>Ga0307430_1001388_pt1 | contig 17966 bp, 15 predicted proteins | sample SalMarWE160130MG_FD_202159 | JGI IMG/M metagenome (GOLD analysis project Ga0307430, IMG submission 202159) | Salt marsh sediment microbial communities from the Plum Island Ecosystem LTER, Massachusetts, United States - WE1603-130 | ecosystem: Environmental > Aquatic > Marine > Intertidal zone >... | reverse complement strand
GTACTCAAGTAGTGTCATATTTGAATTGGTCATCGTTGTGCTCCTTTTGTGGTTTTGCGATTGCTTAAGGATGCACACGATGACTATTTATTCAACTCGCTTTTACACCACTTTATGAGACATTATCCAAAGCTTACCTCGAAATCCAAGACCTTATCCAAAATTGGAACGACTCAGCAGGCGAATTTTCATCCTACCTACGTAGGAATAGAATCCCACACCTAAGTTTCACAAGGGTGTCGACACTAAAATCCTGCCCTTATCGGTACTATCTTGTGTATATCAAAGCTGTCGAGCTCGACCCACCTCCAGAATATTTCACGAAAGGTCAAATTTTCCACGAAGCGGCCGCAATGCTTTATTTGGATCGATCTCAAGGAAGGATGACAAACCCAACGTCGCTAGCCGATTTTGTGTTAGATCGTGCTGAAGGGACAGCAAAGCGACATCTACTAAATGCAGTTCACGAGTTACAACGAAATGCTTGGAAGGATTGGGAAATAATTTCCATCGAGAAGCCATTTGTATTGGAGATCGGAGATGAACTACCCCCTTGTGTTGGCGTGATTGACCTACTTCTCAAGAAAGGTGATAAATACGCCGTTGTGGATCACAAAACAGGGCGCTCCTTTTTCCAAACAGACTTCTTTGATCCAGATCGATTACAAATGGCAATTTATCGTAAATATGTCGAGCGAACATTCTCTCCACAAGAATGTTTATCGTTTTATGACAAATATCGCTGGGTGAATAGTCTGAAAAGAATACGAAAGCCGGCATTCGAGCGAGAGGAAATTAGGTTAACAAACAGAAATTGGGATACCACACACAGGCAACTTGCAGACAGTTTTCACGAGATGAGAAGTTATTATGTAAAAAAGCAATATCCGAAAGACGGTAACTGCTTCGTGTGCCCGTATCGTGACTTGTGTTGAATTTTACTATTTATGGCAAATCGCTGATGGAGGGAACGTTTGAGTGTGGGGAGTAGGGACGCTGGCGAGTCGGATCCCGGCTCTCGCCTTCCTTAATATGGTCACGTAATTTTTTTATTTTTCCTGCTTCGAAATACTCGTTGGGAAAGATCACTTGTGAGCAATTAACTCGCTTATTCACTTCACCCCAAACAACTCTAATTTCTCTTTTCGCTTACGCCAATCAGGCATGATACTGCTTATCAAACGGTAGAAAGATTTATCGTGGTTTGGATGAACTAAATGGCATAACTCGTGAACAATAACATAATCGACACAGGGCAGAGGTGTTTTGATGAGTTCGATATTGAAAGTAAGAGATCCGTTAGGGCTTAAATATCCCCAACGCTTCTTTAGATACTTGTAGGTAATTCCGATACTCCCAAACCCTGAACCGAAAATTCGATCAGCATATTCGCTCACCCTTGTATCCAATATTATCTGTGCATGATCAGCATACCACTTCATCATGAGAAGTTTTATCTGTGCTCGGTCTTTAGGCTTGAATGTCTTTGCTATAAAGAATTTCCCAATTAGCTTTACTGATTCTTCTTTCCCCTTCCGTATCCGCAACCGATAATGGCGACCTAAATAATAATGGGATTCACCACTGATATATTGTCGCTCTAATTGTATTGGGTGGAATTTGTCAAAGTAATTGATCTGCTTCAAGATCCATTGCCCACGTTTTTGTAGCTTCTTTTGAATTTCTTCGAAATTGCTCTTTTCAGGTGCTTTGACAATAACAGATTTATCTGGCCGCACAGTGATTGCCAGATTCTTCCGATCCTCATATATCAGTTGATATTCGATCGCGGACCGACCGTATTGGATTTCGTTAAGCTGCGATTTTAGAATGGTGTTATTTGTCATTTGCTCTACGATGTTTCGCAACGACAATGCATCGTTCCAGAATATCATCGACCATTTCAAAATCTAACTCCAGATTGTGTTGACCTGCAAGACTAAAGAGCCAATCTTCAATCTCCGTGCGCATTTTATTTTGCACATCCTGATTATCCACCCACTGCACAATCAAGTTGCGATTTATTATCTCATCAATTGCCAAAGCAATCTCCGCCAGCAAGCCTTCATCAGTAAAAGTTCCAGATAAGCTTTGGTTGACAATTCCAAAATAGGCTTTTGCGACATCATGCCCGTCCAATCTGGACGGGATGTCATCTCCTGTCCGGTTAATCACCGAATTCATAATATCGGTGACCTGTTTGAGATATGCATTTTCGTCGATGCGCCGCTGGCGGTATTCATTAATTACTTTTTGAAGCATTTCAGAAAAGCGTTGGTAAAAAACCGGATCTTCAACCATGCGATCATAGATCGTATGGCTAGTCCGATGTGCAATCGTGTCCGCTTTTGCTGAAATCGATTCCAGCTTAGCAACTTCTTCTGCAAAGGCTTCACTGTCAAAGATGTTGACCAGGGGCGTAATCTGTTCAGTCTCCTCAGTGCCGACATGCATATCCAGCAACTTCTGGATTTTCGGCTCGTACTCAGAGAAATCAAGCGTTTCAGCATAGCGTCGTTTCACAGATGTCCGCAATTTCGTAAAGAATTTCAAATCATTTTTATAGCGCCCAATATTTTCTGGTGGTGTATCTTCAAGAAACTTAACGCTTGATAGAGCAATAGAAAGGGTATTTGAATAAGCCGATAATCGGTCATAGAATTTATCACGCATTTCCTGATCAGCCAGAAATTGCTCATATTCTTCTATATCTTTCTTGTTTTTGATTTCCTTGAAAGTGTCCCACAAAATGGAATGTGTTTGAGAAAGCTTTTGGACTTCGGTGGAAATATCCGTAAGGATATCCTTTAGGTCATCAGCATCGAATTCGGGCAATTTGTCATATAAATCGAGAGCATCATTTAGATCACCTAATATTCCGCGATAATCGATAATATAGCCGTACTCCTTATCTTCATAGAGGCGGTTTACCCGGGCAATTGCCTGCAACAGTGCATGCTCTTTCAATGTGCGGGTCAGGTACAAGATGGTATTACGAGGCGCATCAAAACCTACCAATAACTTATCAACCACAATAATGATCTCTAATTCATCTCCATATTTGAAAGCATTGATAAGCTGTTTGTTATATTCCTTCTCGCTGCCGTACTTGCTCATCATCACTTTCCAGAATTTCTGGACAGCTTCTTTGCTCTCTGAATGAACACCCGTCTCGCCCTCACGCTCATCCGGCCCAGAAATCAAAACCTCAGCATTCACAATATCAATCTCGTTTAGATAGTCCCGGAACATCAGAGCGTGTTCCTTGTCTTGCGTAACGAGCTGTCCTTTGAAGCCAGTCCCCTGCCAATTATCCCTATAGTGCATGCTGATATCCCAGGCGATCTCTCGAACTTTTTGCGCTGCCTTGTTGAGCGGATCTGTGGCAGCGAATCGAGTTTTTAGATAATCAGCTTGTTGTTCGCTTATTTTCCGGGTCTCACGTCCAAACCAAATATCCATTTCCTCTTTATTGACAATCTGGTGGACATGTCGACCTTCATAGAGCAATTCAACCACGGCTTTATCCTCAACAGCCTCTGCTATCGTATATGTATCGATCATGCCTCCAAATTTATCCACGGTGACTTTGTTCTTTTTCATCACCGGTGTGCCGGTGAAACCGATAAAGCAGGCATTTGGAAGCGCCTGGCGCATCCGGGCATGGAAAGTGCCATACTGCGTTCGATGACCTTCATCCACAAGCACAAAGATATTCGGATCGTTTATCTTGGTTTTGCCTTTGCCCACCGCGGCCTCGAATTTATTGATCACTGTGGAGATAATCCGCGATTTTGGAGATCTCAACAATTTTGCCAGATCTTTGCCTGTGGTTGCTTGATTAACCTCATGTCCGGTCTGGATAAAGTTTTTCTTGAGTTGGTCATCCAAATCAATCCGGTCAGTGACCAGCACAATTTTGTAGTCCTCAATATCTGCCGACATCGCAATCGCTTTAGCAAGCATCACCATCGTCAGCGATTTGCCGCTGCCTTGCGTATGCCAAACAACACCACCGAGCCGAGCACCAATGGCATCTTGTTTTTTTATGCGTTGCATGATCTTGTGAACGGCAAAGTACTGCTGGTAACGAGCGATCTTTTTATCTGGCCCATCAAACAAGATATATCGATGGGTCAATTCAAGCAGCCGTTCAGGACGGCAAAGCGCATAAATTAGCTGATCTTGTTCGGTCGATTTTCGGGGGATATTGAGGTCCTGCACTGCCGGGATTCGATAGGGCGTGCCTATCTGTTGACTGGCCTCGATCAGCTTGTTCACATTCTCGTCTTCCAGTTGGATATTCACTTGTTGCTGAACAGATTCTTCAAATGCCTTTTTACCTTCTTTCTCCTTCCAAACACTCCAATATTTCATCTCAGTAGCCGTGGTGGCATATTTGGCATCATTGCCGCATACGCCTAGAAGTATTTGGGAGTAGTGGAAAAGATGTGGAATATACCCCTCTTTTTGGTTGCGGATATTCTGGGAGATGGCTTGCGTGATGGGGTCTTTGATGTCGGAGGATTTACACTCGATCACCACAAAGGGAATGCCGTTGACAAATAAAACGATGTCTGGACGGCAAGTTCTTTCAGAACCCTCTCGCTCAACGGAATATTCTTCAGTGACGTGATAAACGTTTTTCTCGGGGTGGTCCCAATTAATATAGTGAAGTGAAAAACTGCGCAGATCGCCTTCAATCGACTGCTGCATGCTTTTACCCAATGTCAGCAGATCGTAAATTTTCTCGTTGGTGCGCGCCAGGCCATCGGACATATCTACTTTCAAAGCCTCAACCGCGCTGATGATATTTCCCTCACTAAAAGGATATTCCTGGCCTTTATATTGAATTCGATTATTGCCCCTCAACCAATCGATAAGCAATCCCTCCAACAGCACATTCCGTAACCGCCCGCGACGCATTTGCCGGGCTTCTTCTTGGGTTAAATATGTATATCCCAGGTTCTGCAATAGATGCAGGGCTGGGAGTTGAGAGGTGGTTTGCTCGTTTAGTTTGATTTGATCCATCGATCGTCTCCTACCATTCTTTCGGTTTGTAAAAGGAGCCTTTTGCATCTTTCATGGTACTGGGAAATTGGGATGCCTGGATAACACCCTGACGTATCTTCTTCATGAAGTGGGCTTCGTTTTTCAATTCCCTGGATGGATGCTTTTGGGGGTTTAATATCCCGACCTTTAGCCCCAGGTCCTTTTGGACGATCTGGACAGCCGAAAGCAAATCAGAGTCATTGGTCACTACGGCGGCCAATTGAAATTTTTCCTGGTAGCCATCGTGGAGCAGATTTACAGCCAGATTTACGTCCGAACCCTTCTCTTCAGTTTTTACCACTTCGGCATATTTGGGCTGCCCGGGTTGAGGGCTGGTAAGCCGCATCCATTTTGGATGTTCGGAGTAATGGCCATAAATAATTTCGAAATTAGGGAGGGTTCTTAATGCCCGCAAATAAACTTGCTGGCGAATATGTTTTTGAGGATCGCTTTTCCGCGAGAAGACATTGGCCGTGAAGTATTTCATTCCAACAATCTGGTTCTTGGGAAGCAGCAATTCACACATGTGGTGAATGTTAAGCCATTTGAAGGGAGTTGTTTTGAGTGCGCCGTAATAAAGGTTAAAGCCATCTACATACACAATGGTTTTCATGTCTTACCCCCTGTTAAAAAGCAGAGGCGGGATAACCCGCCTCGCGCCCCGTCTCGAAAGATCGGGGGGAATGTAGATATAGTATAGCAGGAATTTATTACGGCATCAATAATATTATTGATGAGACCAGTAAATCCTAGATTTTTCGGCAAATGCAGCATGGTAAGCTTGGAGAAGGTTTGTTCGATTAGTTTGACGTTACGCATAATTTTCTCACTTATAATGAAACCCTCTCAGCAAAAAATTCTATTCGTTTACGATTTGGCTCCGCAACAGCCTGTACTAAACCATTAAAGTTGCTCAAAGCATCTTCAATGTTGTCCATAGTCAATGAGTAATTTTGCAGACCTTTTAATAACTGCTCTGAAAAGCTCAACGCTAAAGATATTATTGGGTTCCATAGAGTCTGGTAATTTTCTACCGTGTCTGGTTCAGCAAAGGCTAAATCAAATTTGTCATCCACTCTTTTACTTAGAAATATTTCTATCGATTTGCTAACTGCATAGATAAGAACAAACACGCTTCCACGTGCATTAAAAAAATCCAACTTTTTCTGTTCTATATCCTTTAATCCCTCACCATTAATAGAGTTTTTCTTCAAAGAGTTCCTGATATTGAGTATTTCTTTAAAAAGGGAGTATACAAAAAGGATATGTTGGGCAGATGTTTTATCATTAAAGACTCGTTTGTAATCTTCATTTTCTTCCCAAATCCGAGATTTGAACTTGTACCCAATATCTGGTCGACCATGAAACGCGGTTAATGATTGTGCTACAGAATCTGATGAAATTAAATTTGGCCTTCGTGCAATTACATCGGAAGCTCCGCCCCTTCTTCCTCCAGTATAAACAAGGGCTTGTCCAGAAAACCGAGAAATTTCTTCAACCAACCTTTTTTGTATACGATCATTGCTTCTAAAATCCGATGATATTAGTTTATTTTGTAGATTGTTAAATTTGACAATATCTTTAATAATTTCTTGATCGTTACATTCGATAAATCTACAAGAGATCTGAATACTTTCATCCAAGTTTTCTTCTACAGATCCCAAGGAGCCAGTTGTTTGTGCGCCGTTAATAATAGATATTCCAGTTATTTGTACTTTTTTAGATCGATTGTGTACCTTGACACCATTCGATATTACAGAAATACCATTGTTAAACACCCAAAAATTTCCTGGTTCTTCTTGCGCCGTTCTTTTTATTCCATTGTTAATATTTTTATCACTATTTCTGCTTCCTAAATAATCTCTATGATTCGCAGAAAATAGGTTTTCTCCATATTTTTGATACCATTCATTCAATTTAATCCCTGAAATATTAGTAGTAAACGATTTCCACTTTTCTCCTTCAAACCAAAGCCCTTGATTGAGAGGTAATATAATTTCTTCAGTCACTAATATTGGGTTTTGAAGATTCTCATACCATTCGATTATTGACTTCTGTCCAATTTCTTTGACAAACACACTAATTTCCTCACCACTTAAATATCTTTCAGCGGTTGTCTTTACTTGACGCAATTCATCATCCACATTTGCTGATTCAGGCAAATTATGAATATAGTAAAAAAAGATCTGACTAATTTCTTGATTTCCTATCGCCTCTCGAATATCCACTACACCATATCGGATTATTTCAGGAATAGATGAAATATCTTCGGTTCCCAATACCCATGCAACCGCAGTATTTAATTCACTAGCCTTGTTTGCTCGAGCCTCTGTTGATTTTGATGGGTCGGCTCTATGATAATCTTGGGCAATAATGGCAAATCCCTCATCTCGATTGACCCAAATCAGGTCACATTTTTTATCATCAGAACCATCGGTTAAATAGCTCGATGCAAATTCATCTATATCTTCAATTTGATGTCGAATTTGTAAAGCCCACAACATCAATGCATTCGACCCATACTTCGTCAAATCCGCCCTCGCATCAACCATTTTCATAATATCCTTGAATTCCATTATTATCTCCTCTGAATCGGTGGAATAATTTGAATTCTCACCTCTCCGGTGAGCAACTTTTGCATCAAGCCTTGCTTTTGTTGCCGAAAGACATCGATTTTTTTTTGTAGCTTATCAAGCTCTCGATCAATACTCAAGAAGACCTGAGCTATTCGCTTTTGTTCATCAACAGAGGGTATTCTTACTTTCGCATTTTCAATTGCAGAAATTGTTAACCCGAAACGTGTTGCTCCATTTGCGTAAGCAACAAAATGGTGATGCGTTCTACCATGAGATAGTAATTTCGCCAGAAAAACGCTATTTCCTTTTTTAGGGTCCAGTCTGAGAATTGCCAAGTGATACCCACAAACCAAATTATTTACTGTTTCAGTTACCACTGCAGTGCTGGCAATATCCTCTCTTGTTTCAGAATCTTTGGTTAGAATTACATCGCCTACCTTCAATGAAAACTTCTTGATTTCTTTCTTCGTAGCAGTGGCCGGCATGAAATCAACTGCTCTGGTAATGTACTCATTCTTATAAACATCCAAATAATTACAAAGATCTACTAGGGTTTCATCATCACTAGATTTTTTATCTACATTGCTTACAAGCAATTTTGACAATTGCTTTAGAGTGGCATCTTTCCAATCATTATTAAACCCAGGAAACCGTATCTTCCCCGTCAGCAAGTGCTGCATCAGACCCTTCTTCAGCCGCTGCTTGGCTTCAATCTGCTTGCCAACCAATTCAATCGCCGTGTCCCAGGCGCTGAGGATTTCAGCGATTTTATGCTGTTCTAGGAGGGAGGGAGTTGGAATCTTTAATTTTTCAACATCATTATTGTTTAATGCTGGGTAATTCGAGCCTACTACACATGCATAAAAATATTTGCTAGTCACATGAGAATAAAGCGTATGATAAATAAATTTTCCATATGCATCAGGTTTTGCGTGAATTACAGCAAAACCGGTTGAGCAAATGAATTCGTCACTTTCAAAATCTACAAAACCAAATCCTTTTAAATTAGGGCGAACCGTGGACAATAAAACATCACCTTGTTTAAATTTTCTTCTTGCCCGACTTGGAGAATTTACAAAGGTTATTTTCCCATCTGGAATCGAAAACCTGTCTCCATTGACGTCGCTGAGAGATAAATAATAAAAGGATAAATCAGGTAGAGTATTTTCTGAAAGGGATAGCTCATTAATTGCTGCAATTTCTTTTAAACACTTCACTTCCCAATCTTCTGGTATCCACCCAACATTGGTTTCTTTATAACCCGGCCTGTTCACGTTGTGCTTACTCAAGCCCCAACTCCTTTAAATACGCTGACATCTGGGCCTGCACTTCGACCAGTTCTGCTTCAATCGCCGCGATCTCAGCCTGCACCGCCGGGATGTCGATCTCTTCCTCTTCCTCAAAGGTATCCACATAGCGAGGGATATTCAGGTTGAAGTCTGCTTCCCGAATTTCTTCCAAAGTTGCTTTGTGTGCATACTTATCCACCTCGTCAAAGCTCTCAAAAGTACTCGTAATCTTCTCAATATCTTCGTCCCTCAGCCGATTCTGCTTGGTGCCATCATCATAATCGCTGCTGGCGTCAATGAACAACACGTGCTTATCGCGTTCGCTTTCGGCTTCGTCCCAATGTCTTCGTCCCTTATTGAAGATCAGTATTGCCACCGGGATACCAGTGCCATAGAACACCTTTTCTGGTAAACCAATCACAGCTTCTAAATAATTGTCCTCAATGAAACGCTGGCGAATTTTCCCCTCAGCTCCACTGCGGAAAAGCACGCCATGCGGCACAACCACACCCACTTTGCCGCCCATCTCAACCGCGATTTCAACCATGTGGCTGATAAAGGCATAATCGCCGCGACTCTTGGGCGGCAGGCCGCGGTGGAAACGCCTATAACGGTCTTCTTCGACGTCGCCGTAGCCCCATTTTTTTAGCGAGAAGGGAGGATTGGCGACAACCACATCAAAACGCATCAGTTCATCGTCTTCGATCAGCTTGGGATTAGTGATCGTGTCACACCACTCGATCCGGGCGGCATCCATCTCGTGCAAGAACATGTTCATCCGGCACAATGACCAGGTCGAGCCATTGCTCTCCTGCCCAGCCAGGAAGAAATTACTATCACCGACTTCTTTGCCCACCCGTATCAGCAGCGAACCTGAACCGCAGGCGGGATCACAAATCCGGTCCCCAGGCTGGGGGTTTACCAGCTTTGCCAGCAAGATCGAAACTTCGGGCGGTGTGTAGAATTCGCCAGCCTTCTTGCCCGCATCCGCGGCGAACTTGCCGATCAGGTATTCATACACATCACCGATAATGTCACGGTTGCCCACCACGGAAGGTCGCAGGTCGAGCCGCTCATCCGCAAAATCATCCAGTAGATTCTTTAAACGTCGGTTGCGGTCTTTGGTCTCGCCTAGGGCAGCCTCGCTGTTGAAATCAATATTTCGGAAAACACCTTCCAGCTTGGCCTTGTTTTCATCCTCAATTTTTTCTAATGCCTCATTGATGATCTCGCCGATATTGGGCGCATCCCGTTTGCTGTATAGATAATCGAAAGTGGCTCTGTCGGGTACACGGAAGCGTTCCCGCTCCAAAGCCCTTTTCACCCGTTCCTGGTTGCCTTTATATCGTGTCTCGTACTCCGCTTTGCGGTCTTTGTAGAGATCACTGAGATATTTAATGAACAACATTGTGAGAATGTAGTTTTTATACTCCGCCGGATCCACTGCGCCGCGGAAGGTATCACAAGCTGCCCACACGATCTCGCCCAGCTCTCTTTGGGTTATTTTTCTGTCTGCCATTTAGTGTTCCTCCATTAAACGAGCAGCTGCATTTCGTGCTACCGCCTGGATTAAGTTATCTTTTTTCTGGATAAACTGTTGGTGCAGTCCTTGCTCCTGTCGCCATAATTGGATTAGTTCAATTATTTTTTCCTGGATTCTCAAAGGCGGGATTAGAACAGGTGCAAAAGAAAGCACAGATTTCGATATAAAGGGTACCGTACTTATACCCCGCTCTTTCTTAAAATATGTCTGCACTTTGGGCTGGTTGATCCACCAAGCTAAATATGCAGGGATAATTTTTTCCCGCTCTATTATTCTTATAATGTAGAAGGAGTTAGCAGCCACAGAATTTACTAGCGATTCTTGTGTCAGGTACGCCATGTGACTCTGCCCGCGAGCCTGAACAAGAATATCTTCAACCGTGATCAAATAATTTTGCGGATCGATCTTGGATGATGAAGAGAAACGTATCGTCTGATCCAGGAGCAGATTCCCCGCACTGTCAAAGTCTTTAGGTCGAATGATGGTTAAATCACCGTGTATATTTTCCTCGATGCGGCCGCGGGTTTGGTACCCAACCCGTATGTCCGCTATTTCACGAAGAGTTGTTTTATAACTGTTCAACGAGCAATCCTTTACATTTCGGTATACATCCTACCGCATTATATCACTTACAGCATGACTGTCAAGTATTTTTACGGTATTGGGTATACTGTATTATTTGTTAGGCGAATCATCTAGCTATTTCTTTTACTACTATCAGCTTGTCAGCGATGTCCAAGAGAAGGGTGATTGCAGTGCTCATTCAAGACGATCCACCATGATAGCCATATATATACCATACACATGGGAACCAAGTTTGTGATGTATGATGAGCATGCCATGCGTCATTTGCTTAATGTGGGATGCACGCCGCCGCGCGCTCATCTGCAGGCTACGAGCATCCATCCCTCGCCAGCAGATTTATTGAGAGCGGATATAGTGAGAGTGTTGCGTTCCAGCCTTGATACCTTGCCAAGAGAGATTTGAAAGCAATGACTAATTGAGGGGCATCATTTATTCGCTCCCATCGGCTGATTGAAGAATGATGGAGAGACTCCAATGACAATGTATCGCATTCAAAAAGATGAAAAACGACTTCAACCTTTCCGTTCAGACAAGTTCGGGACGAAGTACTTCGAAAAGGACTTAGAGGAATGGTTCGAGGCCAATCCGATCGTCCTCACGGATGGCGAACCCGTTTTAATCATTGGGCGTCAAGTATACACCGACGGTGGAGGAACCATCGACCTGCTTGGATTAGATGCCGAAGGTGCGGCTTTAGTGGTGGAATTGAAGCGTGCCCCTACACCAAGAGATGTAGTAGCACAGGCACTTGAATACGCAGCTTGGATTTCGTCTTTGGATGAGAATAACCTTCACAGGATTGGCGAGGACTACATGGAACGGACCCACCCTGGCATATCGCTTGAGGAATCATGGGCCAACGCATTTGGCGGAGATGTTCAGGTTGAAGAATCTGGTGTATCGAGCGTGACCCCATTGTCAGAAGTGGGTCTCAATGAACGCCAGCGTATTATCTTGGTAGTTGAAGGGCGTGACGATAGGACTGCATCCATCATACGCTACCTGCATTCCTATGGCTTGGATATTAATCTTCTCGAATATAGCTACTATCAGACAGAAGCCGGTGAGGAAATTCTCGACATTGAGGTCCGAGTTGGGCGTGAGGAAGCCGCAAGCCGAACGAGACCCACGACACGATTAACCGAAGAAGCATTGCTCGGAAAGTGGCCAATAGAAATTGTAAAGGCGTATGAGATCTTTAGGGATCGAGTCATGCAGGAACCGCGGTTAATAATCCGACCGCAAAAAACTTCGATCAGTTTTTATAGAACAGTCCGGGATGGAAAAGTATTTGTGTTCTATTTTGGTCATTCCGTCGAAATTGGTGGATATGTTAGTTTTCGTAAGGATTCACTCGCGGAATATATTGATGTTGAAAAGACCGTCAATCTTATCCGGAGTATTGCGGGACCAGATGTTGTTATTAACGAGGGTAATTTGTGGGTCTCTATCCATTTCCCGGTCCCGTCCGATTACCCTTCTAAGATGTCAGAATTTGTCGTTGAAAACATCATCGAAAAAGTTGAATAGAATAAAAGTATTCTTTTAGTAAATTAGGTAAAACTCAACGATGACTATTGCGGAATTCCACGGAAAGATCAGCAGCACCGGCAGAAATCTTCACGATCAATTAGAGGATTTACTGACATCGGATGTCTTTTCGGCTTGTAAGTATGTTCGTCCTCAAGTGCTTCTCTTGCCCTACCTTCGAACAGCCTGTTCCCTCGACGGTGTAACCCTATCCGAGAAGTTACCTGGCACCAATATTACAAAAGCAACTTACTTGTTCTGGCCCAGGATGAATTTCTCTGAACCCGATCTTCTTATCCTTCTTGAAGACGAGCATGCGAAATACTCGATCGTGATGGTAGAAGCCAAGTATTTTAGTGGGAAATCGGGTGGACCTTTGGACGAAGAAGATCTACAGATCGCGTCCTCACCAACGGATCAACTTGCGCGGGAATATCAAGATCTTATGAGTGCTGAAAGCTTCTTGAAGATCGCTCCGGAGAAAATAAATCACCGTACTCTGGTCTACGTAACCGCGCATCGCAGTTTCCCAAAAGCTTCGATTTCGGAATCAATCAACGAAATTACACATTTTTCTCCATCTTCTTCTCCGATTGAGCTGTACTGGACAAGCTGGTTTACCCTGTTACCCATAATCACAGCTGAACCGCAGATCCTTGATTGGGAATCGGAAATCCTACTGGATTTACAGGGATTATTGGAAAAGAAAGGATTTACTTTCTTTCATGGGATATCAAAGCTTGCTGTCGTGGCACCCATGACGGATACACCTTTCTACATTTCGCGAGGCGGATCCATTTCCGGTACGTATGATTACGCACTTCAAGATGTCGTTCCACTTGGTGTGAATCTCTATACCACAAAGGATCAGAGAAAGCCCTATCAGTGGATAACTGGCTCAATCCGCCCATTGCCCAGCATATATGGAGAGATAGCTGATGACTGAATTATCCGAGAACATCAAGACTTCATTCGCGAATATTCAATCGATCTATGAGCAAATAGCCAATCTCTTCTCCGATGTCGATGACCTTATGCAGCAACGAGGCTATCGCAATATGGGGAGAGCGAGCGTGGAAGCCCCATTCTCGAAAAGTTTGAATTATCCTCGCTGGTGGTTGGTGGGATCTGCGTCGCGGTATTACATCCTGGATACCCAACCGGAAATCGCCAGATCAATTGGTATATTCTTCCTGGATGGACAAATGCAACCAATAGACCCCATCGTCCTTATGGGCGTACTTAAGGGAAAGATCGACGAAGAGAATGAAGAAGTGGATCCATTCTGGGTACTCTGGGACGCCTGGAATAAGGAATTATCGGATCACTCACTTGTGAATGAACACACCTTCAAAGATTTTAAAAAGATTCAACAAGGGAAGTTATTGGCAATTCCACTTGAGGAAATAAAGGATCACGAAAGTCTTGAAAAAATGGTCATCGAACCGCTGCTTGAAATGGATTGGAAATAGAAACGAAGGTTAATTTGTCGAAGCCACTGCATTTTAAATTGCTGGGTTGGATTTTCACACGTGGCACATAGAAGTCAGGCCTTATTGCTACCGCATTATAAATATACTTAGTTTATTCAATTACTTCGGGATGGATCGATGCTCTATAAGCCTCATATCTCCCATCTGAGTGAATAAACAAGAACGGCTTTCTCCTCTTCCAGTGATATCTCGCAGGTGGCAGGTTTACTACACACGACATCATATGTTGATTAATGGTACCATCCCGCCATTCACCTTTCTCTCGTACTCGAGCAAATAATTCTGTATACGTCACGATTTCGCCCTGTAATATTGAATTCCGTAAAGCCTTTGCGCAGGTTTCCCCATGATAACCTTTCGCTTTCGCCATGATTCTTCTCCTTCAAAGTACGATATTCCTTAAATTATGACTATCCATTCAAATGACGATCATCAAACACCAAAGTACTCTCCAATCGACATCCAACGGCCACCCATTTCCGATTCGATGTTGATTACATCATGGGATTCGAGTTGAGTGTGCTTGAGAATTAGACCAAGAGAGGTGTACAGATCCGCCCCGGCGTGAAATTCGATTCTTGGCAGCATTTTCCTCTGATTGCGGTAGCGGGCAAATAACTGAGGGAATCCTGTCTCATGCAGAATATGATCATGCAACAATCCAATTCCCCAAATCCACTTCCACCTTCGTTTCCCCTCCCGGACGAGGATGGCACGCACCGCAGCCGCATGGTCGAGGTCAACGTGGTGAGCATATCGCTTCTTCAAATAATCAATATCCACATCCCCCTCGGCAATGGGATCATAATCCCGCTCGAGGAGTTGAGTACGATTGAAGAAACATTCATCTTCAATACGAAAATACACACTCCAATCCAAGCCTTCCATGATCCGTTCCTGAAATCGATCAATATTCATATTCTCGACCATATCTGACGCATAATTCGTCCTAGCTCGATTTCAACAATTTCCCCGGCAATATATCGTTCAATTGATTCAAGAATTGCTACGAGGTTTTCTTTCCCACCCACATGATGGATGAGAGATTCCAGTTGGCTTTCTTCTGAAATTGACTTTATTTTCGAATCGCTACATATAAAAATCAATTCTCCCTTTGCCATATCTACCTGTGTTGTTTCCCACCCTGCATTCAACCAACCATTCCGCGCTGCTGTGTTGCTTTTGTTATTTGACCACCAGGGACGATATTCCCAAGCCGAAGGTGGCAATCCCCCATGAATGATTTGTTCAATTTCCTTGAACGTCATTCGTACTCGATTGCGTTCTTCGTTCATAAGGAAATTTGACAATTTGAATATTTACTTGGAATTTCGATCTCCAAACTCTCGAATTATTTTTCGGCTTATAAGCATAGGTATCTATAATTTACACGATTAGGTAAGTAGAGTACATTAAATAATAATTAGAATTTACATCTGTATCAGTATAGTCAATCCCCTTTCCACTTTTTCCCTCTTGACTCCCTCCCCCCATTCCTATTTACTATCAATGCTCGATATATTACTAAGGACTATCCAACCCCAGTAAGATCTCCAGGTGCCCGCCGATCAGCCTACGCGATCTCGCATCTACAAGATCGAACCCGCAAGGTGATACAATGAAATCGCGTGAATCATCCTCCCGTACGAACACAAAACCACCCAGGAGAAAAACCCCATGCGCCGTCATTTCCCCCACATCCCGATCATCTTAATCCTAAGCCTGGCCTTATTCTTATCCGCATGCGGCGGGACGGAAACCCCGCCGCCGCCCACGAACACCGCCATCCCCACCCAGCCGCCGCCCACCGATGAAGCCGCCGCGGAACCAACCGACGCCCCACCCGAGCCCGACGATGATATGTTCGTCGAACCCGATGAAGCCGACACAGACGACGTTCCACCCCCGATGTCTTTCCTCCCCACCGACCTGCTGCGCATCATGCCCACCAACGTCATGGGCCTCGAAGTCATCGCCACGCTGCAGGACACCGGATCCAGCGTGGCCGCCTTCTCGCCGGACGGGCGCTGGCTGGCAGCCGGGACGTTCGGGGACGTCTCCGTGATGGTCTACGATCTGGCCAGCGGGCAGCTGGCATACACACTGCGCGGCCACGTCGATCCGCGCTCGCTGTATTATCTGGAATTCTTCACCGACGGCAGCCTGCTGGTCTCCGGCGCGATGTCCTGGAGCGACGGCGTCGATTCCCTTATCCTGTGGGACCTCGACAGCGGGACATCAGTGGGCACCTTCGAAGGTTGGCCCGGCGCGTTCTCCCACGACTGGAGCAAAATGGCCATCTCGACCAATCCGGATCGCGAGAACGACACGCTGACCTTGTTCGACATCGTGACCACCGAAACCCTGGGCACGATCGAAACCGAGACCGAGATCCTGGGCGTGACTTTCTCCCCCGACGACACGCTCCTGGCGACGCGGCTGCGGGAACCGTTCCGCACGCCGATCGCCCTGTGGGACGTGGAAAGTCTGACCGAAGTTCGCGTGCTGTACGATTGGCACTATTTCACCTTCTCCCCCAACGGATGGTTGGCGGCCATCATCCACGATGGCGGCAGCCAGGATGACGGCGAGCTGAAGGTCTTCAAGATGGACGATATGACCGAAAATGTCGTGCTCGGGGGCGGCGCCGACGCCTTTTTCTACACGCTGCCGGCGTTCTCACCCGACGGGCGCATGTTGGCTGCATCCTTCGGAGACGAGCTCCGGGTTTACGACACGGAGAACTGGGAAGAAGTCGCCCGCCTGCCGATCGCCGAAAAATCGGGCGCTGCCTTCTCGGCCGACGGAACCCTGCTGGCGACCTTCTCCCACAACAACCCCGTTACGCTGTGGGCCGTGCCGTAGTCCGATATTCCGCGGCCCACTCCGACTTGGTGCTTGCCATCAATCTCATGGGCCGCTTTGTCAGGGAGTATGGGGGGAAGAAAGAAGTCTTTTCTCAATACGCGTCTTCCAAAATGAGAATACGAATTCCCCCTTCACCCCCCGTTCGCCCCTCGGCAACACCCTTCGGGTGCGCTGCGCGGAGTCCCTCCACTCCGGCCTCAAGATGGAAAAGACTGCCGCGCTTAATGACCTGCGCCCCGCTCCGTCTTTGAGATGATCACAAATAAAGTAGCATCGAAGCACGCAGCGAACTGAGAGAAGCCGATCGTTTCGCGGCCCATTTCACCGACTTATTGAGAATCAAGCCCACGGGCCGCTTTGTCAGGGGGCATGGGGGTGGACTGCCACCCCCATATCCCCCCGTTGGGGGGATGATAGGGGGGATGAAATTAATAAAAGCTCAAGACATGTCTATCAAAATGAGGAATCGATTACTCCCTTCACCCCCCGTTCGCCCCTCGGCAACACCCTTCGGGTGCGCTGCGCGGAGTCCCTCCACTCCGGCCTCAAGATGGAAAAGACTGCCGCGCTTAATGACCTGCGCCCCGCTCCGTCTTTGAGATGATCACAAATAAAGTAGCATCGAAGCACGCAGCGAACTGAGAGAAGCCGATCGTTTCGCGGCCCATTTCACCGACTTATTGAGAATCAAGCCCACGGGCCGCTTTGTCAGGGGGCATGGGGGTGGACTGCCACCCCCATATCCCCCCGTTGGGGGGATGATAGGGGGGATGAAATTAAGAAAAGCTCAAGACATGTCTATCAAAATGAGGAATCGATTACTCCCTTCACCCCCCCCCCGCCCCTCGTCAAGAATGGATGAGTAAACCTTTTCTCAATACGGGTTTTCTAAAATGTGGAAACGATTTCTCCTCTCACCCCCCTTTCGTCCCCCTACAAGGAGGGCTGCGGGAAAATCCCCGTACGTACACGAAGACTTGACAAACCGCCCATTTTCTTGTATCATCCTATCATAGTACTTTGCATTACA
>Ga0307430_1001384_pt1 | contig 17987 bp, 14 predicted proteins | sample SalMarWE160130MG_FD_202159 | JGI IMG/M metagenome (GOLD analysis project Ga0307430, IMG submission 202159) | Salt marsh sediment microbial communities from the Plum Island Ecosystem LTER, Massachusetts, United States - WE1603-130 | ecosystem: Environmental > Aquatic > Marine > Intertidal zone >... | reverse complement strand
CGCTCTATGAAGCGCTTCACATACATAAATATTACCCAGACCGCTTATAACGTGTTGATCAAGGAGAACGGCTTTCAATGATGTTTTACGGTTTTTTACCGCATCCAAAAACCAGGGAGCTGTAATCTCTTTTGCAAAAGGATCGGGCCCCAGGTTTTGTTTTTCTTTAATTATTTGATGCGGCAGGTAGAGGGAAAAAGTGGCAAAAAGACGTATGTCTTGAAAGGAGAGGGTGCTTTGGTCGTTAAAATAGAATATAATGCGGATGTGGGTTGCCGGGTGAAAGCTGCCGGGTTTAAATCTAAATATAAATTTTCCTGTCATCCTCAGATGGACTATCATATTTTTACCGCTTGAGAAGGAGAAGTGAATATATTTTCCTAAGCGCTCAACTGCTTGCACGGTTTCCCTGCATAAAAAATCCTTAAACTCTTTTTCAGGTAAAGGGCCTAAAGGTTTTTTATGAAAGACGTGTACTGATCTAATAAGTTTTCCGAGGATGCAGCCACGTAGTCCGCGTACAATTGTCTCAACTTCCGGCAGTTCAGGCATATAATTATTGTAATTTATCAAGATCCCACATGCAGATTTCACCGTATATACCGGCAATGATTTTTCTGCCATCCGGAGAAATAGCAATTGAGGTTACTGTTTTTTTAAGATACGGTGTTTCAAACGACAAAAGTTTATTTTGTTCAAGGTCCCACATGACAACCTGTCCGTAGAGAGCAGCTATGATTTTTCTACCATCAGGAGAAAATGCTACTGCAGTGGGTGCTTGGTTGCGAACCGGGGTCTTTAAGGATAGGGTTACTCCAGTTTCGATATTCCATAGATATACCTGGCCATAAAGACCGGCAATTATTTTTTTGCCATCCGGAGAAAAAGCAACGGATGTCGGTCTTTGGGTGTATCTTTGGTTTTTAAGAGGTGTGGCAAATGATTTTGTTTCGCCTGTCTCTATGTTCCATAAATAAACTTGGCCGTAAACACCCGCGATTATTTTTCTGCCGTCGGGAGAGAAGGCAACTGAGGTAGGGGTTTCATTGCGCAGTGGTGTATTAAATGAACGGCTGGAACCATATTCAATTATTGTTGTGCCTATGCTGTAATCAATTGTAGGACCACATGAAATTAAAAAAAAGATAATAAGAAGTAGGCTGATACAAAACTTGTGAACCATGTTTCTTCTCCTGCTATAGCTCATAATTATTTACCACCACTAATTATATATCAATTATCATTTCTTTCAAATTCTAACAAGCATTTTATTATTTTTTTTGTACATAACCGCGCTATGAGTATCTCTTATATCCTAGTACCTAAAGGATAATTTATTTTGAGCTGTAAGATTTCTGTTCACATTTATACTACTTTTTAAAATAATTCTGTTTCATAAGCACAGTAAACTATTGCTCATCTATCAACGCGCCATATCAAAAGGAAAAAAGATCTATTCCATTTCTGGAGAGGCAATCATACCTAAAATTCCGCCAGCTAGTAAAAAAAGAACTGCAGATAGACAGAGCAGATTAAAAGCGATGCAGACAAATGCCCCTATTACACCGGCTAAAATCATAGCTTTACCAAAACCATGCGGAAACCAAAATGCTAAAACCGCGGAAATAATGCCAATTCCGGCTGCCATAAAACCAACAGTAACCCAAAAATTGCGTACACCGACGTTTTGTGCCTCCGCTGAGTAAAACTCGGCTGTGAAAACCGGTACATAGTGTTCAATTTGTGTATATGCAATATCCCCGGAAATAATTGAACCCGGAATCATCAGGATAGCCCCCAGTAAGCCAAAGATGACCGGTAAAAGCTTTATTACATCTATTTGAAATGCCATAGTCCAAGCCTCCTAAAAGATTATAATAATTTATAATTAATACACTTAAAGCTGTCAAGGTGGTTGATGGTTTTATATATATTTTTTTATATCTCGTTGATCTTATTAAATTTAAAAATATTGAGGAAATTGTAAAAATGTTATTTTCGCAAGAAGCTCTATTATGTGTAATTACTGATGGTTTTTCCCAATCGCTTTGCACCCTCGCATAAGTCCTCCTTATTATAGTAACAGAAGCTTAAACGCAGGCAGTTTTTAAGAGAATCTCTGCTTGAGAGCGCTGCGTGCTATACCCTGAATGAAAGGATTAAATCCCCCGCCGCTTGAGAGCAGTCTGCATTCAATCATTTTAAACAGAGTGTCGGGAAAACCCTGGATACAGCCTAAGCGCAGTCCGGGAGCCAATATTTTTGAAAATGATCCCAAAGAATACACAAGTCCTTTATGGGCAAAGACAGCTAATGGCGGAGGAGGAGGGGCTGTGTAGGATAACAGATGATATACCTCGTCTGCGATGAGGTAAGTATTGTAGTCTTCACACAATGTTACCAGCTGTCTGCGCCTATGTTTTGAAATAGTGATACCGGCAGGGTTATGAAAGCTTGGAATACAGTAGAGGAATACTGGATTATTTTTTTTAAGTTGGCGTTCCAGCTCTTAAATGCTGATTCCCTCTTGGTCCATAGGAATACTTATTATATTAAGCTTATGCTCCCTGAATATCTGGAGAGCAAGGTAATAACACGGCTCCTAAAATGGAAATTGCTAACTTATTATGGTATAGAGAATAAGTATTTTACTAACTTAATATATTTTGAGTTTTGCAATTTCCTCGATATAATAACTTTTTATGATCCCGCTTTTTTAATACTTTAATCTCTTCTCCTGTATAAAACAATGTCAGCATATTTCCATCCCTTGATAAAAATATGGTACTTTCTTCAAATACAGATACTGGTATTTCTTCTTCTGTCCAGGTTTTACCCCCATCGCTTGTGAAATATAAATTGTAATTATTGTCCAATATACAACCGTCAATTGCCGACCAGACAGTAATGGCCTTTATGGAACCGGCTTGCTGTGGTAAGGCAATCTCATGCCATGTATATCCCTCGTCTACAGTGGAAGATAGTCTCTTGGGAGCTGCAATCCAGCCTGTTTTTCAATCGACAAGGCTTAAGTACCGGCATTGACGGGGCTGCATGTCACCGAAATCTGTTGTACGCTGCCATGTTTTTCCTCCATTACTGGAGAAACCCACATGTCCCGCGTTACCGCAATGGTATGCAATTTTGCTGTCTATAATTTCCAGACCGAAGCGGCAGTATGACATGTTCTCGGCACTTTTCCAATCTTTGCCACCGTCTGTAGTATAATGAACTTCACCGGCATAACCAACAGTTATAACGAGGTTTTCATCATTAAAGCCGGCTGCGCTTACGTTAAAATCAATTTCACTTTGACATACCACATTCCATTTCGAACAGGCTGATAAAAAAATACTAATTATAATAACTGCAATAAATATGTTTATCATGATTATACCTCCTCTAATAGCAGTGTGTTTAGTATGAAATATAAAATATTACAACTTGAGGATAAAGAAAAAATATGCAAAAAAATTAGCACAATATGCAATGATTACTATTTGCAGCAGGTTTAATGCAATCTCCAGGCGAATACTGTTAAGATAGGCTATTACGCTTGTGTTGTATATGTCCTGAAAAAGTTGGTTTAAAGTTGTGCGGTTGGTGGCAAAACAACGGCACAGTTCGTCCAGGGATATCTTTTCATTATAATGGGTATGGAGATAGATAAATATTTCATCGAGTTTGGTAACTGTCTCAGGAATATATAATTCTTTATGTTCTTTGGAAAGATAATAGAATCGTTCAATGAGTATGAGGATCTCTCTATTTTGTAAAAATCGTTTCTATGCACCGGCTTACAGCATGCGGTACTCTATTATTTTTTATTTAATTGACAAATGGATTCCCATATACTAATGTTATGAAACTCAATATAAAACTTTTAGGAGAAAAAATTATAAAGAAAAAAGAAATTCATTTTATATTATTTGTTCTATTAATCATTTTAGCTTTTTCAGTTTTATCATGCATCGCACCTGAACAGGTAACAAAGGACAATAATATGGAAAAAGAAGAGTTTATTCTACACCCTATACAATTAAAAAAGCTTACAACTGATGGTGGTGTAAATATAATTGAAAATAGCACAGGGAATGAAGTTAGATTGAGAGGTATAGTCTTCCTTGGTGGTGTAGGGCAACATGCATTTGTTAAACCCAGTGATGTAAAATATTAGACAACTGAGTGGGATTTTCGAAATATCAAATCATGGGGTGTAAATGTAATTCTGTTTTATATGGATTATCATTGGTTTAATACTGAAGAAGGTTATAAGCATATTGAAGAAATCCTAAATTGGTGTAGAAAATATGAAATTTATATAATCCCAATCCTTAATGTATGTCCGATCGGAGGCCATAGAGGAGGTCCGAAATTTTTTGCAAGTAAAAAAGCAATGAACCAAGTGATAGAATTTTGGAGAAAATTTGTTTCAAGATATAAAGATAGAGTAGAAATTGGAGGATACGGTATACTGGACGAACCACATGCCGGTGGTCAATCTATATATGATCCTGTGTTTAAAGCAAGTTTAAAACAATATATGGAATCGATTATTGATGAAATAAGAATAATAGATCTAATTACACCGATCTATATTGGAACTGTTTATGGATCACCTTATGGTTTTGTGCAGATCGATGCTACAAAACAACATATTGTGTATAATATTCACTTTTATGAACCAATGGCATATACACATATATTATATCCCCTGTTATCTGCAGGTGGGGTAACAGCGGATGTAGAGTATCCAGGGGAGTATGTATATCAGGTAATAAATGATTATAATAATCAGGATCAAATAGCAAGTTGTCCATATGTTTCGGCTGGAACCAGTAATGGCTGGAAAGAATATATAGTTGAGACTGTTGTGCCTGATGTTAGTGTATTTGAAAGCAATATGCCTCCTGATGTTGTCAATAAAACATACATGGCATATTTAAACATTTTTTGTAATGCAGACAGGAACGCAGTCATATATTTTGATAATTTTCAGTATGCTATTGATCAAGGAGATTTTACTCCTGTTGAAAATGGATCATTTGAAGATGCTTTTGACTGGGATGAAAAAGCACCCTTAATATGGATAAAATATTTAAATAAAACCGGTATAGTAGAAAGAACAGACCAAGAAGTATATGATGGTAATCATTCTATTAAATTTTCAAATTGTACCGGATGGTCTCATTATGAGAATATTGACAACTGGATTTCATCAGCAGGAGCAATAGATATATCCTCCAATATAGGACAGACATTAAAGATAAAATTTTATGTAAAAACAATAAATGCAACAGCAGGATTGAATGGTATACAAATAAAATGGGCTACTGCCTGTAAAGATTATTTAGACAAGACAAAATTAAGGAGTATTATTGATGAGTTAATCATTAATAAAAGAGATTCTTTAAAAAAACCATTTTTTATAGGAGAATTCACACCATTACTTCCTAGTTCAAGTCCGGATAGACTATATTATTTACATGATGAAATAGAATATTTTGAACTAAATAAACTTCATTGGACATACTATGTATATAGAGAAAACCTGACAGATCCGAATAGAAGATTTCTTGGAATATATAATGGGCCTATCGGCACAACAGCTGAAAATTGCTACAAAGATACTGCTATTCTGAATGTTGTTAAATCATTTTATCCGGGGAATTAGTTTTAAAAATATAAAATTATTTAGTATATTAATAACCGATTACCACAGAAAAACCAACATAAAATTCTTTAGGTAAAAGACCGTATTCCGATCTTTTACCTCCGAAAAAGTAACCGCCTTCAAGAGCAAAGACACAGTTGTTTATTATCGCGCTTTCTATTTTGCTTGTAACAAAGAAACTGCCGTCCATTAGATTTATAAGCATGGTAACCGAAACTCCCAGGGTATCGGTAAAGGCGCTTACTTTCTGTGTAAGCTGAGGCTGATTAATGGAGAACATGAGATTATGCCTACACATTAATCCGGGTTCAAAAACTATATCCGCAATAAAGCCCTGGTCTATTATGGTATCTATCTCTGAAGGCAGGTATCCGTCGTCGATATAGTAATACTCCGTTGCGATAAGAGTTTCCCAAACTGGTATGGTATAGCGCAGGCCGCTTAAAAAGCTTTTATAAAAATCGTCCCGATCTGCTTTTTCAGTGAGTGCACCTGCATCATTATCGTAGATCAGACGCTTCGATTTTTGACTGAATCCCGCTTCAGCGTGCAGGGCTAAATTCTGCAATATAGGTAGTTGGTCAAAGGGTGTGGTGTCCAGAGACGCCCCGATATTAATTCCTGAATTAACTGAATAGTAAAAAATGAGGTTCAGATCTGTGGCAGGTATAAGCCCTGAGGTTGCTAATTTTGTCCCGTATCCGAAGTATTCAATGTCATCGTAGAGTACCACTGCCTGAGTAATACTAAACCATTCCGTAAAGAGCTCTATCATTACGCCATATACCCCTCGTCTTTCTTCACCCGAATGTAGCGGATCTTTGGGAGGATTAATAAAATCACTAGGATTGTAAGTAAAGGCTGTGCCCCAGACCATACGTTTTTTACCTAATGTAAAGAAAAGAAAGTCGCAGAGCGGTACACTAATAAATGCCTCGTTGAGGTTAAGGGCTATGCTTTGCATGATCTCATCGTTTTGACTGGCTATGAGTTCTTCAATTAGAAGATCCGCACTTAAGAAAGCAAAAGTTCCTGTATTCTCGGAAAACAATGCATGAGTAGTCAGCAATAGATAGTTATCGATATAGTATTCACCCATAGCGCTATCATAAAGGAATGAGTCCTTGTCATAATAATCCAAAGCGAGATTCCCTTTTACAGTACCGTACACGGTGATGTTCTCTGCCGGGAGCTGCAGAAGCGTCACCAAAAATAAAACAAATGCAATAGCCCTCTTCATGATATAATCTCTTGTCCCGACAACTTGGGTCTGTTTTTAAAAATATTCCTTACAATTAAAATAGTAAGAGGGCGCCTTTCCTGCCGCTTTAAAAGTACATCGGTGATTTTCTGGTAGCAGATCTTTAATCCGGGTTTGAAAGGGGCCATGAGCGATAGTATAAAAATTACCGCGAAAGCGAAGAATACATCTTCATATTCAAGTATGGGGTAGAGGTAATCCCCGCCGAACATGTAACTAATGGCACCGCTTCCTATATAAATTCCTGTTTGACCTGCGATAAGCACAAGCAGCACTGATATTAAAAGGGCACATACTAACGAAAAAAGGGCCAGCAAAAATATCTCACAAAAAATAATAAAAAAGTTGTGTATTCTATTAAAGCCAATAGCACGCAGCGTGCCGAACTCACTCATCCGTTCGAACAAATTCATACGCACTGTTGCCCGTATACCAAATCCGATGACGATAATCAAGAATATTACAAAAAAAGTATACAAACTTTTAAAGAATTGCGCTTGTTGTGTAAAAAATACACTGGCTTCATTCCCCTCGAGCGCCCTTAAAACAAAACTTTCCCGGCTAAGATATGTATCAAGCTTGTGTGCAAATATGCGGCTTTTCCCGGGGTCCTTTAAATAGATTCGCAACGAATCGAAATCCTCAGGGTCGAAATCAAACAAAAGTCTCGAATCCGCATCCGACATATAAATGTAATCGTTGTTCCAGGGTATACCGTTCTTGTAAATTGCAGTTACTTCATAATCCAGGGAGTTTTTGGCACCGTATGCCGTAGTCGCATCAAGGGTTATCCAGTCACCGACTTTAAGATTATTAGTATCCGCAATGAAGCGGCTGATGATGATAGAGGAATCCCCTTCTGCTTCGAACGAACCTTCCTCAAGTTCTATGAGCTTTTTTTGCTTCAAAAAACTCCACTCATACTTACTTAAACCGTACACATTAACGTTCAGCATATCTTCGGCTGCTACCAGTAGAACACCGCGACGTAGAACAGGAAAACTATAGTCGATTTCAGATTTATGTTGCCGTAAGAAGGCCTGCAGTCTTGCAAGTGCTCTTTTATTCTCTTGTGCCTTTTCAGCTTCGAATTGGGAGAGATAAATACGTGAGGGGCTGTATTTTTCGATTTCCAATGCGTTTTCCCAGAGCAGGACCACATCACCGGCCTGCTGGTAGTAGTATTCATTGAGAATGGCCGCCGCCGTACCATTGCCGATGGCATTGCTTATAAGAAGAATAAAGCAGGAGATAAATATGGCCAGGCCGATAAACAGGGATCGTTTCTTGTTTTTAATCAAGTTGCGAAAAGCAATTTTAATTAGTTTATTCATCCTTTCACTCCTTCAATTTTCATTTATACCTCTTTGAGTGTTTCCACAGGTCTTAAAGAACAGGCTTTGTATGCCGGAATAAAAGAGGCGGCAAAGGTAAACCCGAACAGCAAGCCAAGGGTCAAAAGGATTTGCGAATAGTCGATTTGGAACAAAAGACTTTTTCCCATAATAAAGTCCATAGCCGGTACCGGAGAGGGCATGCCGGCAATACTAAAATAGAGATTAAGCGCTGTTCCCACAAGTATCCCCAATAGACCGAAAAACCCTGTCACACAAAATATTTCTGTCATAAAAATCTGCATTGCCGAAAACTTGGAAAAACCTATTGCGCGCAAAGTGCCGATTTCCTTATAGCGTTCAATCCCCATCATATAGACAAGATTTGTGATGAGGATGCTTGCAATAACAAATAAAAGAACTATGAGGAAGTAAAATACAAGGATCATCCCTGTTACAGTGCCCATAAAAAATCCACCCATACTCGTATATGTGGAAAGTTTTATTCCCTGCTCATGGACATGCTCCGGCTTCGGACTTACTACCGTAAGGCCGGCTTTGGCAAAATCTATTGCAAGTCCGTCGTATACCCTCTGAGTGGAGGTTTTATCCTCTACATAAAGTATGATATCAGTCACTTCATTGTGATAGTAGCCGATAAGCTCACCTGCCGTGGCAATGTCCGTATACACAACAGAAAAAGCAAACAGCGAAAGCATACGGTATTGTACAATCCCCACTACCGTTACTGCTAAGTCTATAGGGTAACCGTCTTTTGTCTGACTTAACACTCCGATGGCGGCACCCGCTTTTACCTTCAGATTTTCAGCCAAGGCTTCAGTAATCACGATCTCATGACTGTGGTTTGGATCAAGCATTCTGCCTTGAACTAAAATAAAGGCATCCTGATAATTCTTACTGCCTGTATCAAGCCCAATGATCAAAGAAGGTGTTTTCTCCTTATCGGATATAAACAAAGCACCATGGCGTATACGCGGAGTAACCATGATCGAGTTTCCATATGGTTTTAGAACTTTCCCAATAACAGTCTGCTGCTCGGCGTCGAGATATGCTGCCCCTTTCCACCGGCTTTTCATATGTTCCGCAAAATCATCATCTTCCGCAGCACTCGAGCGGATCTGAATATGACCGCTTAGTCCATTGATAATCGCGTCTTCCATCTGATTCCGGATTGTATAACTGAACGAACCCATGAAGGTAGTCAGCAGGCTAATCAGGAAAATAAATATCCCCAAAATAAATGTACGCCACCAGCTTCTAAAGACATTTTTTAAGGCAAACATAAACAGCTTCATGAGTGATGCTCCTTTACCAGGCACCCGTCCTCCAAGTAATAGATCTTATCCGCTCTCTGAATAATTTTAGGATCATGCGAGGAGAAGATAAAAGTCGTGGCCTCATGCTGATTTATAGCATGCATCAGATCAATAATTTCAATTCCTGTTTTTGAGTCCAGGTTGGCAGTCGGCTCGTCAGCCAGCACTATTTCCGGTTTAGTGACCAAGGCACGCGCTACAGCTACCCGCTGTCTTTGACCTCCGGAAAGTTCTGCGGGTTTTTGCCCCTTTTGAGCGGACAGACCTACCGCTTGCATAAGATGGTTTACACTTTTTTTCCTTTCTGCAGCACTCACATCGGTTCGGATAAGCAGCGGCAGCTCAATATTCTCATACACATTAAGTACGGGGATGAGATTAAAGGCTTGAAAAATAAAACCGATAGTGTGCAGGCGGATTTTATTAAGCTTGCTCTCCTTAAGACTGCTTACAAGCATATCTTCAATCCACACTTCTCCTGAAGTGGGATAATCCAAACAGCCGATGAGGTTGAGCAGTGTGGATTTACCGCTTCCGGAAGGACCTGCAATCGTTATAAACTCTCCTTTATTTATTGCGAGGTTTATACCCTGCAACGCTCTGACTTTGATTTTACCTAGATCGTAGTCTTTTTTTAATTGTTTTAATTGTACAGCTGCCATGGTTTTAGCTCCTTGATTCCTTTGCTTACTCATTTTCACTCATAAGCTCAATTACTAATTTCGGGCCGCCAAGGCCTGCTGTTGTTTCATAACGGATAAAACGATTGTCGTTTTTTCTGAACCAGTAATCAGCGGACCAAAAGAGTGCGGCAAATCCGGTAAGGTTAACTTTGACATGCAGAGCGTACTGCGACCTGTTTTGCAGCTTAATGCTGTCTGTACCCTGTTTTATGGCTTCCATTTCAATAATTTCGCAGTCATCCGCGTTAATGAACCAGAAAGTGATCTTATCTTTATGCGAAGTGGCAAATTGCTCCAAGGCATGTTCAATGGCCTGGTACCAGGGATTATTGTTTACAATAAATTCTCGCTTAATTGAACGATTTTTTAAGCGGCCGGAAATCTTGATTTTATTTCCGAAACGCTGAGCCGTATAATCTGTGCTTGTTTTAGAGTTTGTGTAGTGAAAGGCGTGTACGGCGAAAACAAAATTAGCAGTACTCTTTCTTGTTTCTCCAGGTTGATTGCTTTGTATCATGTAGCCTGCATTCGTTTCTATAACAGTGTATGTAATGTTAAATACGTCTTTGTCTCCGGTTACTTTATAAAGCAGTGTATTTTCTCCATATATGCGGAGTACGCTTAAGACTAATAAAAAAATAATAATTATACGTTTCATATTTCTCTCCTTATAATGGTCTATGGCAAGGAGAATCCTTGCTACTGTAATGTTCCGCGCTTGGCATAAGCGGGTGTAAATATGAAATCCTGCAGATTGCTTACCGCGATCATGTCGTCTATAGTTATTTCACTTTTATACTGATTATTTTTTTCATTCTGAATTAAAATAAACGAAGGTCGAACCTTTCTATGATAATTTTTTAATTCTTTGAAATACATGCTTTTTAAGTGTTTTCCAGAGAGAGAATAAAATTCTCGTTTTACGGGGAGCTCTTTATCTTTGGATACCCAGTACACAACCTTATCGTAAGCCACAGTGCGATCTTTAGCCTTGAGTTCCAATTTGTAACAAAGGATGTGATCTACGCTTTCATTTCCCAGATAGCTGCCCGTATAATCTTCTGCCAGATCTACCCGCAAAAGATCTGTGTTGGAAGCCTCACCACCCATGGACTGCTCTTTTGCCCCGATACGCAGCACCTTGCCGGAGTTGGGAAGATACATCCACATGTCGTCGGCGTTTCTGATAATAGCCTGTCCCTTCTGTATGGCCGGACTGGTTATGACAATAAGCACCTTATCGTCTTTTCTATACACATGCGCCTTCTGTTCGGTAAAGCTGCCGCCGGGCTTATAGTTTTTGATAGACATATACGTTTCGTATTGAATGGGAGCGGAATTTGCATCTACCCGTTTAATAAGCTCATGCACCTGTTCGGGTGACATGCTGAAAGCAGTAAATACCTTTATTACAAGTAATAGTGGTACTAATATTATGGATTTCATCTTTTTCCTCCTCAGTGCTATAAGCATCTTTATGTTATTTAAGTAATACACAAAATTAATACACTTTTAAATAGAATAAATGTTACATTTTTTTAAGATAGTGAGCGTAGTACATTTGTTCTATTAAATCTTGCCCATATAAATGCGCTTGTTGTCATATATAATTTTTGCTATGATTTTCTTTTAAGGAGGAGTTATGAAGAAAACGGTTTTTGTTTTTCTGACACTTATACTGATACTATCTTTTACTACCTGCACGGAATAACCCAAAGATCCGAAAAGCTTTAAAGGCACATTGAAGCTTTGGTCCTTTACCGATGAGGTTAAGAAAATGATTGACAGATTTGAATCAATCTACACGGGTGTGAAGGTCGAGCTTACCATTATTGTTTGTGAAGAATATCTTTCTAAGATACGACCGATAGCAAAGAATAAGCCTGATGTCTTTGTTGCAGAATACTCTAATGTTATCGATCATGTAGAAAGCGGATTTTACGCGGATTTGGGCCAGTTCAATCCTCCAACGGAAGACTTGGTCGACTATCTGGTGGATGTGGGCACGGATTCGTCCGGCACGCTGAGAGCGCTTTCCTGGCAGGCAACGCCCGGCGGATTCTTTTACAGAAGAAGCGTCGCCAGGAAATATCTGGGCACCGATGATTCTGAACAGGTCGGCGAGATGCTTTCTACAGCGGATAAATTCCTTGATACAGCGCTCAAGCTCAAAGAGGCAAGCGGCGGCAGGGCAAAGCTTATCACCGGGTATGGAGATTATCAGCATTATCAGTTCAGCCAAAGAAAACAACCATTTGTTGTAAACGGTAGACTGAATCTTGAACAGTCTGTTCTTAATTATTTTGATTTAGCCAAGACTATGCACAACGAAGAGTTGACGGCCGAAATCGGCACGTGGTCGCCGCCGTGGTTCGAGAACATGAATGAGGCCGAGCCTGAGTTTTTCGGTTATATTCTTCCCACCTGGGGATTGCACTACGTGATTAAACCCAATGCACAAGACACCATGGGCGACTGGGGTTTGTGCAAAGGCCCCGGCTCTTACTTCTGGGGCGGCAAATGGATGGGTGTCTACAAGAACTCAGAAAACAAAGAGCTTGCGTGGGAGTTTGTAAAGATGTTCACATTGGATGAAGAAACCCTTACCTGGTGGGCTAAAGAGACCGGAGACTTTCTGGGCAATAAAAAAGTGATTGAAAAGATCAAGAACGATTTTTCCGATCCTCTGCTTGCCGGGCAAAACCACTATCTCTTTTTTGCAAATGAAGTTCCAAAGATTAACGGCAAGCTGTTGGCCAAATATGATCTTGATATCAGGGGCTTTTTTATGGGCGCGATCAGTAATTACGTGGAAGGCAGAATAACGAGACAAGAAGCTGTTGAACAGTTCAAGGCCGATGTGAAGAACGCTTTTCCGGATGTAGAAGTGGATTAATTAAATGATAATTCATACCTTTTAACTTGAATAAAGCAGAGTGTTACTTTACAATTTTTCCTTGATTTTTCTTTTTCAAAGCTTGACTGCAATTATAAGTCTATCTATCATTTTATGAGTTTCAAAAATCTAGATATGCGAAAAAGACAAGACGATGCGATAAAAAAGAAATCTTTTCAAAAGATGATGATTCTACGAAATTCCATCATTTTATTGGTGATATGTCTGCGTGTTCTGTTCATTTTTATAGATATTTCATTCATGTATATTGATGAGGCTTTGATCCTCATTATGATTATTTTTATTTTTTGGGATATTAATTTCTGGAACTGTCCTTATTGTCGCGGATACATAGGCATACACCGCTTTATGCCCAAAAAGTGTAAGCACTGTGAGAGCTTGTTAAGATGAAATTTTAATTTGGAGGAGAAATGAAAAGTACTATTTTTATTTTCCTGATTATCATAATAATATTGTCGCTTCCGGCCTGCACAAATCAACCCAGAGATCCGAAAGACTTTCAGGGAACATTGAAGATCTGGTCCTTTACCGATGAAGTCAAGATCATGATTGAGAAATTTGAATCTGTCTACACCGGTATAACGGTTGAGTTAACAATCACTCCTTGTGAAGAATATCAAAGTAAGATACGACCAATAGTGCGTGAAGGAAAAAATAAACCTGATATCTATATTTCGGAATACTCTAATGTAATCGATCTGGTAGAAAGTGGATTTTACGCGGATCTAGGCCGGTTCAATCCATCCACGGAAGACTTAGCGGACTATATCATGGATGTGGGAACGGACTCGTCCGGCAGGCTGAGAGCGCTTTCCTGGCAGGCAACGCCCGGCGGATTCTATTACAGAAGAAGCATGGCCAGGAAATATCTGGGCACGGACGATCCTGAAGAAGTGGGGGAAATGCTTTCTACACCGGATAAATTTCTGGATACGGCGCGTACACTCAAAGAAGCGAGTGGAGGCAAGGTAAAGCTCATCGCCGGGTACGGAGATTACCAGCAGTATGCGTGGTCACACAGAAAAAAACCCTTTGTCGTGGACGGCGGGCTTAATCTTGAAGAGTCCGTGCTTAACTATTTTGATATTGCCAAGATCATGCGAGACGAGGAGCTGACAGCTGAAATCGGCACGTGGTCGCCGCCGTGGTTCGAGAACATGAACAAGGCCGAACCCGAAATCTTTGGTTATATTCTTCCCACCTGGGGACTGCAGTATGTAATCAAACCAAATGCCGAAGACACCATGGGCGACTGGGGCTTATGCAAAGGTCCGGGATCCTACTTCTGGGGCGGTACCTGGATGGGTATCTACGAAAAATCAAAAAACAAAGAGCTTGCGTGGGAGTTTGTAAAGATGTTCACCTTGGATGAAGAAACCCTTGTCTGGTGGGCCAAGGAGATCGGAGATTTTGTCAGTAATAAAAAAGTTATTGAGAAGATAAAAAGCGATTTTTCTGATGAGTTGTTGGCCGGGCAAAACCACTATCTTTTTTTCGCGGACCAATTGCCGAATATTAACTGCAAACTGTTGGCCAAATATGATCTTGATATCAGAGGTTTTTTTATGGGCGCCATCAATAATTATGTGGAAGGCACAATGACAAAAGAAGAAGCCATTGCACAGTTCAAAGCAGATGTCAGGAATGCTTTTCCGGACATAGAAGTGGACTGATTAAGTGACAGGCCATTCCTTTTGGCTCAGATGAAGCGGGGTGTTACTTTACAATTTTGCCTTGATCAAATATAAGCATATCGCCCTGATGACTGGTTTCGTCAAGCGTAATGAGCGAGTTGCCTGATGCAATAAGTTTACCCTGAATGGCCGATTGCTTGAAAACCATCCGTGAATCTTTTCGCGCCAGCACCATACAGGTAATTTCACTTTCTGTAATAATGGTTTGAGAATTATCATCCGCGCCCAGGTAACCACCGCTGCCATCGCAGAGCGATTTGTGTATCTTGATGAGAGAGTTTTTCATGGAAATAGATTCACCATAAATACAGTTATCGATCGTAAGCCGGGCATTGTCTTCAGTATAGAAATTCCAGCTCTGGATTGAAGAATTATAAAACCTGAGCGTATGCACTTTGGTTTTTAGCGTTTGATCAGCAAAGAAAGCATTATTTTTTAGATCCGATACGAGGTCTTCAGTGATGCCTGAAAAAAGAAAACCAAGGGCACGAATATTCGAATCTTTCAGAGTAATATCGCACTCTGGTGTAGCGATAAGTCCGTACCATAAGCCGGAGCAGTCTTTTACTATTATTTTATTGCTCAGTACGTGCGGAGTCTGCCAGTGTGTAACTGTATCATCCCCCGGATAGACAAGATATTCATGCAATTCTTGCCCCGAACAAATCCAGAATATGATCCCACTGCTGTTTTTCATAGTACAGGCGGTATCTTCGAAAATTATGAATTCTTCCCCATTGACGGTGTATTCCACAAGCAATGACGAGGCAGAGAGCGTAGAGAAACTAAAACCTTCCATAAGCATATCCACATGAGAGAGTTTGAGCTGTGAATGTTCGATGGCCGCGCCGCAGATGCTGTATTCTGAGAGCAGCTCACTGTTTGTAATTTCTATGGTCCCTTTTTTTATTATGACGAGCTGTTCGCCGCGGTAATTCTGTTTAAGATATAAAAATCCGTCTTGAAACGTAAGCCTGGCATTATCAATTCCGATATCCCCATTTACAATCAAGTGTGTGTCCCTTATATTCAATTCTGCATTATTTATAAGATAAAGATTACCCTGAATAAATGTGGGTTCTGAAATTACTTTGCTTTCGCCATTTAAAAGATAATCCCCTTGTATAAGATGATAATCGGATCTTATGATCCGGATATCATCAAGGTAAACAGTATTTTCTTCTCCACCGCCCCAAAGGGTTTTAAGATCAAATGCTGCATATCCGTAGCTTATGCGCGAGGTATCGAGCTTTGCTTTTTTAACGGGGGAGTTTTCACTGCACATGAATTGATCCGGTGTAATCTCTACCCGCCGCCATGTGTTTTGGGGGCACTCGATAAAGGTGACAAAAACAGCTTTATCTCTGTCTTCAAAGGCCAAAACCCATGTGGTCTTGCTTCCAGATTTTATCCAAAAACTGATCTTTTTAAAATCCCGCAGAAGCACAAGATGATAAAGAGCGGGTGCGGGTTGGCCTTGTTTAGCATAAGTAAAGGCCAGCGTGCTCGTATTCTTGCCTGTGGGTCCTGCCATGCTTGCAAGATTCAGCTTTGCATCACCTGCAGGGCCCTCTCCGGAATGCCTGCGATTTTCCAGTTTGAGAGAGATTCGGCTTCTTCGAAATCCTCTTTGTCCTGGTCTGTAAAGAGTGCTGTTTCGGTTGTAGAAATCTGTTCATTGGCTCTGGTGTCTTCTTTGCACATGGGGAAAAAGCACACGAAAATAAGGGCTGCTACAGCTATTATGCGCGGGCTATTCATGTCTGGATTGTATGCATGGATTATTATGTGTGTCAAGGCTTGAGAGTACAAGGAATAAAGGCTGTATTGAAAATTATTCACCTTGAAAAATGAGTATAATGTGTTATATTGAATGCTAAGATTTCTTTATATTAATATTATTAAAAGGGATATCTCATGAGCATAAAAAGAAAGAACTATACATACTATCTGGTATTTATTATTTTTTTGTAACTATTCAGTAATTAATCAAGCCCAAAACATTATTATTTTGTAAAGCCGCATAGAGCGCATTAAAAGCAGATTTTCCTTGCTTTCTAACAGTAGAGATATAGCTTCTTACTAAACAGAAGATTATATTCTTTGCTCTGCTTTGGACGACCTCTTTTTTTCTTATGACCTTTTTCTTCAGGATGTATTTTTAATCCAGCATTTAATATTCGATACATTCTTATACGATAGTACTTTATTCGTTCTTTAGTGAACTTTCCGTATTTTTCTTTTTCTTCCTTGGCATCCAATAAACATTTTTTCAGTTTATTTGCCCATACTTCATTCTGTTCTTCAAAGAATATCAATTCTCTCAAATGATGAGAATTACATAGACCATGGAGACACCCAATGAACTGATAATAACTATCCCAATGATCATGCACTGCTATACCCTTAAAGTAAGGCAATATACCCATCGCATCCATAGCCTTTTTCCCTCGTCTTTTATGAGGAAAATAATATGTATAATTCTCATTACCAGAGCTATGCAGCCAATGCAACGATGATTCAATTCGAATGCCTGTTTCATCAAAATGGACAACAGGTTCTTTTATTATTGCCTCTTTGATTTTTTCAACATATGGTTCGAGATTTGCGGCACATTCATTAATCATGTTTACCAGAGTACCCTGACTAATTTCTTGATTGATTACATCTTCCAGAAACTCCGAAATCCTTTCATAGCTCATGAATCCATAATGCTTTAAATAGACAACCAGTGATTTTATATTTGGGCCATATTGTGCTTTTACTTTTGCCTCAGCAGGGAATTCCGCTCTATGCGTTTGGCCGCAACTGCATTCTATAATTTCTGCCCGGTATTCCGTAGTTTTTACTTCAATCTTTGGAAGATCAATTATCTGTCTTTTATCATAGCCTTTTATTTTTCCATCTGTAATATCTTTTCCGCAGCTACATTTCCCTTCCGCTGGAATCCTGATTATTTCATCCGGATTTTCTGATTGCTTCAAATTTGTCCCTTTATGGCCTTTCTGGCCTCCAATCTTACCACCTTTTTTTCTTAAAGATTTAGTCTTCTTTTTATATGGATTATCTGATGATGGTGGCTTATTG
>Ga0307430_1001383_pt1 | contig 17990 bp, 17 predicted proteins | sample SalMarWE160130MG_FD_202159 | JGI IMG/M metagenome (GOLD analysis project Ga0307430, IMG submission 202159) | Salt marsh sediment microbial communities from the Plum Island Ecosystem LTER, Massachusetts, United States - WE1603-130 | ecosystem: Environmental > Aquatic > Marine > Intertidal zone >... | reverse complement strand
TGTCATTTAAGAATTAAAAGTGAACTCTTTTTTTACGATTTAAAGTTTAAAAGTGAACTCTTTAAAACAAACTAAAACTATAATAATATAGGATTAAAAAAAAGTGAGGTCCTATATTATGAAACAGCTACACAAAAAGTTCACCGATTATCAGATTAAAGAACTAATTACCCGTTATCTAAAAAAGAAAATAGCAAGAAAATACATCCAAGAAATTTTAGGTATTAAGAAAACAAGATTCTTTGCTTTAGTAAAACGATTAAAAGATGACCCCGAAAATTTCTCTATTTCATACTCTCGTAGGATACCTACTCGAAAAATTTCAAAAGATATTGAGAGAAATATTGTAAAAGAACTAAAGATCGAAAAAGATTTAATCAAAGCAAAAGAAGTACCGATTAAGTGGTATAACTACAGTTACATAAAAGATCTTTTAGAACAAAAATATAGCCAGAAGGTATCTTTGCCTACCATAATCGACCGAGCAAAAAGAAATGATTTTTATTTTTTAAGGCCAAAGAGAAAAGCTCATGATAGAGAGGTAATAACCAACTACCCGGGAGAACTGATCCAACACGATTCTTCTCATCATCAGTTTGCCCCTTATGCGGCCAGTAAATGGTATCTGATTACATCAATAGATGATTACAGCAGGCTGATCTTGTATGCTGTCCTGGTAGAAAGAGAGACCACCTGGGAACATATCCTGGCCTTAGAGGCAGTTTTATTGAAATATGGATTCCCTCTGGCCTATTATGTAGATAGCCATTCAATCTTTCGCTTTGTACAGGGTAGAGACAGTTTCTGGCGAAACCATTACAAACTTACTGATGAGGCTAATCCGCAATGGAAACAGGTTTTGGATGACTGTAGGGTAAAGGTAACCTATGCTCTGTCTCCACAGGCCAAGGGTAAGATTGAAAGACCCTATAGGTGGATCCAAGACAGACTGGTCAGGACCTGTTATAGAGAGAATATCAGGGTTATTCAAGAGGCCCAATTAATCTTGAATTACCTTGTCCAAAGATACAATTACCGAATAGTACATTCTACCACCGGGGAGATACCTTATATCAGATTTCAAAGAGCAATAAGAGAAAAAAGATCTCTCTTTAGAGAATTTACGATAAGGCCACCTTTTAAGTCAACCAAGGATATCTTCTGTTTAAGAGTAGAAAGAATGGTAAACCCTTATCGCAAAGTTTCTATCAATAATTTAGAATTAAAAGTGCCTGGTGCACCACTACACGAGAGAATACAACTTCGGATAGTACCAGATAAAGAATCTGGTGTATCTGAAGTAAGATTCTGGTATAAAGATAATTTTTTAGGTATGCAAAAAGTAAAAAATTCTGATTTAAATTTAGTCCAGTTTTAACTTTTAACTAATAATTTTATTTACATCTATAGAGAAAAATATAGTATATTTTTAATCTTTGGGGTGTTCACTTTTAAAATTTAAATGGTTCACTTTTAAAATTTAACTAACATGATATTTTATAGGGTGTCATTTTGTAAAAATATGCTAAAGAAGCATCCCTTATCAGTCCTTTTTAGTTAAAAATTATTGCTAAAAGAGCCGCGACCAAAATGGCAGGCAATAAATTTCCTATTTTAATCTTTTTTATCTCTAACAAACCAAAGCCTATTCCTAATATTAAAATTCCTCCCACTGCAGTCATCTCATTTATTACCTCTGGTGAAAGGAAGTCTTTAATCAGCCGCGCCAATAGAGTAATTCCTCCTTGATACAAAAAAACCGGAATTGCAGAAAACAAGACCCCTATCCCCATGGCAGCAGTAAAAGCGATGGAGGTGAGTCCGTCTAATAAGGATTTAGTATAAAGTATATCCGGATTACCGCTTAATCCCTCTTTGAGGGCACCCATTATGGCCATAGACCCCACACAATATAACAGGCTGGCAGTTACAAATCCTTCTACAAATCTTTCGGAAGCGGCGCCACCTTTAAATTTTGATCTTATTTTCTCTCCAAATCTTTCTAATCCTTCTTCAATCCCTATCATCTCTCCTATTATCCCGCCAATTGCCAAGGAAAAGATTACTAATAGAATATTGTTCGTTTTGAGAGCCATTTGCACGCCAATCAATAAGGAAGCTAACCCCAGGCCTTGTATTACAATCTTGCCAATCTTTTCGGGAAATTTACTCTTTAAAATAAATCCTACAGAACATCCCAAAAAAATTGCAATTACATTTACTATAGTTCCTTTCATTAAAAACATTTCCCCCTTTTTTTCAAATCAAGTTGCTTATAATATAGTTTCGTTGTTTTATACATAATTTACTTTATAAATATTTATTTTGCAAGATAATTTGTTATACCTTGTAATAGCCTACTTAGACATATAATATATAATACTACTGGTAAATTGCAAATAAAAATAGAAATATGCTATACTTTAATCCGTAGGTTGCAGGTTTCAAGTTTGAAAAAGTAGGGGCGTATGGAATTAGTTGCCTAGTTAGCTGGTTAAGAAAATTAGCGTGGAGCGGATAGAAAAACAGTGATAAGCAATAAGTAATTAGTGACAAGTTACGGGTTGCAAGTTACAAGTTTAAATAAAGAAAGCAATAACATATTACCTGCCGTATCGACTACAGACTGGAAGACTGGTAGACCGGCGAACTGGAAGACTGGCGGACCGGTAGACTAAATTAATTGGCCAATTGGCAAATCGGTGAATCGGCTAATTGATATTAACTGGATAACTAAATTGACTGGCAAACTAATTCTAATTGGTCAATTACAAATCAAGGAGCGAATGACTTTTTGAACGAGTTGATTTTAGATAAAAAAAGATTCCTTAAGGGATTAGTAATTTCCTTAGTTATCGGAATTATAGTTATTTTAATTATCACTTTTGTTACTACTAACCAGAATACCTGGACAAGTTTATCTTATATTAATAAAGAATACCTTTTCTTTGCTTTTGTTTTAATGGTGTTTGCTGCTGTAATAGATGCCTTCAGAATAAAAATGGTGGTAGAAGCAGTTAATGAAAAAATTACTTTTCCAGAAGCCTTAAAAGTGTACTATATTAGTAACTTTGCCGGTGATATAACCCCTTTTTTCTCTGGTACTTTGCCCACTCAAATATATTTATTCAATAAAGACATAAAAAACAAAATGACCTTGGGTAAGGCTACTATGGTTGCCACCATCATGCCCCTGATTAAAACCTTGGTTTTTTCTATTTTTGCCCCAGTTATTTTTTTCAGCTTCAAGAAAACAATTACTGATTACACCATTATTTCTGCAATTCTTATCAATGGAGCTATACTAATTTCCCTGTTTTTGCTCTTTTTGTTTATCTTAGCGGTAAAATACCCCGATAAGATGTTGGGAATAATTTTCAAAATTCAACATTTACCCTGTATCTTAAAATTTTCCAAAAAAGAACAAATATTACGCTTATTAGATAGGGTAACCCTGGAAATCGAAGAATTCCATAAGAGTTTTTCCTTATTAAGAGAAAATTGGATTAAACTATTGTTATCTACCCTCTACACGATTATCTTTTGGGGCACCTTTTTTTTAATAACCCCTTTACTTCTTTGGGGATTTAACCTAAATTTTAATTTCTCCCATGTATTGGTAATGCAAGTTATATTCTATTTTATTTTACCTTTTATGCCTACCCCGGGTGGAAGTGGGACAGCAGAAGTAGGGTTTGCCTCATTATTTTCTTTCTTTGTCCCTCTTCACCTTTTGGGTATCTTTGTAGGGGCCTGGAGATTTATAGCCTTTTACTTCAATTTGTGCATCGGGGCTATAGTTCTATTGGTAGAAATTAAAAGGTTAAAAAACAAGAAACGACGACAAGAAGAAGTAGACAAAAAGTAATTATATTTCTTCTTCTTTTACTTTCCTCTTAGCTTTAGCTCTAATTCCTCCAAAAGATTTAAAAATTTGATCGACCCCCAGGGCAATTATTAATATTGGCCAAAATTTCCAGATATCTTCTGAAATCACAAAATTGAAAAAATATTTAGCTAAAAAGATGGTTCCTATTGCTATTAGTATTACTCCAAAAAAAATAGATTTATTTTGCCAAATTTCTTTAATTCCCCAAATAAGTAAAATTACCGGCCACAGATTCCATACTCTTCTCCATATTTCTAAATCAGTGAAATTCTCAACTATAAATATGATACCAACAGCTAATATTATTAATCCGAAAACCCAATTTCCCTTGCCTTCTTCACTCGCACTCATTATTTTTCCTCCTTTAATATTTTCTTTGCTTCCTGCCAAATATATTCCAAGTCATAAAAGTTCCTTTTCTCTCTAGAAAATATATGAACTATCACATCACCATAATCCAATAATATCCATCCTGTTCCAGGCTTGCCTTCATAATGCAATAATCTAATTTTGTTTTCTTTTAATTTCCTCATAATAAAATTACTTATTGCCTTTAATTGAGGTTCTGAATCACCACTGGTGATTACAAAATAATCAGCAATCAGAGTCAATTTGTTTAGATTCAATATTACTGTATCTTTTGCTTTTTTATCTTCGGCAACAGCTGCCGCCATTTTTGCAATAGCTAATGAATTTTTATTCAAAAACATCACATCCTTTTTTTTTGTTAGTATGTCGTATGTCGTATATCGTATATCGCAAAAAAGATAGGAGTTAGAATATAAAATAGCATATAGGGTGTATAATTAGGTTTCTGGTTTCTATTTTCTTTACGATATACTATATACTAATTTATCATATCCTTCCCTAATATTATAACTAAATCTAAATTAGCATTGGTTTGATATTCTTTAACAATTTCAAAATCGTTAAATAGTTTTTTAAATTCATTATTTAAATTTACTTCTTTTGAATATATTATAATTTTAGTTTTTTCATAATTAAAATTGTCCGCATTACCAAGATTTACAATTTCAAATCCCTGCAATTCTAAATCATTGGCTATTTTATGAGCAATACCCGTCATAGCATTTCCATTTAAAACTTCCACTTTTATGCCACTATTTTTACTATAGATCAGTGATTTCACCCTTTGCCGTACTTCTTCCACATCTGGTTCTAAATAACTAATTCCTTCAATATAAACTGGTTCACCCTGAACTGTTTCAACCTTAAACTTTTCTTGATTTACACCTCTGAACAAATTAGCTAAGGCAACAGTATCCCGTGCTTCTATATTAGTTTCTATATAGTCTTTCATCCCTTCAGATATCTGGGGAATTTTAATCATAGAATCAAAGTTTATCATTTTTTTTATTACGGCTAAGGCTAATTTTTGTTGTCTTTTTATTCGGCCTAAATCTCCCAATTTATCGTACCTGAATCTTATATATTGCAAGGCCTTTTCCCCATTCAATATTTGCTTCCCCGGGTGAAGATTTATTTCCACCCCTCCTGCCTTATCCACATAATGCATCTCTTTTTCTACATCAATTTCTACCCCACCTAGCTCGTCGATAATATAAACAAATCCGTTAAAATCTGCCACCGCATAAAAATGAATCGGCAAATCTAAAAAAGAACTGACAGTTTTAGATATCAATTTTACTCCTCCAAAGGCATAGGCATGATTTATTTTGTCCATTCCTCTTTCTGGAATTTCCACCCTGCTATCTCTAGGAATGGACAGGATAAGGATATCTTTAGTTTTTGGAGAAATGCTTAAAAAAACAATAGTATCTGCGCGTCCGTAGTTTTCAATCTCGTCACAGCCCACAATTAAGATATTTACCCGGTTGTAAGACATTATGTCAGAGCTGAAGGGAAATATCCCAAAATATTTTAATAAAAAAATTAGGACAACTAATAATAGGACAGAAAACATAATTAAGATTACTTTTTTTTCTTTTTTCTTTTTTATTCCTCTTCCTTTATTTCTTCTTACCCTATCCCCTAAACTATTTTCATACATTAAATAAAAACCACCTTGCTTAAAATATTGTTCCTGGCTTCAATAGAAATTGGATGAATTAATAAATCTTTGCTAATTAGATATAGTAATCCTATGTTCAGAGCCATTAAGACTGCTTTGTCCAAATTTATTTCTGCCATTTTTCTTACTTCTTCCACCCCATTCATATTTCTTAAAGGTTCAATCTTATCACTCAGATAAATTATTTTATCTAAAAGGGACATTTGAGCTGCACCGGTACTGTGTGCTTTTATTGCTTTTAAAATAACGGGATCTTGAATGTTAAATTCCTTTTTTGCGATAACCGCCCCTACCAAAGGGTGTAACAATTTAGGAATTTTACGAATAATTTCATCAAGTTCGATATTATATTCAAAAACCATTTTTTCTAAAGTTTTATAATCTAAATCCTTAGCACAATCATGTAATAATCCGGCGACTTCGGCTTTATCTGCATCATAATTATATTTTATGGCTAACTTACGGGCAACCTTAGAAGTATTAACCGAGTGTTCAAATCTCTCTTCGCCTAGCATCTCTTTTAAACTTATTTTTATCAAATCTAAATCCACCTTTGTCTCCTATCTCTTGTCTTAAGAGGTTCTGAAAAAAAATGTAACATTTTGTGCCAGGCACTAAATATTACATTTTACTATATAACCCTTTTTTGTAGATATATTCTTCCACTTCTTGGGGGAGTAAATATTTTATGCTTTTCCCCTCTCTCACTCTTCTTCTGATATCAGTAGAAGATATAGATAAAGCGGGGATTTCCATAATTTCGATAATTTTTTTAAATTTTTTGTCTAATTTATTCAAATCGTATCCCGGCCGGGTTGCAGCCACAAACTGACAAAGCTTAATTAATTCCTCACTTTTATACCAGGAATCTACCTCTAAAAAAGCATCGGCCCCGGTGATAAAAAATATTTTAACCCCATGGTGATATATCTTTAAAAATTCTTTAACAGTGTCTATAGAATAAGAAGGTCCCGGCCTATTGAGTTCAACTTTGGATACCTCGAAAAATTGGTTATTACTGGTGGCCAGGACTGCCATTAAATATCTGCCTTCGGGGTCAGATATATCATTTTCTCTTTTGTGGGCAGGCTGATGACAGGGTACAAATATTACTTTATCTAATTTAAATTCAACTCTCGCTTCTTCGGCTGCAAATAAATGTCCACAATGTATGGGGTCAAATATTCCACCCATTATTCCTAAACGTTTAATGCTCACTTTTTCCTTAAAAATTATTCTTCCTCCGTCTTTTAGTCGTTAGTCGTTAGTAATAAATACAAGATACAAGATTATTTAATTGACCAATTTGCCAATTGACCAATAAAATAATTGGCCGATTCACCAATTTACCGATTGACCAATTAAGTAGGGGTCGAATTTATTCGACCCGAAACGGGTTCAATGAATCGAACCCCTACACTTAGATAGACATGCGAGATGCCTGTCCTACGGTTTTATTAGATTATTCTGGATGTATAGTAATACACCAATGCGTCTTTTTCAAACTTGTAACTTGCAATCCGTAACTTGTCACTAATTACTCATTACTTATCACTGTTTTTTTATCCGCTATACGCTAGTTATCTTTCTCTTCCGGTATACTTTCTTCAATTTTTGTTTCTATTTCACTCTGTTCGGGCTCTTTCTCTTTCTCGCCCTCTACTTCTCCATTGATTACCGCAAAAGTAATATCCTTCTCCGAATAGATCCAGTTCTCTATCTTGTCTCCATCTTTAAAACTGACTTCTATTCGTGAAGGAAAGTCAAAACCAAAATATCCTTTTCTTTCTAAAACCTGTTTGTAGGGGAGTGATTTTGCTTTCTCCAATTGAAGCCACAGATTTTCCTCTTTATCTTTTAATCCCAAAGAACTATAAATTTTGGTTAATTGCACGTAAGAACGCCAATATGGTGAGGGATGCTCAAAGGAGATTGGGTTAGCAGTTTCTTCTATATCGATAACTCTTTTATAATTTTCTATAGCTAAATTGGTAAACTGCCAAGTGTTTTTTTCTCCTAAAACTCGATAAGTTTCACCTATCCAGTAAAAAGCTTCTAATAAATTCGGTTCCATACTGGCGGCTCTTTTAAAATAAGGGAGGGTACTTAACAAACTGTCTACAGAAGGGGCACTCACCCTAAAAAGATATTCTTCCGGATTTCCAATTATCTCAATTCCCTCATTCAAATAATCATTCGCCTTATCTGATTGAACCCTGGAGGTGCTCTTAAAACTGCCTGTTAAATTCTGAAAGGCATATTGATTTCTGGGGTTGATTCTTAGAACTTCTTTCCATTGTTCTATTGCCTGACCATAATCACCGGTTTGTTTATATACTTTCCCCAGCCAGTAATGGGCATTCTCAAAATCAGGGTTCAGCTCTATAGCTTTCTTATAATATTGTTCGGCCATCTCATATTTCCCCTGAAGAAAATACTCATACCCATTTTTATAGTAGGTCTGATAATCCTGAGCGTAAATTATTGCACTGCTCAAAATTAAAATTAAAAATAGGATTAATAAACTCAGACCGATTTTATGAAAAAATTTTTCCATCATTATTCTTGCACCTTCCCCACTTTCTTCTTATTAATATTCTTTAATCTTATGATTCTTTCAACTTCTCCACATAATTCATTCTTAAATTTGCCAGTAAACTTTCGATCCGCTTGAAATCTTCCGGGTTTAAATCATCTTTAATTTGGTCATATAAAAATACTATAGTATCTATAGCAATTTTAGCTTTTTTTAAATCTTTATTAATTTCTTTAGTCTCGGGATTCATGATGAGTCCCAAATACTCCCAGGCTTTTCCGCTCAACATACTTATAAACCACACAAAAAGAACAGGTAAATCAGGTTCTTTAAAATGCTCTTCTTGTTTTTTTTCTTCTTCTTTACCTTTTTCCTTTGTTTCTTCTTTCTCCTCTTTCTGTACCTTTTTTTCTTTTATCTCTTCGTCTTTTTCTGTTTTCTCTTCTCTTACTTCTTCTTTTTTCATAATTACTATCCTTCTCCCCCTTATTTATTAGTATTTCGTATATAGCATATCGTATCGCGTATACAAATAGTTAATTGGTTACCTGGTTAATCAGTTCTTGTCACTAATTACTCATCACTCATCACTCATCACTGTATTTTTATCCGCTCTAAGCTGTCTAATATTCTGGCTTCTGTATTCTGACTCCTGACTTCTATTTTATTCACGCAATACGCAATACGCGATACGATTTCATTCTGTGTACTCATTCAAGCTAACCACGCAATAAGATGCTGCGCCCTCTCTTCTACCAATAAAACCCATCTTTTCATTAGTTGTAGCTTTAATATTTATCTTTTCGGAAGATATTTTTAAAACTTGGGCTATATTTTTTTTCATCTTCATAATAAAGGGTGCAATCCGTGGTTCTTCCAATACTACGGAAACATCTATATTGTTTATGGTAAGTTTTTTTCTTTTTAATATTTTATAAATATTTTGCAATAATTTTAGACCGGAAATATTTTTATATTGTTCATCATTATCCGGGAAATGCTGGCCGATATCTCCTTCTCCTGCTGCTCCTAATAAAGCATCTATTAAAGAATGAATTAAGACATCAGCATCTGAGTATCCATCCAAACCCTTTTGGTACGGAATAACCTCTCCTCCTAAAATTAATTTTCTCCCCAAAATTAAAGGATGGACATCGTATCCAAAACCTACCCGCATGATCTTCCCCTCTCTAATAGTCGTTAGTTTTAAATACAAGATACAAGTTCACGGTTTTTAGTTCTTAGATTATAGTTTTTAGATAAGAATAATTAGCTTATAATTATCAATTGTTAGTTATTATGCTTTATGTCATTGCCACGCTCTGATTTATCAGAGCGTGGCAATCCCGGTTTGAGATTGCTTCCCTTGCTTTCGCTGGGGCAGGCTTGTATTATAGTGTTCGCAATGACGGAAATTATAATTCCATGTTATTCTCTTGTAATATTCTGAATTCTGGCTCCTGACTCCTGGCTTCTAATTTTTTTCACCAGATACGAGATACTAGATATGTGATACGAATTTTGCAATACGCCTCTACTTCTTTTTTAAAACCCGAAACTCGTAACCCGCAACTTATATCTTTAATTGGGCAATTGGTAAATAGGTAAATTGGTTAATTTAATAACTATATACTATTTTAAACAGTCTGCACTGCCCAGATTGATTTATATTCTGATTTTAATTTTTCGTAAATCTTTAAAGCCTGCTCTTTGTTTTGGGCTATTCCGAAAACAGTAGGGCCGCTGCCGGACATAAGGGCACCCAAAGCACCCTCTTCTATTAACCTATCTTTAATTTTTCCAATTTCCGGGTATTTTTTAATTATTAACCCTTCAAAAGAATTAAATAAATTTTTAGCAATTTCCGGAAGCTCCCCCTCTTTTAGGGCATTAAGCATGCCTTTAGTATTGTTTTTCTCTTTCTTAAGCCACTCTAAATTAAGATTATTATAAGCCCACTTGGTAGGTATTTCAAACCCAGGGTTTATTATTATAATCCACAGTGGTGGGTTGATCGGAGATAGAGGAGTTACTTTTTCCCCTTTATGGTAAGCAAGAGCAGTGCCATTCTGGATGCAAAAAGGGACATCCATTCCCAGTTCTTCTCCTATTTCCCTTAAATCCTTATTGCTTAAATTCAAAGCGAAAAGTTTATTTATTCCTACTAAAATAGAGGCGGAATTAGCTGAACCCCCCGCCATCCCACCGGCTAAAGGAATTTTTTTATCAATTTCTATTTTGACTCCCCTTGTTATTCTATATCGGTGAAGAATCTTCTCTGCTGACCTATAGGTTAAACTTTGGGAATCGACGGGAACCAGAGGATGACTGCATTTTATCTTTATTCCTTCTTTTTCTTCCTTAATAAATATTCTGTCAGCAAGGTTAATAGATTGCATTATGGTCTCTATATCATGATATCCATCCTGACGCTTCGCCAGTATATTTAGAGTCAGATTTATCTTGGAATAGCTATCTATTTCAATTTCTTTCATAATTTGAACTTAAATCCAAATCCTTTCTTTAAAAAAATCTCCGCTACAATTACATCAAAGGGAGTAGTTATTTTAATATTTTCTTCTGAACCAATTATCAATTTTACTTTATGCCCGTATCTTTCCACAATCGCGGCATCGTCTGTGGCTAAATATTTATCTTTATAAGCCTGATGATAAGCAGGTAAAATTATATCATATTTAAAAGTTTGGGGGGTTTGAGATCTCCATATCTCCTCTCGGTTAAGAGTTTTATTTATAAAAAAATTATTTTCACTTTTTTTTACAGTGTCTTTAATGGGAATAACTGCAATCGCTGCTCCATATTCCTGTGCTTTTTCAATTGAATTCCGGATAGTAGTTGCTTCAACTAAAGGACGAGCACCATCGTGGATCACTACTATATCTGTATCCTTATCCAGTGCCTTTAGGCCATTATATATTGAATCCTGCCTGGTCTTTCCTCCATCAACTAATTCTTGAACCTTAAAAAAGTTGTATTTTAATATTATGTTTTTGTGACATATCTCCTTTTCCTCAGGGTTAACTAAGAGATATATTTTATCAATTAATTTACATTTTTCAAATTTCTCAATAGTGTAGGCTAAAATTGGCTTGCCAAAAATAGGGATAAAGGGCTTGTTTATCCTGGCATTCATTCTTTTTCCCTTACCGGCTGCTGCGATTAGAGCTACTATTTTCATATTTACAACCCCATTCACCCATACACTTATTAATTGGCGAATTGGTCAATCGGCAAATTGGTCAATTAATTCATCTTTCAATTGTAAAAGCTATCTCTAGATATCCTTCAATAACCATATCTGTTTCGATCTTAGAAATTATTAAATCCTCTTCTTCTTCTTTCCTTAGGTCACCATTTCTAATATTTTCTTCGTAGGGCAATTCATTAGAATATACAATTACTTCTCCGATAATTTGATTACCTCTTGGCCGATCAGAAATTTTCTTAAAGGTCTCTTCTAAACTTTTACAATCCTGTTTACTACTATCAACAAACTCTTCCTGGTAATTATCTAATAACTCTCCTCCTCCGTTTACCATTAATAAAGCTTCCCCTGGAGGTGTATCTGAAGGGATCTGAATAGTCATCGTCTTTTCAATTAAATCTCCGCGAAAAGGTCTAATCTTAATTTTCGCTTCAAGATAATCTCCCGGCTTAATTGAGGAATCTTCTAATACAACTTCCTCCACCCTGCCAATTTTCTTTTTAGTATCTATTTTAATATCGATATTTATCGCCGTCAAATCAACTATTTCAAAATAATTATTTACGATTAAATCTATAATCTCGGGTATCTCAGTGATAGCCTGAACGGCTATATCATCTGAACTGTAATACATATTCTTTCGGAAAAGCTCTTGCCCCTCTTTCTTCCCTTTTATCCCTACATCTATCTTAGCAGTTCCTGCTCCAATCCTATCCAGAGCATTATCTATCGCCTGCACGGTTATATTTGAAACCAGGGGCTCTAACAGATCGTAATCATTTATCATCTGGACTCCCATCTGGTAAGATAGTCCTGAATTAACCTCTGTTACTTGTATTTTAAGCGGAATCACCGGAGGGTAAGAATTCAGTATGGCTAATATACCTGCCTCTCTATCCTGAACGACTTTCCCCACTAAATTTAAAGGAGAACCCAATTTAAAGGGCATAACTATATTGGGAAAACTATGATAAATATATATTGCAGAAAGAAGGAATGAAACTTTACCCTTCTTTAAAAAAGGGTGTCCTAAAGCCAAAATCCTGTTTCCTTCTCGATAAGTTACTGTTCCGATAGAAGTAATATTAACATCTCCCCTAATCAATTGTATTCCTATGGCAGAACCGGCTTCTATTTTATTGGAAAGCCTTTCTCCCACCTCTTGAAAGTTTGTATCACTATTTTCGTTAAACCCGACTCCTTGAATAGATATAAGATTAAATTCTTTTAGAGAACTGCTTAATCTCTCTAAAGCTCTACCCTTAATACCATTTATAATAATCGGTGAAACTACAGGGTAAAAGATAATTTCCTCTCGGCCTGCTAATTCTGGAAAATTATTATTTTTCAAAATATTTTTAACTATTATTTTGTTTGTCTTTTCCGCTGTAAAATATAAAGAATTATCAATTTTATATTTTTGTAACAAAGTCTGATTGTTTTCATGGGGGAGATTGAATATTTCTAACATCTCCTGAATGGGGGTTACAAGGCAGAGATTGTGTTCGCTCATTTCCCAGGCATAAGATACAGCTCCAATAAGTCTGCCGTCTATATAGACCGGGCTGCCACTCGTCCCTGCTGATATACCGCCGCCCTCTTCAATCTTATCTCCGCTTAAATTGGCTAAAATAAAATGATTAATACTGCCTTCGCCTTTAACTATATCTATGACATCTACCTGAAAAGTTTCTATCTGCGTTCCGTGAAAAACGGTTTTTCCTATCCCCGTCATCCCCGGCTTTATTTCTGAAACTGGCATAAAAATATTCTGGCTAAAGGATAAATTTGTCCCCGTGGTAAATAAAATTAATAAAATAAATATAATTGTTATACAAATATTTTTATTTAATTTTATCTTCATCTTTACCTTCTTTATTAAAATTGTATCTCGCATCTCGCGAGGATGGTTAGCCGGTTAGCCAGTTTACCAGTTAATAGGTTTCGGCTTACAAGTTGCAAGTTTGAAAAAGACGCATTGGTGTATTACTATACATCCACAATAATCTAATAAAACCGTAGGACAGGCATCTCGCATGTCTATCTAAGTGTAGGGGTTCGATTCATCGAACCCGTTTCAGGTCGAATAAATTCGACCCCTACTTAATTGGTCAATCGGTAAATTGGTGAATCGGCCAATTATTTTATTGGTCAATTGGTCAATTTACTTGTACGAACTTACCAATCCACTCCTAAGCACATGGATATTATCTAAAACTGTCCCCGCACCTAAAGCTACACATGAAATTGGATTTTCAGCTAAATAAACTGGTATTCCGGTCACTTCAGTTAACAGATTATCGAAATTTCTCAACAATGCCCCTCCACCGGTGAGAACGATTCCTTTATCGGCAATATCAGCAGCCAGTTCAGGAGGAATTTTCTCCATAACTGTTTTAACTCCCTCTATTATTGTCTTCAATGAAGGAGAAATGGCTTTTAACACTTCGTTAGAACCAACCGAAATACTCTTCGGCAGCCCGGCTACTAAATCTCTCCCTCTTATGTCGGTAAACAATTCTTCTTCTAATTCCATTGCAGTACCGATTTCAATCTTTAAGGTTTCAGCAGTTTTTTCACCAATCATCAACCTGTATTTTTCTTTAATATATCTAATAATATTTTCATCAAAATCATTACCCGCTACTCTTAATGATTCGCTTACCACGATTCCGCCTAAAGAGATAACTGCGATATCTGCGGTTCCTCCCCCCACGTCAACAATCATATTGCCATAAGGTTCACTGATATCTAAACCGGCCCCAATAGCTGCCGCCATTGGTTCCTCAATTAAATAAGCTTTCCTTGCTCCAGCCTGCATAGCTGCTTCTATCGCTGCTCTTTTTTCTACTTCTGTTCCTCCCGACGGTACGCAAATTACTACCTGAGGACGGAACACCTTACTGTTACCACAAACTTTTCTGATAAAATAACTCAACATCTTCTCTGTTATCTCATAATCGGCGATAACTCCGCTCTTCATAGGCTGAATAGCGATGATGTTCCCTGGTGTCTTCCCTAACATTTGTTTGGCTTCTTCTCCCACGGCTAAAACTTTTCCGCTATCTCTTAAAATAGAGACTACAGAAGGTTCCTGAAGGACAATTCCCTTCCCCTTCTGATAGATTAAGACACTTACGGTACCCAAATCTATACCCAGACTCCTGTCCATTCCTAGCATGTTTATTTTCTCCTCCTCTATAAATAAGTATATAGTTATTTAATTAACCAATTAACCGATTGACCAATTTACCAATTAATTTAGTCTACCGGTCCGCCAGTCTTCCGGTCTACCGGTCTACCAGTCTGTAGGTCGATACGGCAGGTAATATGTTATTGCTTTCTTTATTTATTTAAACTTGTAACTTGCAACTAGTAACCTGTAACTCATTACATATTACACATTGCTCATCACTGTTTACTATACGCTAAACGCTATACGCTCTACGCTAATTTACTCTTTCACTCTCTTAATATCCGCTCCTAAGGAAGTTAGTTTTTCCTCTAAGTTCACATATCCTCTATCTAAATGATATATTCTGCTTAACTCAGTGGTTCCTTCCGCTACTAAACCTGCTAATACCAAAGCTGCTCCGCCTCTTAAATCTGAAGCCATTACCGGGGCAGCACTTAACTTTTTTACTCCTTTAATAATAGCACTGTGCCCTTCTACTTTAATATCTGCTCCCATCCTTATCAAATCACCGATGTGAGTGAATCTTTTCTCAAATACAGTCTCGATAATAACACTGGTACCTTTTGCTACACAGGATAAAGCCATAAATTGGGGCTGCATATCAGTAGGAAACCCAGGAAAAGGTAAAGTTTTAATATCCACTGCTTTAACTCTGTCTGGCCCTGTTACTTTAATCAAATTCTTTTCTAGCTCAATCCGCACACCTGCTTCTTCCAACTTCACTATTAATGGTTTTAATAATAACGGATCAGCTTTTTCTATTAAAACATTTCCACCTGTGATAGCAGCTGCTATCATATAGGTACCTGCTTCAATGCGGTCAGGGATTATAGTATAATCAACTCCATGTAATTTTTTTACTCCTTCAATTTCAATTAAATCAGTTCCCAATCCTTTAACTTTAGCCCCCATCTTATTTAAGAAATGCCCTAATTCCACTACTTCAGGGTCTTTGGCTGCATTTTCAATTTTAGTTATTCCTTCTGCTAAACAGGCAGCCATCATTATATTTTCAGTTGCTCCCAAACTGGGGAAATCCAAGTATATTTCAGCTCCTTTTAATGTATCAACTTTCGCTTCAATATAACCTTTTTCCACTTCAACTTGAGCGCCTAAAGCCTCAAATCCTTTTAAATGATAATCAACCGGACGAGCACCAATAGCACAACCCCCGGGTAAAGATATCTTAGCTCTTTTTAAACGGGCCAGAAGAGGCCCCATCACTAAAATAGAACCTCTCATCATTTTAACCAATTCATAAGGCGCCTCATAATTATTAAAATTATCAGAATCGATATAAAGGTTATTATCTTCTTTCCATTCCACCTTTACCCCTAATTTCCTTATAACTTTAGTCATAATATCGACATCGGTAAGACGGGGGACATTCCTTAAAATACAAACATCTTTAGTTAACAAGGTTGCCGCCATAATAGATAAAGCTGAATTTTTTGCTCCGTCAATTTTTACCGTGCCCTGTAATCTGTTTCCTCCGGAAATAATAAGCTTTTCTGGATCCAATTTTCTCCTCCTCTATAAAATAAGTATTTAGTTATTTAATTAACCAATTTACCTATTGACCAATTAATTTAGTCTATCGATCAATTTAATTACTCAATTATCCGGTTTACCAGTTAAATTAATCTACCAGTCACCCCGTCTGCCGGTCTTTCAGTCGATTTAGTTATTAATATTGATCTGTTTTTCTCTTTTTTTTACTCAATACGCGATATGCAATACGAAATACGCTTGTTCTAATTTGCAACTTGTAACTTTCTCTACTTGCACTATATACCCACGCCTATACGCTATACGCTCTACGCTGTATTAACGACTGATTTGATATTTTTTTCAAAAGGTTTTCGGATGATCCCTTTTTCGGTAATAATAGCCTCCACATAACCGTTAGGAGTAAGGTCAAAAGCCGGATTAAATACTTTTACTCCTGCAGGGGCTATCTGCTTACCCAATATATGAGTAACTTCTTTGGTGTTCCTCTCTTCAATGGGAATTTCCTCCCCTGATTTTAGCGACATATCAATACTAGATATGGGAGCAGCAACATAAAAAGGGACTTTATTTTCTCGGGCTAAGACAGACAAAGAATAAGTTCCGATTTTATTTACCACATCACCGTTTCGAGCAATACGATCTGCCCCAACTATGATTAAATCTACCTTTTTTCGATACATTAAAAATCCGGCCATATTATCGATAATCAAAGTAAAAGGAATTTTTTCCTGAGTTAATTCCCAGGCAGTTAACCTCGCCCCCTGTAATACTGGTCTGGTTTCATCGACATATACCTGTAATTTTTTACCCTCTTTAAAGGCAGTTCGAATCACCCCTAAAGCAGTACCATAATCTACGGTAGCCAGAGCCCCGGCATTACAGTGAGTAAGAATATTATCCCCATCTTTAATTAGCGAAGCTCCGTATCTTCCCATTACCTTATTAATTTCTATATCTTCCCGGGCAATATTTTCTGCTTCCTGTAAGATTATATCTTTTAATGTAAATAAATCAACACCTTTTTTTATATTAATTAAATTCATCATTCTCTCTAATGCCCAAAACAGGTTGATTGCAGTAGGCCGAGTAAGGAATAGGCAGTTTTTGGCCTTTTCCATATCTTGGATAAATTCTCCGTAAGTACTTGCTTTTGAAGAATAAGCAGCTAAAGCCATGCCAAAGGCAGCCGCCACCCCGATAGCCGGCGCACCTCTTATTTTCATCTTCTTAATAGCTACTGCTACTTCTTGGTAAGTAGAACAATTAATTATTTCATATTTTAAGGGAAGTTTTCTCTGGTCAATTAGAAATACTTTCCCATCTTTCCATTCGATAGTTTTCATCTTTCCTTCTCTCTAATAGTTAATTAGTGAGTTGGTTAATTAGTTACTTAGTCAGCCAATTTGCCAGTTAAATTAGTCTACCGGTCACCCAGTCTGCCGGTCTTCCGGTCAGATTAGTCGTTAGTGAATAGTTGACAAATATCAACACATCGCGAACTTAAAAATATCAACACCTCGTGAACCTTAATGGTATTTTGTATCAAGACATCGCGAACTATACTTATAAAATGCTCTA
>Ga0307430_1001381_pt1 | contig 17992 bp, 25 predicted proteins | sample SalMarWE160130MG_FD_202159 | JGI IMG/M metagenome (GOLD analysis project Ga0307430, IMG submission 202159) | Salt marsh sediment microbial communities from the Plum Island Ecosystem LTER, Massachusetts, United States - WE1603-130 | ecosystem: Environmental > Aquatic > Marine > Intertidal zone >... | reverse complement strand
CTTTTTTTGTAAGTAATTCCAGGGGTTTACAGTAATATCTTTGTAACCGTAAAAGACTATGTAAATATGCTTTCTGTGTTTTTTCACTCAGTCCATGAAGTATGAACTCTTTTCTGATTTTTGTTAGCTTACCTTCCATAATAAAACCTCCATAAAATAATAAAATTTAATATCATTATTTTATTCCAAGAGGTTTATTACAGGAATCAATTTAAAATATGATTTATGCTAAACTTAAGGTCTGTCACCGCGGTAGCGGTTTAGTTCAACTACGACTTTCACGCAATGCGTTCAATCTACATATCAATAATATTATACGCATTGCATAAAAGTTCCATTTCTTCCAAATATTCTATTCCTGCACATTCATGTTGTCAAGCTAATCTCTGCTAATCTCTGCTACATAATCACAATCAAACACAGAAAAGCTGCGGCCACGGATAACATACAGATTTAATATATTTTAAGCTTTTTCCTCTTGATTAATACACCTTCCTATTTTAACATTCGTTTTTGAGGTTACAATGTCTTTATTAATTCCCAATAATAAACCCCTGCCTGCGCAGATAGAAATCGCTGAAAATGCTTTGGCTGAGGCTTTTGCCCAAGATCTTATAACCATGGAAGAACTTGAAAAACGGCTGCATCAGGTGCAGGCGTCTCATTCCAATTCGGAAATCACCGGTTACCTCCGGGATCTGCCCCAAGACCTGTTAACTTCCGGTCAGGCGGGGGCTGATGCAGATATATCCGAATCAGATAGAGAAAAAAGAAAAAACAAACATACCACGGTTCTTTCCAGCAACGTGTTATGTGGCGCCAAATTAAAACGTGAATGAATTAATGCAAAGGTTATTTTAGGCGAACAGACGTTGGATTATTCCAAGACAGTACTTGAACCAGGCAAATACTTTGTTAATCTCACTACCGTTCTCGGTGAAGCAAAGATAATCGTGCCTCCCGAATATGCGGTTACTTCGGAAATTCGCAATATCATTTCTGAAGTAAAAGATACAACCAATAAAGCACCGGATGCACATACTCCGGAAATTATTATTACCGGAAAAGCTATTTTAGCCAGTGTTACCATTAAAGAAAAAAAAAGCGGAATAATTGAAAAAATTAAAAAGCTTCTTCGTGATTAACAGAGATTTGGCGATGCTTGATGGGACTGCAGAGCATAATAATACTCAGGAGATATAAATGGAACAATTTATAATTATTTGTATAGGAGCACTGGGACTATCTGCCGGTATCGGCGGTTTGATTTTCGCTTGGGTTCAGAAAAAAAGATTTAATTCTCCCTTTCTGCACAAATATCCTATCGGACACCCCATGTCGCCTATTCCTGATATGAAAGAAGTGCGAAAACGGGCGGAAACTATTTACCGGGCGGATGTTACTGAGATTCCCGGTGTTAATCTCAATACGGATGCCCAGCTTGCTCTTTTATCTTCTCTGGCTAAGTACCTCAAAGACGTACCGCTTCAGGAGCAGGCTAAAGAGGGATTTCGCTTTAGCTTTAACAACTTCTTTTTTACCGGCATTGACGCGATTCTGCTCTACTCTCTGTTACGCCACTATAAACCAAAACGGGTTGTAGAGATCAGCTCCGGTTTTTCATCGGCGGTCATGCTCGACACAAGGGAAGCCTTTCCTGAAATCGGTACGGAGTTCACCTTTATAGAACCTTATCCTCAAAAACTCAACGCGTTAATTAAGGATGATGACAGAAAGAGCTGCACAATTATTGAAGAGTTTATGCAGGATGTTGATATTTCACATTTCACGGATCTCCGGGAAAACGACATGATCTTTGTTGACACCTCTCATCAAATGAAAGTCGGGAGCGAAGTTCTCTACCTTTTTTTTGAGATTATGCCCAGGTTGAAACCGGGTGTAATGATCCATTTTCATGATATTTTCTGGCCCTTCGAGTATCCGGAAGAGTGGGTGGAAGTCGGACGATCATGGAATGAATCCTATGGCCTGCGTACTTTTTTACAGTACAATGATAATTTTGAGATTTTATTTTTTAACTCCTATTTGGGGAATATTCATAAAAAGATTGTCAATGAGAAATTACCTTTCTTTGATAATGATGCGGAAGATAACACCCGCGCGGGAGGAAACTTTTACTCAGGGGGCAGTTTATGGCTGCGGAAGATGAAATAAATAAAAGTGAGTGTAAAAATTTTGTTATACGTAGTCTTTAGGCTGTTTTATTACCTATAATAATTTAAAGTGTGTAGCCATTATTTCAAAACCATCTGTGAGATTATACTCCGGCCAACACTCTTTATGTGCTTCTCTAAAGTGATCAGCACTTCTACAGACTTCTTCTTTCCATAGTTTATCAGGAATATTTCCGAAAGTTGTTTTATAAACTTCTATAATCTCTAAAACGAGACTATCATCATCACTATCTTTTCCCCAAAATTGTATTCTTTTTAGTCTATCCATTTTTTATTCCCCTTTTATTTATATGCATCTTTTCTATGACTAATTCTTAATATTAATACCGTGTTACCCAGTATTGTATATATTGCCCGATAATCACCAATTCTGTATGAAAATAATCCTTCAAATTCACCTTTTAATTCTTTACCTTTGAGGGGAGTACTTTTTAATGTTTTTTCAATTGAATTTAATATTATGGGCAATTCTTTTTTATCAATTTTTTTTAAATCTTTTTTTACAGATGATTTATAGGTAATGTTATATTCCAAGCTCTTTCCTTAGATCATCTGAAATAATTATTTTATCTTGTTTATCTTTTAATCTGTCCAGCGCAATCTGATAATCCGCGTATTCAGCTAAATATTGTTCTAATGCGGATTTTATTATAAAACTTTTATTCCGCTTAATTTCATGTGATAAATCATCAAGCTTATCTGATATTTCTTCAGGTAATCTTACGGTAATAATCTTTGACATCTTAAACACCTCTGTAGTACATGTATTACATAGTATACAATGTATTTTTTTTGTTGTCAAGTTTTATTATTCACTCTCTATTTCTGCCCTCTTCCCACCAAATGCATGAATCGTTCTTGTTCCGGCAGTACATTCTCCACTATTCAGGACACCTGCTGGAATAAATAATTCATCTCCAGGTTTCAAAGTTTCGATTTTACCATTCACTATTACATTATATTTACTAGCAACGCATGCAAGATATTCATCATATTCATGTACATGTTCATTGGATTTTCGATTTTCATTACAAGTCCAAAACACTATCTGAGAACCATCTTTTCCATTAAAAGCAAAACCTTCGATATCTTTAGTATATTGTGAACTTTTTTTAATTCTATTTTTCGGGTTTTTCATAAATTCAGGAAAGTCTTTCATTTTTATGCTCCAATATTAACTTTGACAATAGTGCTAAACATTCCTACCAGTTAATTCTTAAAATAGATTTTTAATCATAATCCAATTCTCTTTGATATAAAAGATGACAATACATTGAACTATCATCATAATAATATACAGAAATTGTATTAATTTGAAATTGTGATTTTGGAAATGGCATACTACATATTTCAATTAATTCCTTGGATGATAATTTATCTCCTGCTCTAAGAGTGCAATGCGGTGTATACGGAAATTGCGATTCTTTAAACACACGATGCAAATCATCAAATGGTTTTCTATTGCTTAGAGACAGATACACAATTGATGTATTTGGGAAATATTCTATCTTAGCAAAGGAATTAAAAAACGGTTTATATTTTGATGTTATTTTATTAACTTCTGCTTTAATTAATGAAATACCTGTTCCTGATGGGATTGGTAGCACTCCGGAAGAACCTGCAATTGTTATTTCAACCGGAAGTTTTGATGTAGGTGTATTCAATTTACTGCGTATTTTTTTTATTTTGGTACAAATTGGTTCAGGTATTTCAACAACTATATATGTTTGATATTTTATCTTCATCTTTATTAAAAGAAACTCAAAGCACAGTTATTCTATAATACATCTTATCCCATTTCAATTAAAAAATATTTTAAAAAATGAAGCAAGAATCACAATTTCAGTGTTATGTATTAATGTGAGTTTAGTGATGCACTCACACATTTAAAAACAGATGGATACGGGGGGCCACCTTCACCCCCCGTATTATTTTTTATTTTCATGAAAGACACATCTATCATAACGATAAGAAATAAGTATAGATCGCAAGTATCCCCTACTCAGAGGATTGGGTGAGAAGGGAGATAGTGAGGTTGTTAGGGGTGTAGAGGTGTGGTTTTGTGATTTAATAAATTCTTTTATAAGATTTTTTACAATAATACCCTAACACCCTTATTTTTTAGAAGCGGAATAATACTACTTTTCGTCTTTTCACTAATTGGATTTCCTCCCAAAATAAGCTCCTTTAGAGAAGTGATACCAATTATCGGGCTTATATCGCTGATTTGGTTAAATTTTACATCAAGCGCAATAAGAGAATAAAGATCAGCAAGGGGACTTAAATCACTTATTTGATTATTAGCTATCAAAAGAGTATATAAAGTGTTAAGAGTAGCAAGTGGACTAATGTCGGTGATTTGATTTTTATTTAAATCAAGTCTTTCTAGAAAAATGAGGTCAGCAAGTGGATTTAAGTCGATGATTTGGTTATTATCCAAATAAAGACCTGTCAGAGAAGTAAGATTTGCAAGTGGGCTTAGGTCACTTATTTGGTTATTATCTAAAAGAAGACTATCCAGTGAAGTACAGTATTCTATTCCTTTAAGGAATTTTATTTCATAGAATCGTGCATCAAGTTTTTTTAATTCCTTTAACTCGCTAGCATAAATATCCCCTGAAAGTTTATTGATAGCTTCTCTGATCGCTTGCTCTAAACCCGGATCTTCAAACTCTACTTTGATATCTTCCTGTGCCTGTAAGGGTATTATTAAAAGTAATAAGACAAATAATAAAACTATACTTTTATATTTCATACTGCTTCTCCTCTCAATGATAAGATTATATGTATTATTATCAACTTCTTCAATCATACTTTAGTATGAGTAATAAGCACCCTCTCCTGGTATTAATCTACGTGAATAGAATTAACAATGGCCAATCAGACAATATCCGTTGGCTGCTAAGAAGCATCGGTCAGGATAACGGATTTACATTCCATGCTTTTGAGATCACCCCGGATAGCGCGTACATCTATCATAACGAGAAGAAGTACGGTCCGATCGCGGGGATAACCTACTCAGAGGATTGGGTGAGACGGGAGGTGGTGAGGTTGTTAGAGGTTTAGATGTATACGTTTATAGATTAAGATATTCTTTTACTAATAATACACAACAGCACCATGCTCTCTAAGAAGAGGAATAATATCATTTATTGCCTCATCATTGAGAGGATTACCAATTAAAATAAGAGCCTCCAGAGAAGTAAGACCAGCAAGGGGGCTTAGGTCGCTGATTTGGTTATCATCTAAATAAAGCTTCTCCAGAGAACTACAGTACTCAATGCCATTAATTGATATTATTCCATCCGATCCTGCATCTAATTTCTTTAATTCCATTAGCTCACTAGCATAAATATCACCTGAAGGTTTATTAATAGCTGTTCGTATTACTTTTTCTAAATCCGTATCTTCAAATTCAACCTTAAAGTCTCCCCGTGCTTGCAAAGGTATTGTTAAACATAATAAGATAACTATTAAAACTATACTTTTATATTTCATCCTGCTTCTCCTTATAACACAATATAGCACAGAAAGTAGATGTTATCAGCATTATGGACTGCTCCACAAAGCAACATCAAATGTGCTCTCAATACTCTCCTCTATATCATCCGGTAAAATATAGAAAAGTCTATTCCTGTAGCTTCTTCTACATGGTCTATTGAGCAAGCATAATACATGAAAGATTCATCGGTGCCAAGATTTGGAATTATAAACGCTATGCCTTTTATCTCCGGTTCCTTATAATCAAGTATTACTTTATAAAATCGTTTAGGTATGGCTACATTATTATCTCCGATTGTCTCATAAGGACCGTCAGTTAAAACAGGGCCGGTGATGATATAAACTTCATTATATTCTCTCGCCCATACCCTGACCTGTTCTTCTAAATTTCTCCAGATGTGCTGATTAAATCTTGGCCTTTGTGGAGACATGTTACTCATAAAGAATGTATCGTCCATTGCCTGCTCACTCCATTTGAAATCAGCTGCGGGGGCAAGATGCCCTCTGTCAAAACCGAAACCTTTATAGTCTTCTGAGGATGCCGAACCGGTTATTATCGCCGGGTCCTCTCTTTGGTTTCCCTTGCGGCTAAAAGTCCCTTCTACTTCTTCTTTAGTAAGGTGATAAGCTACCCATTCGGCTTGTTCAAATTCTTCATTGTATTTCAAGTAATACCCGGTATGACAGACTATCTCTTCAGGATTCTCAGTATAGGGAATTTCTAAATTATCTATTTCGCCGTCGCCGGTTGTTTCTTCTGCAATTATGCTGGAAATTAATAAGAGAACAGTAAATAGGATCAGGTACTTTCTCATAATATCTTCCGTATTTTGTGAAATGCATTATCAACAAAATACAGTCAAATCACAGTCATTCTATAATACCTTTTTTTCCATTTCAACTAAAATTATTTATAAAAAATGAAGCAAAAAGCACACTTTTGGCGTTATGTATTAATGTGGGGATACTTTGTATACTCATACATTTAAAAATGCATTGATACGGGGGGTCCACTACCACCCCCCGTATTTGCTATGATCTCATTACTTAGAAATATTGAAAAGGTGAACTAATGATATAAAAAGAAAATGATTGACTTGATATAACTATTGATTTAAATTAATCTAAAATGAATACAGGTTATTATAATGGTTGATATTTCACTTCCGAAATATAAAAATCCTCCAATAAATGAGGTAGTTTTTGGAATTTCCTTTAATCCTCTTCATAAAATGAAAGCTGCACATATAGGATTATTTTGGGAAATAGTAAAAAAAGAATTCCCGTGATGTAAACAAGCTCCAATTATTGGATCGATAGATGACATCGTTGAACTGGAAACAGGATTACCCCTACCAATAACCTGGTTTATTAATGAGGGAGTCGATCATCTTATACAAATACAGAAAAACAAGTTTTTTCTCAATTGGAGAAAAAAGGAGAAAGCTTATCCACATTTTGATGAAATATCAAAAATATTTTTTAAACAGCATGAGAGTTTTTATAATTTTATTTATCAAAATGATTTAGGTTCAATAGAATATAAAAGCTTTGAATTGAGATATATTAATCACATACCCAAGGGAGAAGGTTGGGAAGACATTAAACTTATCAGTGATCTATTTCCCGATATAACATGGGAAAATAATAAGAAACGATTTCTACATGATCCAGAAGCGATCATTTGGCAGGCTGTATTTAATCTACCAGAGGATAAAGGAAAATTATTTATAAAACTTCAACCAGGAATTCGAAGTATCGATAAGCATCAATTAATTATACTAGAGATAACTGCTCGAGGGATAAGTAATGATAAGACAGATGAAGTATTAACTGAATGGTTTAATATGGCACATGAGTGGGTAGTACTCTCTTTTGAAGACATTACCTCAGATGAAGTACAAAAAGATATATGGAGAAAAATAGATAATGCCTGAAGTATTATTTTGTAATCCCAGTACATCTATGTTTAATATCGAGGAGAGTTTTCCTCAACCTGAAAATTGGGGAATAGCCTCAATAGAAGAACAAAACCTTAAAATTCCTCTTGGAATGATAGAGAGATGTAAGCAATCCTTACTAGGAAGAAATCCATTTAGTAATGATAAAGAAATAAGTTATAAATATCGTATCATAATTCCTTCAGATCGTCCATTCAATAAATTAATGGATGATAAGCAAGAAGAAAGAAAAAGACTTATTGATCGTATTAAAGATATACCACACTCATATGCATAGAGACTGCATACTAGAATTAAGTTTTTAAACAAAGCAGCTGAAGAAGAATATTTAAATGAGGAACTTATTTCTTCAAACTCATTAGAAGGTTTTCTTAATTTTATGACACGTAAGGAGCGATATAAATATCCTGATACGACTATAACACCAGATGGTAATATAAGAATACAGTGGCAGCAGGATAAAAACCATCATCTAGCCATAGAATTTATTTTAGAAAACATGTTAAAGTTTGTTGTTTTCTCACCTGATCCATCACATTCTATGAAGATAGCAAGAATTACTGTCTTAGTAACTATTGATAGTTTTATTATTGCAATAGAACCATATAAAGCTTTAGAATGGTCAACAGAGAATGCAGTGAGATAAAATCCCAGAAACTGATACTATTTCTCGTTATTGTCCTCCAACTAAAATCTCTGAAACAGGAAAACCGTTAGGATATGCTTTCATGTTGATTGCGAGTGATTTAAAACCAAAATCAGAAAAGCCATATATTTCAGTGAATTGGTTGGAATATTTTAATGAAACAGATAGAGAAGGTCAAATCCAAGAAATCAGAGATATTCTTTTAAAAAAACTAAAGATTAGTAGTAAAGCAAAGTTGGCTTTATTAAAAATTAATTTAATATATGAACACTTTAAAAATTCTGAATATAATCCCAAAATACTTCATTGACCTGAGCAAACTGATGTTTACAGTGACCCATCACATGCAGGTATTTTTGATATAGAAACAGATCCAGATATAATTGCTGATATGATCGCTCAGGTAGAAACTGAAATTGTCCCTGCAAAGGTTTAAAATTATCTTAAAAAAAGATCAATATTTTTAACTTCATCCTTATATCTCCCCAACCACTACAAATTTCAAATATAATACTCAGGATTCTTAAACTCCGTGAACTCTGTGTGCTCTGTGAGAGGTATTTTTCAAGCTATGGTTTAAAGCGAGCGAAGGGAATCGCCTTCCGGTCACAAACCTCCTGTTTGTTCCCTCCAGGCCGGCTCACTCACTTCCGCACACATCCTGTGTGCTCATCCTCCCTTCGGTCGGCGTTCGTTCACTTCGATTCCCCTCGCTTTATCTCAATAAAAAAAAGCTCCCCAGTAGACTGAGGAGCTTTTTTTAGCGAGCGAAGGGAATCGAACCCTCGTCACGAGCTTGGGAAGCTCGGGTAATAACCATTATACGACGCTCGCATAAATTAAGGGCCTTCTAATAATTAAAAAGCCTCAACTCTTTTTTTCAAAAACTGATCGCTGTTTATCGTAAGGATGATCTCCGTGTCTTTATCCAGTACATAGGGAATGGATAAGTTACCACCCGGATGCATCATCGACATTAATGTGGTACGAGCCTGCCCGGAGACTGCTATGACTTCTACCTTGGTTAAAGTATCAAAATTGGGCACCTTGGCTCTGAAAACGCCAAATACATTACCCGAAGGAATATTAACGGGTTTGGTCATTTCCAAAGATACAATCATCCCTTCAGGAATAGAATTACCGGGTTCCGGGCTTTGTGCAATCACTATCCCCTTTTGTTCGCTGCCTTCAGCGGATTTCACAACAAAAATATACGGTATTCCCGCCTGGTTTAATTCATTCACCGCCTGGGCAAAATTCTTACCGGTATATTTACTCACCTGTACCATTTTTTTCCCGGCACCCTTACTCACCACAAGCTGAAGATTAATTACATGATCTCCCAATGGAGTATCGGGTTCCGGCTTTTGAGCAATAATAGTCCCTGCGGGTAAATCATCGGTTTTATACATAATATAAGTATCAAGAATTTGAATTATTTGTGTTTCGGAAGAAGCAAAATGAGCCTTAAGCAGCGCCTTAACCTCATTAAGTGTCTTTCCAACATAGTTTCCCACCCGGTCAACAGGAGCCCCTTTGCTTATCATAAGCTTTATAGTCTGACCTTCTCTTACCTCAGTTGTATACGGCGGGTCCTGGTTTACTATCTTTCCTTTATCGGCAGGCGAATCGGTAAATTTTTCATCGACTTCCGCAATAAGGTTTTTTGCCTGCAGTAATTTTAATCCCGCAATAATATCTTTGCCCATGAGATCGGGAACCGTCGTAACATGTCCTCCCTGCAGTACGATAAAAAACGTAAACAGCCCTATAATAACTATCAGCAATATAAGACTCGATAATAGAAAGATGGATATTTTAAAATCTCTTGTCTCGGGTGCGTCCGATGCACCCGGGAATATTTGTTTAATCTTATCAAATAAAGAAAACATTATCACCCTCCAAGTATTGAACCAATGAAATCCTTATGGCCGTTTAAAAAATCCTGCCAAGCTAGCGGCTTCTTGAATTCAAGTTGTAATTTTTGAATACATAATATTCCATTATTAGTATTAATCAAAATTCCGCACTGTTTGTCTACTCCCAAAACCTCTCCCGGAGCATGTCCGGCCTCAAAAATATGTTCTGTATGTACAAAACCCTCTTGAAAAAACAGAGTTTTGTCTTTTAATTTGGTGTACACCCCGGGCCAGGGATGGTAGGCGCGAATCATTCTGGAAATGTAATCGGCGCTTTTATGCCAGCCTATTCTCCCGTCTTCTTTACGTACCAGCTTACAGAACGAAACATCCTCCTGGTTCTGCGGTCGTGTTTGGGCCGTACCGTTAGCTATGGCCCGTACTACAGACAATAAAAGCCCTGCTCCTTGTTCAGAGAGTGTTTGACTCAAGCAAGAAGCAGTCTCCTGGCCCGTAAGCGGATAAGACTCTTGAGCCAGAATATCTCCCGCGTCCATTTTTAGAGCCAGCTTTTGAATAGTTACACCGGTCTCAGCTTCCCCGGCCAGAATAACTGCGGGGATTGGCGAAGGACCTCGATATTTCGGCAGCAGTGAGGGATGGAGATTTATACCGCCCTTAGGAAAAATATTTAAAAAACTCTCTTTAAAAATAACGCCATAGGCGGCAACCACCAAAAGCTCCGCTTTTAAATTTTTTATCTCATCAATAAATTTATCGTCCAAGGTATCAGGCTGACACAAAGGCAGATCCAAAGCTAATGCTTTTTGTTTTAGAGGAGACTGTATGAGCTTTTTCCCCCGGCCTGATCCTCTGTCCGGAGTGGTGAGGACCGCGCATATTTCATGTTCCTTTACCAGGGCCTCGAGGCTGGGAACGGCAAATCGAGGAGTACCCGCGAAGAGAAGCCGCATTAGCTTTTATTTTTCCTTTGATAGACTTTAAGCAGCTGCTTTTTTTTATTCTTGCTGACTCTGTCAATAAAGAGAACTCCGTTAAGATGATCAAATTCATGCAGGATTACCCGGGCCAGCAAATCATCCGCTTCCAGCACAAAATGTCTTGCCTTCTCATTCATTGCCTGCATTTTTACCGATACCGGCCGTTTGATTTCAGAATAAAGATTGGGAATACTCAGGCATCCTTCTTCAAACTTATTTTCTTCAATCGCAGTGGTAATAATCTCCGGATTAATAAAGATACGAGGTTTATCTTTGGGAATATGCGTAATAAATACGCGTACAAGTCTTCCGACTTGAACGGCTGCTAATCCGATTCCCTTTCCCTGATACATAATGTGGAACATTTCTTTAACAAAATCATGCAATTCCTGATCAATATCATTTACAGCCTGAGACTCTTTATATAATAAAGCATTTCCCAAAGTGATAATTTCAAGTCCTGTTTTTGTTTCCATAACTTGTTACTAAAATAGTACTAAAACCCAAACGAGGTGTCAATTATTGTGTGATAAATAAACCCTACCAGGAACTGACCACTTTTCGCGCATCAAGCGGTTTTAAAATATAAACACTCTCATTATTCAGCAAATCTATAATTTGAGGCTGTGTTACTTTCTTGCCTATCTCGTCTACCACAAGCTCAATTTTAGGTCTTAAAGGCGAAGCGATTTGGACCTCAATAACCTTAGCGATCCGGTAATCATTGAGCAGAACCATACTTCCTACAGGATATATTCCGATGCTCTTTAGGAATGTTTTTACAATTTCGGAGTTAAAGCGGGTAAAGGTATCCCGCATGATTGTCTTGACCGCATCGTAACCCAGAAGGTGTTTTCGATAGGGACGTTTATTAATCATAGCCACAAAAGAATCAACCACAGCGACTATCATGGTAAAATTGGGGATCTTATGACCATGTAATTTTTCAGGATACCCCTTACCGTCCCAGTGTTCATGATGATAAAGTCCGATGTGGGCAACTTCCTGACTGTAATGCAGTTCTTTAAAAATTATGTTAAAGGAGTGAACCGTATGTGTCTTTATTAATTCACTTTCCTTCGGAGAAAGTTTATTTTTCTTACTTACAATTTGTTCCGGTATACGCAGCATCCCCAGATCATGCAGCAGCGCACCGGTTGCCAGCTGGATTATTTTATGACCGGTAAGTTTCAGGTTAAATCCTATGACAATCGAGATAATTGCACAATTTATGGAACTTAACACAAGATCGTCGCTGCTGTTATCTATATTAAGAATAAGCTGTACCATATTATTGGCATCGTCTTTAACTGCCAAGTAGAGTTCATTGATTATATTATCTATGGTTCTCGGATCAACAGCTTGTTTTTGTTTTATATTATGAAAAACATTACACATCTTTTTAAATAGAGAATTGTATATTTTTAGACACTTTTTTTCTCCCGGTTGAATATAGGATACTTCCAGACTCTTCTTCCTGTTTAAGAAAAGACTATCATTGGCAATTAAATTTCCGTCGGTGTACACCTCGTTAATTCCCAGCTTCTTCAGTTTTTGAATATCTTTGTTTTTAACAGGTAATCCTGAAGCTAAAAACATACAGCCTTCGGCAAAATAGACCGGAGCATCAAATATCATACCGGCATTAAGGTCATGGACATTTATGTGTAAAATCGTCTCTTTTTGATCCTTTTCCAATACATTCATTTAATCCACCTCTTATATAATTATACTTCACATATTAAATAGCAAAAACCATGCCATTGTTTTAATATTTTTATAACTTCATGTATTAAAAGGAATTATAGAAATTCATATTTATAAACTAAAAGAAAGGCATAAAATAAGCGTATACAAAAGTATAACTTTTTATAATAAAATATACAAAGTTGCCTGAATTTATTTAGAATTCCATTAAATTTAATGTAGGAGCTTCTTACAAAAATAACATTTTTGCAAGAAGCTCCTTAAAAGGAAATTGCTAACTTGTTATAATAAAAAGAATAACAATTTTTACCTATAAAAAATATAGGTATTTTTGCAATTTCCTGGTATATTTAGGATAAAGCTAAATCGTGTTATATATTGATTTTATTGTATGTAGTATATTCTACATATTCCGATAATAATGACATGCAACCCATTGCGGTAAACCGCAATTTATCATTGGCATAATTCTTGTAAATAATAACAAGAATTACACCAATGATAGTATATAAGATAATTTATATGTTCTGAAAGGTAGATGCATGCTTGAAACATATTCATTAAAAGGAAACGCGGTAATCACACCTCAAAAAATAATTAATAAAGGCATGATAAAAATTAACAATAAGAACATTGAAAATATAGGGAGTAAAGCCGATCACCATATTGATTTACCAAAAGATACTTTTATCTTTCCTGCGTTAATTAATGTTCATGATCATTTGCGGGGTGACTATCTGCCTAAAATCGGTCCGCAGCCGGGAACATGCTATATGAAATGCTATGACTGGGAAAAAGATCTAAGAGTTTCCAGTGTAGTAAAAGAGCGTTCAAAAATATCGGAAGAGGATTGTTATTTTTTGGGGGCTTATAAAAATCTGTTTTCAGGTGTTGCTACGGTTCAGGATCATTATCCCCATAAAATAAATAATCTCTATATACCTCATCTTCCTATACGGGTAATAATGAAATACGCAATACACCACGAAGCAAGCTCTCATTCTCTGGTATGGGGCGACGGTATAAAAGTCGAACATACCAAGGCTAAAAAACTGAATTATCCGTTTATAGTGCATTTGGAGGAAGGCTTTGATTCCGATTACCAAGCAGGTGTTGAGCTCTTGGAAAAGTATCTGGCATTTGATAATCATAATGTTAATATTCATTGTATTGGTTTTTCAGATCAGGATGTTAAAAAGACAAAAACCGCCGGTTGTTCGGTAGTATGGTGCCCGGCTTCAAATATTTTCATGTATAATCTTACCTGCAAGATAAAAAAAATGATGAGCGCCGGAATTAACATATCACTGGGAACCGATTCGACCGCTACAGGATCCGTAAATCTGCTTGAAGAGATGCGCTTCGCCCGAAAAATCTATAGAAAAATGTATGGTAAAGATCTGGCTGCACAAAAATTAATTGATATGGTCACCATAAATCCTGCTCGTGCACTTAAAATGCAGAATGACATCGGAACACTTGAATCACAAAAATATGCGGATATTCTGGTAATTAAGGCTTCACATGACGATCCCTACGAAGCATTAATAAATACCGATATCAATGATATTATTCTGCTCACTCTCGAAGGAAAACCCATTTACGGATTACCTGACTTGGAAGAGCTTTTTACACTACAGGATACATCATATACCAAAGTCTCAGTTAAGGGTCAAGACATGCTTGTTAAGGGTGATCCCGTAAAACTATTGCATAATATACAAAAAGCTGTCGGGTATAAAAAAATACTTGATTTTATACCTCTTGACCTCTAGTATATTGTTGAAATATAGTATTAATTAAGGGGTTATAAAAAAGGGTGTCACCGAAATCTGTTTTCTATAAAGCCAACTCAATCATTTACTTTCACGGCGATATGGGTGATAAAGTATTCATCCTCGATTCAGGTAAAGTAAGCCTCAATTATGAAGATATTGAAACCGGTCAAGAAATCCACGATCTTATTAAAACCGGTGAGTTCTTTGGTGTTAAATCCTCATTAGGCCGTTTCAATCGGGAAGAGACCGCGGTTGTACTGGCCGACTCTACGGTCGTGGCTTTTTCGGTTCCTGAATTCGAACAGCTGGTCATCAAAAACAGTCGTGTCGTTCTAAAAATGCTTAAAGTTTTTTCCAATCAGCTGCGGCGGATTCAAAAGCAAGTGCAAAATCTTATCTACGCCGAAGAGCATATCAATCCCGAAAAAGGTCTTTTCAGCATTGGAGAATATTATTTGAACATTAAGGCATACGGTCAGGCTATATATGCCTTTAAACGGTATTTGGTTTATTATCCTTCGGGAGCCAGTTCTTCAGAAGCCATAAAAAATATTGAAACAGCGGAGAGTTATTTGCAAAAATACGGCCAGGGCCAGGGCCCGGATCTTAGTCCGCCGGCACAGCAGCCTATAGACAGCGAAAAACCTCAAAAAACAAAGGAGCTGTCGGATATCGCACAGAGCTACTACAAAGCCGTAAGTCTTATCAGCCAGGAAAAATATGATGACGCTTATAATGAATTCAAAGCTATTGTCAACTCATCAGATGATGACGAGTATATATCCAAATCCCAATATGAAATGGGAAGATGCCTGTTCTACATGAATAAATACGACAACTGCATCCGACTCTTTACCACATGGATCCAAAAGTATCCCAAACATCCCGATCTAAAAGATGCCTTATTTTTCATTGCCAACTCACATGAGACTATGGCAAACAAGGATAAGGCAATGAGCATTTATAAAAAAGTACTCGCTTTAACACCGGAAAGCGAAAGCCTTTATCAAAAAGCACGCAAAGCTCTCCGCAAACTTGAAGGAGAAAAGGTATGAGTTCTTTTAATCAAATGTTTCAGAGGTTCAGTAAGAGTTTTCCCAAAGGCAGTATTATCTTCTGTGAATACGAACCGGGAGATAATTTTTATCTCATCCAATCCGGCCGGGTAAAGATCGTAAAAATAATCGGTGAAATTGAAAAAACTCTGGACATTTTAAATCCCGGAGAAATATTTGGTGAAATGGCTATTCTGGAAGAAGCCCCTCGTTCCGCTACCACAATTGCATTGGACAAGGTACAGGCACTTGAGTTTAATCGCGCCAATTTTGAAATACTTATGCGGGGCAATCCGCAAATTGCTCTTAAGCTTATGAAGCTTTTCGTCAAACGTATTTATGATCAAAAGCGCCGCTTTATGATTCTTACCTTGGATGATATCGAAGCCAAAGTTGCGGATGTGTTTCTTATGCTCGCCGAAAAGGAATCCCAAGTTGCCAAAGAAAGCGAGACTGTTGAGTTTAAAGCATCAGTCGATGACATTGCTCACTGGGCGGGTATTCCGCCGGCAGAGTGCAGAAATGTTATTAATCACTTCGCCCAGCAAAGACGCGTTGAGTGTTATACCGATCGCATTGTCGTAAAGAATATTAATGATTTTGACCGTTTTGTAAAAAGCCGCAGAAAAACCAAAGACTAACAGAGTATTCTTTGTAAACCCTTTGCTTTTGCATATTGCACGACTTCATCAACTTCCTGTCTGAATACCCTTCTCGAAAGTTCCCGATACTCCTTGGCCCTGAAACTTGGATGGTACTGATCCATTATGTTGATATAAGTGTAGGGTGAAATATTTTCTGCAATAAAATCTATTACTTCTTTGGATCCTGCAGTCTCATTAGAGAGTACCAGATGTCTGACAAGCAGCCCTCTCTCTGCTACTCCCTTGTTATTAATCACAAGATCCCCTACCTGACGCTGCATTTCCCGTAAAGCCTTCTTGCACCAGGAAGCGTATGCTTTAATACCGGAATACTTTTCCGCTGCCTGATCGGAAGCATATTTAACATCAGGCATATAAATATCAACCAGACCCTCAAGCTCTTGTATAAATTCGGGATTCTCATACCCACCGCAGTTGTATACAACAGGCAGGTGTAACCCCTGTCTTTTAGCCGAGATAAGCGCGTCAAAAATCTGCGGTGCCTGGTGGGTAGGAGTTACCAGATTAATATTTTCCGCTCCCTTTTTTTGCAGCATGAATATTAGCGAGATAAGCTCTGCTTTTGATATTTTACTGCCGTAATCAAGCTGACTGATGTCATAGTTCTGACAGTAAACGCAGTGCAGATTACATGAGGTAAAAAAAATAGTTCCTGATCCGCCGCGGCCTACCAAGACCGGCTCTTCCCCGAAGTGCAGGTTGGCTGAAGTTACTACCAGATCATCGGCAACCCTGCATGTGCCCTTTTTACCTTTGGTTCGGTCGACACCGCAAAAATTGGGGCACACTCTGCAGTTTTTTAACCAATCTAATAGATTACGCATATCTTAAAATCATTTTATCTTTGACACAGATGTACACAGATTAACACTGATTATAAAAATACATTAAATCAGTGTTAATCTGCGTCAAAAAAAATATAGTTATTATAAGCCAGAAGTGGGATTTGAACCCACGACCTACGCTTTACGAGAGCGTAAAAGCAGTATATCCCTATGTAGCCTTTTGTAGTCGTCTGTATATAATTGTAATATATATAACGATTTAAGTCAATGATATGTTTTAGCTTGTATCAGCATGTTTTAATATGTTTGGCTACATTGACCTACGCTTTAGAAAAGCGTAGCCCGTTAGATTGCTGGTATTTTAGCATAAATATGAGAAGCTAATTTTTTTGAGTATTATCTTCTATATCTAACTTCAATGAATAATTACCAAATAATTCTTGAAGACCAGTTATATCAAAAACACTAGTAACAGGACTTTCGCTATAGGGTTGCGTCCTAACAACCAATTTCTTGGACGATATTAGTTTTTTAACTATACTTTCAGGATTACGGAAAAAAGTTGATTTATTATTTGTTGATACAGTAGATTTTTCCATTTCCGCATCACCATCATCAAATCTATAAAATACTTCTTGCCCATTATCAGTAATATAACTGTTCCATGATACATAAACCTCCCATATTTCAGATTCCTCTTTCTTTGTATATCTGTAACTATTCAGCAATTAATCAAGCCCAAAACATTATTATTTTGTAAAGCCGCATAGAGCGCATTAAAAACAGATTTTCCTTGCTTTCTAACAGTAGAGATATAGCTTCTTATGATGCAAAAGCTT
>Ga0307430_1001379_pt1 | contig 18007 bp, 20 predicted proteins | sample SalMarWE160130MG_FD_202159 | JGI IMG/M metagenome (GOLD analysis project Ga0307430, IMG submission 202159) | Salt marsh sediment microbial communities from the Plum Island Ecosystem LTER, Massachusetts, United States - WE1603-130 | ecosystem: Environmental > Aquatic > Marine > Intertidal zone >... | reverse complement strand
CCCTTTACAGTTTATTTTAAACAGGGGGAGGTTGTAGCTGCAACTACCAGTATTCAAAGCAAAAAACAGATTGTTAAGATATTAGATAATAAGTTTGGAAAATCTTTATAAAAAGAGCTTCTTGTAAAAATAACATTTTTGCAAGAAGCTCCTAAAATGGAAATTGCTAAATTATTATGGTATAAAGAATAAGTATTTTACTAACTTAATATATTTTGAGTTTTGCAATTTCCTCAAAATATTTATTATTTTGATAATGAAATCCGTTTTCAGCTATTGACAATTTTATAATAATTTTATATATTGATAATGGTAACCATTTTCAGTATAAAGGGGAGTAAATGGATCGCTGCCACAGATGGGGACAAAAATTAGCAGGTTATGGTTTTAGATTAACAGCAGCGAGAGAAGCTATTCTAGGCGTATTGACGAATACAGACAAGCATTTAAGCGCCGAAGATATCTATATGATCTTTCATGCCAATAATCCTGCAATCGGTTTAACGACCATATATCGAACTCTGGAATTGCTGGAGAAGACAGGTATAATTTATAAATTCGAGTTCGGTCATGGTCGGGCTAAATATGAGCTGTCAGAAGAAAATAGCCACAAAAAGCACCATCATCATTTAATCTGCAAAAAATGCAGGAAAATTGTTGATTATATGGAATTTGCTAAGACAGAACGTGAATATATAGAAATAGCAGAGGCAGGATTGGGAAAAAAATACGGGTTTGATATTGATGATCATCTTATTCATTTTTATGGTACATGTCCTGAATGTAAAACATGATAATTTTTTTAAAACCATTGTGAAAATGGTTACCAATATCAATAATAGAAGGAGGTGAGATTATGCCGCTTGGAGACGGAACAGGTCCTGCTGGCTTTGGTCCTATGACCGGAAGAGCTGCAGGGTACTGGACCGGATATCCTGTACCTGGCTATGTGAACCCAATTCCTGGCCGGGGTTTCAGAAACATCGGTTATGTCCCAGGATTCCTTGGCAGAGGACGAGGAGCCTTTGGTCGAGGAAGAGGCAGGGGCAGAGGTATGGGATTTAGAATGAGGGTTTTTAATCCTTATATTGGGGGTGTTTACCCCATAGCAGGAATAGCACCATATGCTATTCCATATTATTACTAAATTAAACTATAGGAGGTTTTATTATGCCAAGAGGTGATGGAACAGGTCCTGCCGGTTTGGGACCAATGACAGGAAGGGCTGCAGGTTATTGTGCAGGTTATTCAGTGCCAGGCTTTGCAAATCCAATTTTTGGTGGAGGCGGATTTGGAAGAGGATATGGACGATTTGGAGGTGGTCGTGGTGGCGGTAGAGGTTTTAGAAACATGTATTATGCAACCGGTCTTCCCGGAGCGGCAGGATACAACATGGGGATTTATAATCCAAACCTTGCTTATGCGCCACCAGCCATGACAGCTTCCCAGGAAGCTGAGGCACTTAAAAATCAGGGAAAGCTCATGCAGGATGATTTGAATGCCTTAAACGAACGAATTAAGGAGTTAGAGAAACTTGAAGCAGAAAAAGAAAAGCCCAAAAACTAAATTTGAGTGATCCCGTATTTCATAACTTAAGTACGGGATCACTATTTTAGTCAACAAAGGAGATTTAAACAATGAAAGTAGCTATTTCGACAGATGGCGAATATGTATCTGCTCATTTCGGGAGATGTCCAAGCTTTACCATTGTGGATATTCAAGATAGTAAAATTGTATCAAAAGAAATAATAGATAATCCGGGCCATCATCCAGGCTATCTGCCTCAATTTCTTCATGAAAAGGGAGCTGAATATATTGTTGCTGGAGGTATGGGCGGGAGAGCGCAGATATTATTTAATGAAAACAATATCAAAAGCGTGATGGGCATTTTCGGTAAAATAGATGATATTTTAGGCCAGATCTGTAATGGGACATTGAAGGGCGGCGAATCTTTATGCAGGCCCGGAGCCGGCAAGGGTTATGGTTTGGATAAAAGCGAATGCGATCATGATGATCACGATAATTAAAAAAGCAAGGAGGTATATGAAATGAAAATATGCATTACATCACAGGGTAATAATCTTGAATCAGAAGTAGATCCGAGATTCGGAAGATGTTCTTATTTTATTATTGTGGATCCGGAAACTCTGGAATTTGAAACTGTGAGCAATATTAATGCGCAAGCAGGAGGCGGTGCCGGCATACAATCCGGGCAGCTTGTAAGTGAACAAGGTATAAAAGCGGTTTTAACGGGGAATGTAGGTCCCAATGCCTTCCAAACCCTGAAAGCTTCAAAAGTCGATATTATTACCGGAGTTACCGGTAAAGTTATAGATGCAATCACTAAATATATAAAAGGCGACTTTAACCCGATCAGCTCAGCAACAGTAGAATCACACTTTGGAATGAAAGGAGGTACATAATATGCCGAGAGGAGATGGAACAGGTCCTTCCGGACAAGGACCGGGAACAGGCAGAGGGAGCGGCGTTGGTCCAGGAAGAGGAAGAAACCAAGGAAATCGCCCTGGTGCAGGGCCCGTGGGAAATTGTATTTGTCCTTCCTGTGGAAAAAAAATAGCTCACATGCAGGGAGTTCAGTGCTATAGCGTAAATTGCCCTGAGTGCGGTTCTAAAATGATAAGGGAATAGAAAAGTGAAAAACGATCCGTTAACTCCCTATGGTAATAAACCGATGGTTACTCCTATTGTTTCTGCTGTAAATTATCAATATACATCATTTGAAGTGTTGCGGCAGATTACGGACGGCGAAATAGATGGCTATACATATCATCGGGACGATAATCCTACGGTTCGAACTGTAGAAAATAAAATTGCCAATTTAGAAAGTGCCGAAGATTGTGTGATATGTACAACGGGAATGGCGGCGGCCACTATGACGTTTTTAACCTTTTTAAAACAAGGAGATCATCTTGTTACTTTTCATGATATATATGGAGCAAACTATAAAGTTTCATTAATCTTAGAAAAATTCGGTGTGGAAATAACCTGGTTGGATGCATGGAATTATCAAAAAGTTCAAGATAATATCAAAGAAAACACAAAAATGATATTTTGCGAAACTCCAAGCAACCCTTTAATTAAAGTTATAGATATTGCCTACCTTCGTGGACAAGCAGATCGTACAAATGCTATGTTGGTTGTTGATAACACCTTTGCCACTCCCTATCATCAAAAACCTTTGGAGAGTGGCGCTGATCTGGTAATTCATAGCGCCACAAAGGCATTGGGCGGTCATAATGATTTAATGGCCGGTGCCATAGCATGTTCTAAAAAAAAATACTATGACGAACTCTGGTTCACCAGACAGGCTATTGGAACAACTTTAGATGCCTTTTCTGCTTCACTTTTAGAACGAGGATTAAAGACTTTCAATATTCGTGCACAAAAAATGTCTGAAAATGCGCTGCAGATTGCCGGATTTTTGAAAAAGCATCCTAAAATAACAAATGTATATTACCCGGGATTGGAAACGGATATTGGACATGAAATCGCATTAAAGCAGATGAAAAACGGTTTTGGGGGTATGCTTGCTTTTGATGTCGGTGAAACACAGGATGATGCAAAAAGATTTGTTGAGAATTTAAAAAGCATTATACATGCCGTTAGTCTCGGGTGCACCGAAACCCTGGTCTGCTTGCCTGTTCTTACGACCATGCTCTATATGCCCTTAGAACGCAGAACAAGTTTCGGTGTAAAGCCCAACACAGTACGCTTGTCGGCCGGAATAGAAAATACTGAAAATCTTATTGATGATCTAAAACAGGCTTTAAAAGAAGTATAAAAGATATAGACACGGAGTGTGAATAATGCTATGGCAAAAACAGAACCTTTTGATACGAATATAACACAATATGAAGCTTGGTTTGAGACAAATAAGTATGCGTATGAATCCGAGCTTTTAGCGCTTAAAAAGGCTTTGCCTGTAAACGGTGTTGGAGTGGAAATAGGCGTGGGAAGCGGACGGTTTGCCTCCCCTTTAGGTATAAATTTTGGTATTGAACCTTCAAAAAAGATGCGGGAACGGGCAATCGCAAGAGGCATTACAGTATCAGACGGAACAGCGGAAGAAATACCGTTTGCGGATAGTTCATTTGATTTTGTTTTAATGGTTACAACCATATGTTTTCTTGATGATATAGAAAAAGCCTTTAATGAAGTTTTTAGAATTGACAAAGAAAAGGGTGCTGTCATCATCGGTTTTGTTGATAAAGAGAGTTCTCTCGGGAGAAGTTACCAGAAACATAAAAACCAAAGTGTATTTTATAGAGAAGCGATTTTTTATTCGACTGATGAAGTAGTTTCATATTTGCAAAAGGCAGGGTTTACCGATTTTTCCTTTTACCAGACAATTTTTAAACCATTGCATATGATAAAGAAAATTGAACCCGTGCAAGAAGGATACAGCCTTGGTTCCTTTGTCGTCATAAAGGGGAAAAAATAAGGAATATGTATGGGAAAATATGAGCAAATAACAGAAGCAATGAAAATATTCGGATTAAATGAATATGAGACCATACGTGATATAAAAAAGAAAATTAATAATCTTATTAAAGAGTGGCATCCCGATATCAGTAATAAAAAAGAGGAAACAGCTAAAGAAAAATCGATTTCCTTATTAAAAGCAAAAAAAATAATCATGGACTATCTGGACAATTATAAAATTTCATTTGAAAAACATGAGATTGAAAAATATCTTTTTCCCCATGAATTATGGATGCGCCAATTCGGAAACGATCCTCTATGGGGTAATGGAACAGAAAAATGAAACACGTTGTGGTGAAAGCCGGACCTGTTGTGGTCGTGAAACACCATGCCATACACCACCCTGTGATAAATAGGAAGGAATTTTTATGCAATTGAATATAGCGATATCAAGCGGAAAAGGCGGTACAGGCAAAACCTTTATTTCAACTAATATCGCCAGGGTGCTCGAAAAAATGGGAGAACATGTTCGTTATCTTGACTGCGATGTGGAAGAGCCGAACGGACATCTGTTTCTTAAACCGGAAATACAAAAACAAGAAGATATTACAATTTTATCTCCAATGATTGTTGATGAGAATAAATGTACGTCCTGTGGAAAATGCGTGAAGGTATGTAAATATAACGCACTGGCTTTGATTAAAAGTAAAGTTTTATTTTTTAAGAATTTATGTCATATATGTGGGGCCTGTACTATTGTGTGTCCGGAGCAAGCCATTATAGAGAAAGAACGAAAAATAGGGGAACTGTTTCAAGGTAAAAGCGGAGCTATTGATTTTTATTATGCCCTGCTCGAAACCGGAGAAGGCGGAATGTCGCCGCGCCTTATTAGAAAAGTAAAAGAACATTCCGCTGCCGGCATCAATATTCTTGATTCTTCACCCGGCACATCCTGTCCTGTAGTTGAAACAGTAAAGAATGCCGATCTTTGTGTGCTGGTTACCGATCCTACTCCTTTTGGTATTAATGATTTGAAACTGGCTGTGGATATGTGCAGGGAGTTAGGTAAAGAGCCCGTGATTGTCGTTAACCGGGCTGCATATAAAAACAGCGATTTAAAGGATTATTGTAAAGATGAAGAGTTGAAAATTGCAGGAGAAATACCTGATGAGCGAAAGATTGCAGAGTGTTATTCAGTGGGAGATTTAGCTGTCGATATGTTTCCTGAATACTTTGATCTTTTTAAAGATATTGCAGCTAAAATACTAGAATATGCAAAAGTTAAAAGAGAAGCTATTAAAAAGCCCGTAAAACCTGAATTGAAAGACGGAGATATCAAAAAAATCGAATATAATATTTCGCAAAATAAAACTATGGGTACCAGTGCAAAAGAAATAGTTGTCATAAGCGGGAAAGGCGGTACCGGAAAAACTTCACTGGTTGCCGGTTTTTGTGCTTTGGAAGAAAATATTGCAATCTCCGATTGCGATGTTGATGCAGCGGATTTACATTTGGTTCTTAATCCTGAAAGAGTGGATAAGGGGAGCTTTTCCGGAGGCGAGGTCGCAGAAATTGATATGGATAAGTGTACAGGTTGCGGTGAGTGTATGAAAGCCTGCAGGTTTGATGCCGTTAAAAAAATAAATAGTAATGGCAAGGTATTGTTTCAGATAGATGAAAAGTCCTGCGAAGGATGCGGTGTCTGCGGGCTTGTGTGCAGATTCAACGCCGTTAATTTAAAAACTGCCATAAACGGTGAATGGTATATATCAAAAACAAAGTTCGGCCCCATGAGCCATGCTAAATTGGGAATTGCGGAGGAAAACTCAGGGAAACTGGTATCCCTTATCAGAAATAAAAAGAATGAACTGGCAGCTACTCATAACCTGAACAGATCAATTATTGACGGCTCTCCGGGGACCGGCTGCCCTGTCATAGCTTCCATTACGGGAACGGATTACGCGCTGGTGATAACCGAACCCACGGTTTCCGGGATACATGACTTAAAAAGAGTCCTGGATGTCATTCATTTCTTCAAAATTAGGTCTGGAATTATTGTAAATAAATATGATTTGAATCCCCACAAATCAAAAGAAATTAGAGAAATCGCCAAACAATCCGGTTCCGTCTTTTTAGGTGAAATACCGTACGATAAAGCTGTTACTGAAGCACAGATGAGAGGTGTTTCGGTTATAGAATATGAAGATTCACCTTTAACTGAAATAATAGCTCAAATTTGGAAAAACGTAAAACAAAGTATTTTTTCGGATAAGTAAATATAAAATGAAAAAAGATAAAAATACCTATAAATATATATTTGGTCCTGTTCCATCAAGACGGTTGGGATTTTCATTAGGAATCGATGTTGTTCCGTTTAAGACCTGTTCCTATGATTGTATATACTGCCAGCTGGGAAAAACAACCTGCAAAACAACAACAAGAAAAGAATTTGTCCCTCTAAAAGAAATCATTAAGGAGCTTACATTAAAGCTCGCTCAAGATGTTAAGGTTGATTACATAACCCTTTCCGGATCTGGTGAACCGACATTATATTCGAAATTAGACGAATTGATTTTTGAGCTAAAGCACCTGACTGATAAGCCCGTTGCTGTACTTACTAATGGATCTCTATTATGGGATGGAGATGTGCAGAAATGCTTAAAAAAGGCTGATTTAATCATACCTTCTCTCGACGCCGGAAATGAAAGTATATTTCGTTATGTTAATCGTCCCTGCAAAGGTTTAACCTTTAACAAGGTAGTTGACGGCATTATTCATTTTTCAAATAAATATCCGGATAAGATTTGGCTGGAAGTATTTTTGTTAAATGGAGTTACATCCATTAAATCGGAAGTAGTCCGTATTAATTCGATTATAAAAAAAATAAAACCACTTAAAGTTCAATTAAATACAGTAAAACGTCCTCCTGCCGAATCTTTTGCCTTTCCTATACCTGAAAATCAAATGCAAGATTTAGTGAAGTATTTTGACGGAAATGTTGAAATTATAGCCGACTTTAACAGACCGGCAGATAGAAAATATTTCCAGGTGACGAAAGATGAAATAATAAATCTTTTAAAGCGACGTCCCTGTTCGTTAGATGATATTTCCGAAGGATTGAATCTGCATAAGAATGAAATCCTTAAATATATAGATGGATTAATTAAAAGCAATGAGATTATTTCGTATGACCATAATCATACTCTTTTTTATTCAGTAAAAGCATTATACAAATAGATGAGCATCTTGTCCATTTAAAACCTAACAGAAATTGTAAAGGGCACTGTAGAAGAAACCTTAAAAAATCAACCCCGCTTATCAATCATTTTCTGCTTCAGATAATGCAAATGTGGTATCAGGATTTTGTTGGGCTGGCCCGTGCCGTCATAAAACAGATCAATAATCGGCAGGCCGAAATCCTGCTGAACTTTTCTGAATATCGAAGAGCTTACCACTCCCGGACAGCAGAACATGGGATTCACGTGCACTATACCGTCCACACGTTTGTGAACAATGCTGTACAGGGCGCGGCCGCAGTTTATCGAGGTTTCTCCCGGAAGATAGTGCAAAAGACCATAGTCCTGCATGAGCTGTACGCACTCATGCCAGTCGGGTTCGCCTTCCTGCGCCAGGATCTCTTCCGCCATTTTTTCATAGCGCTGTTCGAACATGCGCAGTATTTTCATGTGCCGCAGGCTGTCTTTGTGTACTGCGGCGTCAACATCAAAAAAATGAAAGGTCATTTCGGTAAAGGAAGGTATAACAAGTTCTGCGTCAAGTTCCTCAATCAGCCCTTGCAGGTTCTGGTTCACGACTTCGTTATATTTAACATAGAAGTCGCCCAAAATACCCAGACGGGGTTTACGCTTACTTTTCTTGTCCCATTTGATATCCGTAAACAGGCTGCATACCTCTTTAAAAGCCTTTCTTATATCCAGACCATTCTTAAAGGCATGGCTTAACAAAATTTCTGCGGCATGCAAGGCTAACTCGCTGCTGCCTTTTTTCAGTTCATAAGGTTTAATGCGGAAGTAAAGTTTGTATACCAGACTGGCCAGCACTCCCGCTTCAAAGATTTTTATAGGGAGATTGTCCGGCAGTGCCTCTCCCTGCTTCATGGAGTTTATGCGGGCTACCTTTAATCCCTGCAGGCCGGCTTCCTTAAAGACCATGTCGGCCAGAATGGGAAACTGGGGAAAATTACAGGCCATACACAGAGTGGGCAGGTAAAGCCCGGTTCGTGCGGGATCAAGCTTTTCCTGGCGTACCTTTTCGATAACACCGCCTGCAATAGCGACCGCGGGCATACACTCACCGCCGTTGGCATATCGGTAGCCGGTGGAAAGGTCTTTTTCCGTGGAGTTTAAGACTATAGTCTTAAATCCGGCGTACGATAAATCAGTCTCATCCGCCTCAAGCTCAAACATGCTGTACACTAAAGCGCCCTGTTCCAGCAGCTTTTCCTGAATACCGAGATTTATACCGGCATTGAACAGCACGTAAGGTCTGCTTAAAAGGATGATCTGCAGAGCTTCGTCGAGGGACACTTTGTTATCACGCTGAAAAATCCGCGACAGCTGCTTCCTTGCGCTGCGGAAGCGAGTGTACGCAGATAAAAACGCAGCCCGGACCCGGTCTGGTGTCAGATCAGGAAAACCGGGTGTTAAATGGTTGAAGAGCTCTCGGATAGTTGAGTCCTGATCCGCCTGACGCAGCTTAAGCAGGGGAGAAATCAGTTTGTCCTTTATATTGACCGAGGTGAGGTTGGCTAAGAGCGTGGGCAGATACTGGGAGTAGTAACAGAAGTAACAGTCGCTTATTTTTTCTCTGAAAAGCGGCTCGCACGTCTCGGCTGCTTGATCCTCGCTTATCAGAGCGGGCAGAAACAGGTAGCGGGCCCCTTGTTCCAGTGCCTGGTTTAACAGGCCGTGAGCGTTTATAATGGGCGCGCAAAAATCCGAGTTAACCAGCTCTTTTCCGGAGGTCAGGGTCTTGGAACTTGGGCGGCAGATAACAACATTAAATCCCAGCTGCTCTAAAAAATCCTTCCACAGAGGATTGTATTCAACTTGATAAAGTGCATCCAGCAGATGAATGGTTTCAGTACGCGTCAGAACTTGTTTTCTTTTACTACCGGGAGAGTCAAAGCATTCACGAAATCGCCTGTACGGTCCTGAAACAGTGGTTTTGACCTTGCGCTTGGCAGCGCCGTACTCGCCGTCCGCACTTCATGCCCCAGGCGGCAGTGCGACCATCGGCCTCTGCCACCGTAAGCAAGCAGTTGTTGGCACAGAGTGTACACATCTCTTCGTGTATTTCAAACTCGGCAGCTTTTAATAAAAAATTGCTGGACGTAAGCTTTTTTTCCGCACAGAGCAGGGCTGCGCCCAGGGCACCGGTCAGGTGGCAGTAAGGAGAAACATGAATGGCTTTTTTTACATACTGCTCAAACGCCGCCACCAATGCTTGGTTGCGTGCTGTTGCACCCTGAAACACAATATGATTTCCCAGAGGACTCCTGCTCACTACCTTGGCCAAGTAGTTGTCGCGAACCGAAAACAGTACGGCAGCGGTAAGCGCCTGTCTTTTAAAACCCCGGCTTTTTAGTTCTCCCAAATCCCTTTCCATATACACCGTACAGCGGTCGCTGGTATAGGGGGCCAGTGCCCCGAGGGCCAGATCGGAGAAATCATCCAGATCAACAGCGAGCAGTTTGGCCTGCTCTTCAATGAAGCTTCCCGTACCGGCCGCGCACACATAGTTCATATGCGAATAGTAGACCTCACCATCCTTTAGCAGGGTAAACTTGGAGTCCTGACAGCCGATTTCGATAATGGTATCGACCTCCGGGTAAAGCAGCACCGCCGCTTTGGCATGAGCCGTAATCTCGTTAATCTCCAGATCCGCTCTGAACAATTCTTTGATCATTTTTCTTCCCGATCCCGTAGTGGCCGCAGCGGCAAGAGTGAATGTTTTTCCGCTTAAATCCTTTTTAATACAATTGATCAACAGCCGGACAGCGCTCACAGGATCGCCCCGGGTGCGTGTATAGTAGCCTTTGACAATTTTAAGTTGGTTTATTGATAAGTACGGCTTTGCTGCTTGTAGAACCTATGTCAATGCCCAGATACAGCCTGTCTGCGGCTATTACTGGCTGAGGAGGAGTAAGGATCTCAACACCATTTTCTTCCTTATACTTGCCGCGGGAAAAGTCGGGATAATTGCTCTGCTTAAGGGTGAGCGCTTTCCTGAGCTGCTTTTCACCGTGTTTATTATCCAAGATTTCTTCCACATCAAGCTTGTTGTCCTGCGCTAAAAGCGCAGCACCCACAGCACCTGCCACCGTAGCGTAATCAGGTACCACCACTTGTTTGGCGAGAAGCTGCTGCATGGCCTGAACCAGCTTTTTATTAAGTGATACCCCTCCTACCACGGCAATCGGTTCTTTAAGTTCCCTGCCCTTTAACAGGGAATCGATAATAGTGCGGGCGATACCCTGGCACAGACCGGCGCATACCGCATCGATTGAATATCCTCCCTGCATAGCGTGAATAATATCGCTTTTGGCGAATACGGCGCAGCGGGTGGCAATGGGGGGAATTTTTCCCTGATAGCCTCCCGCCCGCTCCGTAAGTTCTGCAACGGAGAGCTTAAGGCGCAGTGCCTGCTGTTCGATAAAACTTCCGGTACCCGAAGCACAGGGTGGGTTGGTAGTGTGTTCCTTATACAGACCGAGTTCATCGAAAAAGCAGAGCATGAAGTGCTCCGCCCCGATGGAGAACACATTACGAGTCGAAGGGACAATATGCCGGGCGCCCTGGATCACACAGAGCGCATTATCCAACAGACTGCTGTTTGCGGCCGGAAAATTTCCGGTAATACCGATTGCGCTGCAGCCGCGGGTCTGATCAGAATTAAATATTTCATCCAATGCACTGCGGATGTCTTGTCTGTGAGCACGGTAGCTCGTGGAGATAATCTTGCCGTCTTCCAGCAGGGCTGTTCCAATGGAAAGTGAGCCTATATCAATACCGAATCGTTTCATTAATCTGCTGTAAGTTTATTATTTTTAACGCATCCTGTCCATAATCAGGGCAACCTCGTCCAGACTGGCGCTGGCAGTGTCAGCGGAAAAAACAGCCGTAAAACGGAGCTGAAAGCGGGAGTTATTATCTGCTTGTTGCGGCAAGGTAAGAGTACGTTGAGACCAGCCGCCGCTCGCTTCCAGCTTTTTTAAAAGCTGCCATCTGCTGCCGTCAAACCATTCCACCTGCAGGTAATCGCCCGGAGAAAGGTTTTCAGTTTTGTAACTGAATTGCAGGCGGATGTTTTTTAAAACCTCGGTAGAGAATTCCTTGGTAAGGGTGCTCTGTTTTTTTAACAGCGCAGCGGCATACCCTTCAGAAGCGTCGTCACGGTTGATGTTGGCGTCCTGCATATCCCATCTGCCCGCACTGAAGTTTTCGGTTTCAAAACTGTCGGCAAAAAGCATAAGAGACATATCCTGCCCTCGAATAAGCGAGCGTGCCAGCAGGCCGCTCTCCGTGAGGTCGCCGTCAGCCCAGCCGCCTTCGGCTGCAGCAGTGTGTTTCAAAGCGGCGGAAGGTTCTTTGCGAATGGTAATGGACCAGTTGGCCCAACTTAAACCCCTCTCGTTTATAAAATCGAGCCAGGTAAAGGTCTCGACCGGGAACAGCCATGAGCCGGTATCCTGCTCACCCTCGGTAGCTCCCCACTCGGTAATAAATACGGGAATTTCATTTTGCAATGCATACTCAATTCTATCACGCAGCTCCTTGCCGTGGGATCCGGCATAAAAGTGGCACGCGTACATGATGTTATCAAAGGCCAGCGGATCATCGGCTGCCAGGTCTATGCGCTGACTCCAGTGAGGTGTTCCCACTAGTATCACATTATACGGATCGATCTTTCTGATCTCGGTAATTACTTCATCGGCATAGGGCTTTATAACACCCGTCCAGGTGACATCGTCACCGTTGGGTTCATTGCATATTTCGTAAAGCACATTGGGGGTATCTTTATACAGGGAGGCCATCTCACGGAAGAAGCTGATGGCTTCTGTTTTATATTCCATAGGATTGCCGTCATACAGGATGTGCCAGTCGATAATAACATAAAGACCGGTGTCGATTGCAGCCTGCACGGCTTTTATCATATCGTCTTTTTCGGCTGTTGCCCGAAAACGGCTGTCGCCTTCGGTATAGAGCGCTGCTCGAATAACGGTACAGCCCCAGTCGTCATGCAGCCACTTAAAACACTCAGGGTTGGCATAATCGCCGAACCAGGCCACATCCATAAAACTCATGCCAGTGAGCTGTACCGGCTCTTTTTGCTCGTTACAGAGCTGTGTGCCGATAACCTGCAGTCTGCCGTTTTTCTGGACTACAGTCTGCGCACAGCCTGAAAAAAAGAGCGCTGCCGCAGCAATTCCAAGTATTATAGTTAAAAATATTTTAAAATAATTTCTCTTTGAAGACATAATTTTTCTCCCTTTAATATGTTGTTGATACTATAGGTTTTTAAAATAATTATGTATTTTATCATCATTTTTCGATGCTATATAGTATAAAAGATATATTTTTTTTGTTAAATTGTTTTTTAAATGAATGTAATCGTTTTCATAACATCGAGGAGAGGATTTGTCTGTGAATACTAAAAAAAGGAAAATAAAATTATTCATTGGCTTAGCGGTAATTATTGTACTTTTAACGCTTATTTTACTCTTAATACATATCTGCTCTTCTCAAGCGGATTCGCATGTTGAGCAAACCGAATTAGATAAGCATGAATCCATAGTACCCGAAAAAGAAGAAATTGAAGAGAAAAAACCTGTTGTGCGCAAACAGGAAAAGGATGAAGCCCATCAAGAAAAAATTGTTATGATCGATGTCGATCCCAGAAAAAACTGGCAAAATAGCGGTATCACAGTAACACCGGAAATGAGAATTAATATTACACATGAAAAAGGAAAGTGGTCCGCAGGTCATGAGTTCGCATTAGTAGATGCCGAAGGATATCAGTTTCAAGGTTTACGTCGAAGGTACCCTTCTATAGCACTCGGAGCTCTGATAGGAAGAGTTGGTAACAGCAAAGTATTTAAGGTTGGCAACTATTATGAGATCGACGGATCAGACATAAGCGGCAACTTATTCTTAAGAATTAATGACGCTGACGACTACCTGTTTGATAACCAGGGGAGTATTACGGCTAAAATAATTGTACAATGGTGAAATCTTAATTCAACCTTAATTATTTAATTCTGTCCACAAGAAGGATAATATCATCCAGACTGGCGCTGGCATTACTGCTGCCGAACGCAGAGCTGATGCGGAATTGCAGAAAATAATTATCATCTGCCTGTTTCGGTAAGGGCATAGTCTGTTTTGTCCAACTCTCGCTTGAGCCGAGGGTCTTTACCAGCTGCCAGCTGTCGCCGGTATTGGCGGTGGTTCCCCACTCCGTAACGAATACCGCGGCATCTTTGCCCAGTGCGTATTCAACTTTGTCACGAAGATCGCTGAAATGAGAGCCCGCGTAGAAGTGGCAGACATACATGATATTGTCGAAGGCCAGCAGATCATCGGCTGCAATATCTACACGCTGACTCCAGTTCGGTGTTCCCACAAGGATAACCCCGTCATCATCAATCTGCCTGATGGCACTGATTACTTCCTCGGCATAGGGCTTCACGACTCCCTGCCAGGTGACATTGTCACCATTGGGTTCATTACAGATTTCGTAGAGCACATTAGGTGTATTTTTGTAAAGTTCAGCCATTTCACGAAAGAAGGTAAGGGCTTCGGATTTATATTTCATGGAATTACCGTCGGAAAGGTTGTGCCAGTCGATAATAATGTAGATGCCTGCGGCAATGGCTGCATCCACGGCTTTTATCATGTCTTGTTTACGGGAAAGAGCTCTGTGCTGTCCGACCTCTTCCGTATACAAAGCGGCCCGGATAACCGTATAGCCCCCAGTCATCACGCAGCCATTCAAAACATTCGGGATTGGCATAATCTCCGAACCAGTCCACATCCATAAAGCTCATACCTTTGAGCTGTACCGGTTCTTCACGTTCGTTACAGAGCTGATTTCCGATAACCTGCAGTCTGCCGTTTTTCTGCACAACTGTCTGAGCACAGCTTGCCAAACAGAGTGCTGCTAAAGCTATCCCGATTATCAGACTTAAAAATATTCTATAATAATTTCTTTTTGAAGGCATTATTCTTCACAAAATGTAAACGTTTTCAAGTAATCTAAAGAACACGATTGTTAGGAATTGAATCAAGCTGCAATTAAAGCTATAATGGTTTAAAAAATTATTGATTCGAGGTGAGTAAACTGGGTAAAATTAATAGAAAACAGGTAGCTGATCTGGCCAGTGTAAGCGAGACAACGGTTTCGCGTGTGTACAATAATCCGGAACTGGTTGCCTCAGATAAAGTGGACCTGGTGCTCAAGACAGCTCGCAAGCTGGGCTATATCCCGGACAAAGCGGCAAGCGCGCTGCGGCGTAAGGGAACAGGCAATATTCTTTTTTTGGAGATAAAAAAACACAGAACATACGATTGGACGCAAATTAGTTATTATAACTGGTTCTATGCCGATATTGTGAGGACTCTCTTTAAACAGATGGAAAGCCATTTGTATCAATTACGGCATTATCAGGCAGAGAGCATTTCGGATATATTGGCGTTGAAGGATATGAATATCTGTGATGCTATTTTAGTTTTTAACGTTGAAGATAAAGAGATTGTAACTGCGCTTGAAACCTTGGGAATACCTTTTATCTGCTGTCATCATACTGAAAAGTTCAAATCAGTTAGTATTTGTGCCACAGATAATTTTTACGGCGGAATGCTTGTAGCCCGTTATCTGCAGGAAGCCGGATGTAGAAAGCCGGTGTATATCACCGGATTTTTTAAAGAGACCTTTGCTCATGCCCAACGCTTGAATGGATTTCTAAGTGTTTATAATAGAAAAAATGTATTAGTGCTGGACGGAAAGATCGGCATAGACGGCGGTTTTAAAGCGGGGAAAAGAATAATAGCTCCCATAAAAAATGCTGAAATAGACTGTATCGGTGTAGTTAATGATTTAACGGCTATTGGAGTTATCCATGCCCTCACCGGAGCCGGCATTAAAATTCCGGAACAGGTCTCAATAATCGGTTATGATAACCTGCCGTTTACGATCGCACTGCCCTTTAAATTAGTTACCGTGGATCTTTTTTTAAATCAGATATATGCCAATGCGGTGGATTTGGTCATCAAGTCCATACATAATGAGAAGGTTTATAGAGAAGTGATCAAACCCGCTTTGGTGCCGGGGGATTCGGTTTTAACGTAAGAAATAGTTATCCAATACCCGTCATTTTTTCGGCAATCTGAACTGCATTCAGAGCAGCTCCTTTTCGAATCTGGTCACCTACCAGCCAGATATCCAGAGAGTCGGGTTTTGATATGTCTTTTCTGATACGTCCCACCAGCACCAGATCTTTTCCGGATGCGTCTAAGGGTGTGCAGAAGCGTTCCTTTTCCCAATCGGCCTCTATTTTAATACCGGGCGCTTGAGTTGAAACCTCATAGGCCTGTTCAGGTGTAATCGGACTGTTAAATTCGATATTAAGGGCTTCGCCGTGTGCTCGAAGCGTGGGTATACGAATACAGTGGATATTTATCTTAAGCGAATCATCCTCTATTATTTTCTTTAGTTCATTGATAACTTTGAGTTCTTCTTCAACGTAACCGTTGGCATTGAGCTTGGTATTATGAATAAAGCAGTTAAAGGCATAGGGATAGGGGATAACGGTACGCTCAAACTCCTGTCCGGACAGATAGGCCGCGGTTTCCTGTTTTAACTCTTCCATGGCTCTCTTGCCCGCACCGCTGGCTGCCTGATAAGAAGCAATAAAGGTATGTTTAATACCGAAAGCTTTGTGTAAGGGAGCCAGCACCAATGCAATAATAATGGCGTTGCAGTTGGGATTGGCAATAATGCCTTTATGATCTTTTATCCGCTCCGCATTTACCTCCGGAACCACCAAAGGCACATCCCGCTGCATACGAAAACAGGAAGTGTTGTCTATACTCACGGCACCCGCCTCTACCGCACAGGGAATAAGCTGCCGGGAAACAGAAGCGGAAGCTGATGAGAACACAATATCAGCTCCAGCAAACGACGAGGGTAAAGCTTGTTCAACTATTATTGACCGTCCTTTAAATACTATGTGTTTTCCGGCCGAGCGCTTTGATGATAATAATCTAAGTTCGTCAAGAGGAAATTGTCGTTCTGCAAGCAAAGCAAGCAGCTCCTCTCCAACCGCACCGGTGCTGCCGAGAATTGCAACTTTGTAGCCCATAATATACCTCCTTGAAATGGGTTTGCCTACGAAAAAGCCACCACCTATGGTGGTATGTTGATCAAAAAAAAAGCCCCGCTTTTTAAGCGGGGCTTTAGTTGGCTCTTTAATTTTCTTAGGCCTCAGCTAAGGCCACAGCACATACCTCATAAAAAACCCCGCGCACAAAAGTGTCTCTTTTGTTTTTTTAAGAGTAGCTAAGGTTTTTTTACAGACAAAATTTTGCATGCGGGCATAGTAGTATGTTTTTTTTATACTGTCAAGATAAATTTCTATCTATGTCAAGACTCTTTTAAAATGTCCCCTTTTTATTTAAGCTGAAAGAGAAGAAACATTATTCTTAGTATTATTTGTTTTATATTCCTCAACGAGGAGTTCTTTGTCTTTAAAGAAAAAATGCATTGAACCATCAAGCCAACGCCGAACGATAACCTTTTTGCCAGGCCTTGGACGTATTTTATTATCATTGAGAATCTGATAACTCTTACAGTCAATTTGCACGATATAGTCATTTGAAACAACACGAATGTTTTCAAAGCAAAAGACATTGCGAAAGTCTTGTCGTTTAAACACAGGGACATGAGCATCATCTCTTGATGTTGGTTGTTTGGAGAACTTTCGATTTATTGAGGAGAGATACTCCATCTCAAGAAACCGGTTTGCGTCATCTATTGTTGAAATACCACGTAACCGCATCTCTTTAACAAAACGATCCTGATACACTCCGTGATTTCTCTCTACACGGCCTTTAGCCTGTGGCGAATTCGCAATGATAACTTCAATGCCGAGCTTCTCACAGGCAATCTTAAATGGGCTTTTAGGTTCAAGCCCGAGCAATTGCTCCTCAATCGTAGGTTAAGATCAGGATGATACATTAAAAGTCGAGTGGTAGTTCCGTACGTTAAACATACAAATCGACGAGGGTTCCGCAGTCTGCCTCATCCCTGCTGTGATTTGAAAGTTTAATTGTTCTTGTAGTACCGCCTGCCAGATAAGGCTGCCCTGTACGAGGATCATACCTGACCTTATAAGACACTAATACCATTACGCGCTCACCTTTTAAGAAGAGATCTACCTGGGCGAGGTTGATTAAAAAAGTATACGGCACTGATCCGCTTGTTTGTCCTGAGTGTGGTTCCGAGATGAAAATAATAGCGATCATCATGGATACAGAAGAAACAA
>Ga0307430_1001378_pt1 | contig 18012 bp, 18 predicted proteins | sample SalMarWE160130MG_FD_202159 | JGI IMG/M metagenome (GOLD analysis project Ga0307430, IMG submission 202159) | Salt marsh sediment microbial communities from the Plum Island Ecosystem LTER, Massachusetts, United States - WE1603-130 | ecosystem: Environmental > Aquatic > Marine > Intertidal zone >... | reverse complement strand
AAGCGGAATTTTATAAAGCCATCGCCTTGTTCGAATTTAACATCTTCTATTAGACCTTTAGGAGAAAGCTCTAGGATACTTCTGTTGTATATTGGATCAAATATGACTAAAACCCATTCATCTTTAATTTTATTAAAAAGATGTTTTAGGTTTGGTGAACACTCAATTGTAAAGATAGTCGTTGAGGGAGTAACCTCCCAATTAGTTTTAAAAATATTAACTTTTGTTCCTACATCAAGAATCCCTTGATTGAATTTAGCTTCCATGTCCATCAGACTTCCAAGGATAAGGGGCAGCGAAGAAACCGGAACAAATAATTTGCCTCCTCTTTTCAGAGGAGGTGCCTCTAACTGGTATACGTCCCGGTTTACTTTTATAAAAGGGTTATCCGGCATAATAGAAACTATGTTTTCTTTCTGTACGGTTAAAATTTGTGTGCCGAGATCCCAATAATAGGAAACATCCATCTCTTCGAGCATTGGATGGCTTTTCACGTATTTATGGTTCCCCAGACTATATTCCTGGAATGTGTATATCTTTCCGGATAAATTAATACTTAAAGAAAGTATAAGAAAAATCATAGGTATTTTTTCATCTCTTTTCTTTGTTCTTTTTCAATTATTTTTCCTCTTTTTTCGTATTCTTTCTTTCCTTTAGCAACGGCTAAAGCTATTTTTACTAAGTTCTTTTTTATACATACTTCAAGTGGTATTAATGTCAATCCTTTATTTTTTAGTTTACCGTCTATTTTTCTGATTTCGCTTTTATTTAGAAGAAGTTTTCTCTCCCTTTTAGAATCTAATCCCTCTTGTGCTTTTTCGTACGGGGAAATATGCATATTGAAAAGAAAGACCTCCCCACCTACTACCTGAGCGAAAGCATCGGAGAGGCTTACCTTACCCAGGCGTACTGATTTTACTTCTGATCCTTTTAAAACAATACCAGCTTCATAGGTTTCTATAATATGGTAATCAAATTTAGCTTTTTTGTTTTTTGCAATTACTTTCATTATACCCGAATTCCACTTGACTTATTCTCTATATTTCATATATTTTTAGACAATGAATAAGATTATTTTTTCACTGTTTGCAATAATAATATTCTGTTTTTTTAATTGTGCAAGGCAGGTTGTAAAAAAAACGGTATCTAAAGAAGACCTTTTGGCAAACGTTGCTTCCTGGCAGGCTAAAGTTGTGCAAAAAAGCGGTACAGGAGAAATGACTGTATCTGAACCAGACGCGCGTTTTTCCTCTTATTTCTCTTTCAAATATAATGTTAGCGAAAAAATCTTAACAGGTGAATTGTTAGGATCTTTCGGGATGCTAATCGGTTCTTTTTATTTTTCTGAAGATTCAATTTCTATAAGAGATAAGGATGGAAAGCAGGTAAAAAAAGAGGTTCTCTCGTTATTCGAAGAAAATCCAGATGCTTCTTTGAATCGGTTTCTGATGTGGGATATACCTGTTTTATCTAACTCTGAAATGATTCCTTTGGAGAATGGATGGCTTCTTTCAGGAGATGGTATTGAAATTTTCTTTTCTCGTGATATTAGGCCAACTCGAGTGGTTTTGCACAGGGTGAATAAAATTATAGTCAACTATTCGGATTTCCGTTTGCAGGAGGGAATTCTTTGTCCATTTAAAATTGAAGCAAAGGCAATTGAAGCAAAGGTAAAGGAGAAAAGTTTAGAGATTGAATTCAGAAAGATAGATTTAGAATGATCTTTTTCATAATAACGTTATCTCTGATAAGTCAAAATTACATAAGCAAGGAACTCAGGAGCAATAGAAGTCCCTCGGTAAAAGTTCTTCAACAATCATTTAAAGATTCTTTAGCAATATCTTCTTCTTTCGAAAGTCTTTCTAAGCTGGATTATAGGTTGCTCTCAAACGACCTTTTTGAAGAAAGTAAAGTCGTAGAGAGTAAGTTGATAGAAATTATAAGAAGCAAGAATGATTATATAAATTCCGCCCTGTCCAATAAGTACTTAAAGGAGGGTATAGAAGACCTCAAAAATGGTAGCGTTGAAAGAGGAAAAAGAAAAATAATTTTTGCCAGCGAGCTTGACCCGTCAAATAGGCGTACACTATTAATGATGGTTAAAGTAAGCTTCCCTAATTTAATTAAAATGACTAAATTTTTATGGAAATATTTTTCGACTATAAAATTCCTTAATAACAAAATTTTTATGATCAAAAGTTTGATATTGCTTTTAATTCTATTTTCTTTCTGGATTCTGATATCAACAATTGGAGCCAGTATTGTGTTTTCTCTATCATATACCACGAAATGGATACAAAGGACAATCAACTTTAGCGGATTATGGATAGGAGCAATATTGTTTTCAATGTTTGTATGGTTGCCTCTACAATATGTATTTCTTATTATCATAGCGATCTCTTTGCTTAAAATGAGTAAGACAAATTTAATTAAATGTGCTGCCATTTTATTTGTGTTTCCCTTCTTGATTTCGTACTCATATATTATCAGTAATAATTTTCACCCGGGTAGTTACCTCTATAGAGAATTTAAAGCTCGATTTGATCCTTATGTTTATGATATTGATTCTCCCGTAACGCCTTATGGCTACTCAATAAAGGGAATAGCGCAGGCGAGAGGGGGAGATTTGCCCGGCGCCCAAGATTTTTTTGAGAAAGGTTATAATATCAGGAGAGATATGAATTATTGGGAGAACTTATGCTCTGTTTATTATGCTTTAGGTGATACCTCTCAAACCCTTAAGATGTGTGAAAATGTTATCTCTCGGTATCCGCAAAATGAGATAGCAAATATAACTATTATTAAGATGTACTATAACGAACTTAACTTTGATGAGGCAACAAAACATATGGAAAGAAGCGGACTCCGACTTTTTCAGATATCGAAAAAAGATCCTCCTTTATATAAATATCCTCCGGAAAGATGGCTTTATAAGTATGTATTTGTCCCAAGAGGACTATTTAGGCATCTTGTTGATAAAAAATTATATTTCATGATAATAATAGCAATTTGTATGACTATAATGGCAGTTTTTAAAAAGGAAGAAGATTATTACTGTCCAATTTGTAAAAGTTATATGTTAGCTGATAGAAAGAGTGAAAATATATGTTTGGTATGTTTTACAAAATTATCATTAACTAAATCGAAAACCATACGAGAAAGACTAAAGAGACGTATAGTCGGTAAAGCTAATAAGGTTGATAGGTTGACCAACTTATTGATGAGTTTTATAATACCGGGAAGCGCCCATTTTTACAAAAAGAAACATCTTGAAGGAGCGATAATATGTTTCTTCGCAGCCTTAATTCTTTTGATTTTTCTGAATTCTGTATTGTCAGAACCGGTAGAAGCTTTGAAATACAGAACTTCAATTGGAAATAACATCTTTAAAATTTCTGTCGTATTGTTTTATTCGTTAGTAATGTTCTCAAGTTGGAGGTTGAAGCCGCATGGAAATGGAAGGTAGTATACAAGAATTTTCTGTTCCTGAAATATTACAGTTCTTATCTTTGCATGAAGCAGATGGTGTACTTAAACTTAAAACGAAAAGAGAAGAAGTTCATTTTGGATTTAAAAAGGGGAAAATTACGGATGCTCTTCATAAGGGAGAAAAGCTTTTTCATTCTATAAGCGAATACGTCCAGAGAACAGGTCTGATTTCTCCCGAAACATTTAATAAATATACCGAAAGGGCTAAAGAAGCGGGACTTTCTTTACTCGAAATTGTTGAGAAGGGAGATTTTTTATCTAAGAAGGACATTGAGAGAATAATAGCCTTCAAAATTCAAGAAACCACCTGTGAAGTTTTAACCTGGAATACCGGAAGATATTCCTTTGAGGCAGGAAAAAAGCTTTATGAACATTCTGCTTTTTCTGTTGAGATAGAGCCGAATACCCTTGTTATGGAAGGTATGCGGAGAATAGACGAATGGCCTTTGATTGAACAAGCATTGCCGGATGAGAATATAACCCTCAGGAAACTTGAAAAAGCTGAAATTGAAGTAGAGATAGGAGAAGACGAGCAAACTGTCCTGGAAAAAATCGAAGAAGATATCATTTTAAGTGAGTTAGTCGGAATATCCGGTATCGGAAAATTCAGAACTTATAATTCTGTATATAAGCTTACTGAAATAGGGCTTATTGAGAAAATTAAAGCGAAGGGAAAAAAGAAAAAACAACGCCCAAAGACCTTTGTTAAGAAGCAGCGGATATCCTTTCCTGTAGACTTAAAACAGGCTCTTCTTTACGGATTCGTTCTTATTAATGTTTTCTTTCTGTTTAAGTTCAGGTTGAATGAGATAGGAAACAATTTAAAAAATATAGAAAATCTATTTAAAGACCCCTCCAGGGTAGAAACCATATTGCCTTTATTCCAGGAAGACCAAAGATAGATTTTATTATTAAATGGATTTTGAATAAAAAAGGAAATACTCATTATAACTAAAAAAGGGAGGAAAAATGAGTGATGAAGATAAAAAAGTTAAAGTAAAAGCCAGTAAAAAAGATATAGATGATGGTAAAAGCATAGCATGGTTGTCCTATTTATGGTTGTTGTTTCTTGTACCTCTTTTGGTAAAACCGGAAAATACTTTCTGCAAACATCACGCAAAGCAGGGACTCGTAATGATGCTGCTTTGGATCGCGCTTTTAATATTGCTGCCTATACTCCATATACTTTCCGTTATCGGATATATGATTTTAATCGTTTTTTCCATAATGGGTATAGTGCAATCCCTTAACGGAATTTACTGGAAAGCGCCTCTTGGGATCTATGAATTAGCGCAGAAATTTAATATTTAAAGGAACGAGGTTGTTATGAGCGAAGAAAAGGCTTTTAAGAATTGGATAGATAAGATAGCTAAAAGTATTCCGGGGTTTAAAGGTTACTATAAGAAGGAAGAAAGAAGAGAGACGGATCAGCTTCTACGGGAAAAAATGGCGAAAAATCTAAAAGCTATTAAAGACGTTCTAAATGAGAAGGGTCAGCTGGTAACGAAATCCGGAGATCTCAGTCCACTTGATGAAATTGCAAGGATTGATAAGAAATTGGAAAAAATAACCGATTCAATACGATATGCGGATTACGGTTATAGCGGTTTCTTCGACCAGAAAGAAGTTACGAAAGGAACTCTTCGCTCTATTTACCAGGCTGATTTAGGCTTAATGGAGTGGGTCAAGGCTTTTACGGCTAATTCTACTGTTAACAGCGACCTTGCGGAAATATCGAAAAATATAGAGGCAGGATTTGATTTGCTTGCCAGTCGCTTAAAAATCGTAGAGGGGGATTAAAATGGGATTGTTTTTTGAAGTTATTGAATTTTTAGATGATGAGGGTAACCAGGTAGTACATCGAGTACCCGAACAGGGTTCTGCCGAGACTTCTCTTGGCAGTCAGCTAATCGTCCGAGAAAATCAATCAGCTGTTTTCTTCCGTGACGGAAGAGCTCTTGATACTTTTGGACCGGGTAGACATACGCTGACTACCGCAAACCTTCCCCTTTTGAAGAAGCTGATCGGTGCCGCTTTTGAGGGTAAGAGCCCTTTTCGTACCGAAGTATACTTCGTCAACAATAAGGTTTTTACGAATGCAAAGTGGGGAACCCAGGAACCTGTTCCGTTTAGAGATGAAGAGCTCAAGATGATACGAATAAGAGCAAACGGAATATATTCATATAAGGTTTTCGACCCGCGTCTTTTTATAAACAAGATTGTAGGTACTGAAAACATTAAGGACAGGGATGAAGTAGAAAATTTCTTTAAGAATGTTATAATATCAAGATTGACTGACTTTCTGGGAGAAAACTACTCTACTATCTTCGATCTTGCAAAAGATTACGATGAACTCTCTGCGGGTGCCAAGTCCAGAATTTATGAGGATTTTGACAAGTACGGGCTTGACTTGAGAGATTTCTATATAAGATCAATAACTCCGCCTCCGGAAGTGCAGAAAATGATAGACGAACGTTCCGGTATGGGTGTGGTTGGTGATTTAAATCAGTTTACACAGTTTCAGGCAGCTAAAGCTCTGCGGGATGCCGCATCCCAGGAAGGCGGTGCAGCCGGAACAGGTGTGGGTGTTGGAGCAGGTATTGGTATGGGAGCAATGATACCCGGTATGATGCGAAAAACCACCGGAGGTACCGGAACAGGTGAAGAGGCCCCTTCCGGAGAACCCTGCCATAAATGCGGTGAAATGGTACCCGGAAATTCGAAATTCTGTCCTAATTGCGGGGCAAAGGTGGAAGGGAAGGCTTTTTGTTCCAAATGCGGTAAGGAGATGCCTAAAGCAGCAAAATTCTGTCCTGAGTGTGGTGAAAAACAGTAAAGATCTGAATGGAAATCAGATGCCCGCAATGTGATGCGGTAATAAAAACGGGGATAGAACATAAAGTTGTAAAGTGTCCTTATTGTAGTACTCATTTATATTACGAAAAAGATAAAGTACTTACAAAAGAGTCAATAAAGCTCACGCTTGATTCCCGGGTTGCTGAAAGTTTACTTTTTGAGCGAACAGGCAAAAAATTAAAGGTAAAACTTGAGTATTTCCCCTTTTATCGAATACAAACGAGCGAGAGGACAATCTTTCTGCCCGGGAAGAAAACCGACTTAATAGGAATCAACGATTATACTCCTCAGGGGGATAGAATAACTCTTGAAATTGAAGTCGCTCCGCCCGATCTAACTATCGACGAAGCACTTGAGGCAATGGGAGAGGAAGAAGGGGCGGAATCTATCGGTCTTATTTACTTACCTTTTTTCTCGGTAAAAGACAACGATACGGTTTACTGTGTTGATGGGGCGAGGGGAAATATTCTTTCCAATAGACTTACAGAAAAGGGGGAAAGTGCCAGGAATCATCACCCTTTTGCTTTGCTTTCCTTTAGTATTATTGTAATGGTAGCCTTCTTTTTTCCTACTTTACCGTTCAAGCTGATTTCCGTAGTTGCGATTACATTCCTGTTATGGTACTACGATAGAGGAAAACAAAATGGCTGAAGATACGCTTGCGGTAATTGCCTTTTCCTGTCCGAATTGCGGATCAGAGATTGATGTTGTAGAGGGCTACACCAACACAAAATGTAAATTCTGCGATAGCAGTCTTTTAATAACGAATAAAATCGGAGCCCCGCGTGTATTCGCAAGGCCAAAAATAGACAAGCCCAAAAATATTTTAAGAGAAAGATTCGCAAGGGACGTCCAGATTATTGAGGTCTCTCTTATTTACGTTCCTTTTATAAAAGTCAGTTCAGAAATAATAGGTTGGTTACGAGGCTATAAAAAAGGGACTATGGTTCAGGAACCCACTTATAACGATTCCGGTATGAATATAGATACGGTTGGCGCTACCCGCACTGTTGGCGAAAAGAGAGTTAAGAAAAGAATACGACGTATTTTAGAAGTAAAATTGGACCCTTCAGAATTTTACCGTTATGGGATAAAAAGAGTGAGTACGGAAGGCAAAAGATTCGAGGTTTACGATGATGAAATTCTCCATCGATACGGAGACGTCTTTGATTTGCCTTTATCGATAAAAGAATATCTAGAAAAAGCTTCGGGAATGCTTATCGATGAAATCATAAGAGAATATAGAGATTTTAATGAATTCGAATATTACTTAAGAGCAATAAAGAAAAAAGCCATTATTTACTTTAACCCCATATTTTTTGCGAGAGTTAAATCCGGAGGAGAATTTTATACATATTCTTTTGATGCTGTTGATGGTAAGGCTCTGGTAAAGGATAAGGGAAAAAAGAATAAAGAAGAGAGTAAAAAAGTTTTTTTAGGATTAAATGCGTTATATGGAGTTATAGGCATGTTAGGTATTATTCTCTCATTTATCTCTTCTTTACTGGGCGGTGGAATTGCTTTTCTTTTTGCTTTATTTACAGGCTTTGCTCTCTGGTGGTTACAATATGGGAATGACTGATATCAAACTTATACCCCTGCGTTGTCCGGATTGCGGAAAGGACATCCAGAGCGGAGAAGATGACCTTGTTCATTTTTGTGCAAATTGCGGTTCGGGATTCGAGGTTATTCTGGATAAAATCAAAAAAGTGAATGTCATTTTTGTAAAACCGCAAGAAGAATTTGAGAATAAAAAATTATATTATCTGCCTATGTGGCAGATTTTAAGCAAAATTTCTGTTGATAAGAAGCATAGTATAGATGTAAGTCAGCTTCCTCCTGAGATTTTAGCCAACGAGCGGTTCGCCAGTCTTTTTGCAGGGCTTTTTAATAAAGATAAAGCGAAAGATAAAATGATGTTTTTCGTTCCCGCGTTTGGTGTTACAAACCGTTACCAGTTGATGGATCAACCGGGATTCAAGTTCACAATTGACCCGCCGGAATTGAAAAGCGATTCTCCGAAAGATATGGTCGGGGCAGAATATTCTTTGGAAGACGCGACCGAGATTGCAAAAGTTATGTTTCTTTCCATTCAATCTCATACCGATACAGGACTTATGGGTGCGGATATTACTTTTGATTTCGAGAAGGCCAGGATTACCGGTATTCCTTTTTACGAGGAGGGAGGGATGCTTGTAGACGGCTTAAAGGGATATAAGATTTTTAAAAACGCCTTGAAGGACTGGGACGATATCAAGGCAAAACTTGAAAAAAATGTTTTTTAAAATATGCAGAATATAAAAATAATAGTAGAATATGACGGAACAGACTTTTTCGGCTGGCAGGTTCAGCCAGGTAAACGAACCGTTCAGGGCGAATTGGAAAAAGCGCTCAAAACAATTTTCAATAAGAAAATCAGAATAACAGGTTCGGGCAGAACCGATAGCGGTGTTCATGCTCTCGGACAGGTTGCTTCTTTTGCCTGCCTGGAAAAAATGTCCGCAAAAGAATTAAAAAAAGCAATAAACGGAAATGTAAGTTACGATATTCTTGTGAAGGAATGCAAAAGAGTACCGGAGGACTTTAACGCGAGATTTTCCGCAGGTTCAAGAATATACAGATATCAGATAGCAAAAGAAAAATCAGTTTTCAATAAAAGGTATTTCTGGGGTCATATTTCTGGGGTCAAATCTCAACCTTTGACAAATTGGTCGATTTGAAAGTAGTTAAACCAGAAGGTAAAGGGAGAAGCTTACATTATGTTTTGGCATAGAGTGTTAAATTGGTTCGGGGTTAGGTTCGGGATTAAGTAATTGGGGTCGAGTAATTGGGGTCGCATCTCAACCTTTGACAAATCGAATAACGAAAAAATCCTGTAAATCCTTTTTTATCCTGTCTAAATTTTGGGTGAGGGGGTGAGTTTTAAAAAACACAGTAAAAATTTCGTGTCTTTTGTTTGTTTAGTGGTTAAAAAATCTCGTATAATGGGGCCTGGTCTTGATTTTTGAATTTCGTAGGTCATTCGGATTAGTAAATAGAACTACAATTTCTACATGTTCTACATGTCAGGAAGGTGTTGAATAGTTGAATTGGAGAAATCGTAAAAAAGTAAAATTGCAAATATTGAATCTGCTGTTGTTGGCGCAATTCCAGAGATTCCTTGACAGGATAGTCTAATATAGTATTATATTTATTGTGAAGTCTGAGAAAAAACAGGAAAAGGAGGTTGTGTGTCGATTTTAAAAAAATTTACACTATCGAGTTTCTTATTGTGTTTTACAATTACTGGACTCAGTCAGATTTCGGTTGTTGATACGATTTACTTTAGACCTATAGCAGGGAATGGATTGAGTCCCTGTGCGGTTGGTACAAATCCGGATTCAAACCGGATATATATCGTAAATTCTGGTAGTAACAATGTCAGTGTGATCGATGGTGTTACTGATTCAGTGATTGCAACTATTGAGGTCGGGAGTTCACCTACGGCAGTTGCCGTAAATCCTGTAACGAACCGTATATATGTAACGAATTCGGGTGATGATAATATGAGTGTGATTGATGGACCCACTAATTCAGTGGTTGCCACTGTTGAAGTGGGGGTTTGGCCGGAGGCAGTCGCAGTAGACCCGCTAACAAATCGGATATATGTAGTAAATTTGTGGGATAACAATGTCAGTGTAGTCGATGGGGCAGAAGATTCAGTGGTTGCGACTATTGGGGTTGGGCGTTCGCCTTATGCGATTGCAGTAGATCCACAGAGAAGCCGCATATACGTGGAAAATAGGGATGATGACAATGTCAGTGTGATTGATGGGTCAGGCGATTCAGTGATTGCTACCATTGGAGTAGGAGATTGGCCCTATGGAATTTGTGTAAATACACAGACAAACCGTATATATACGGCAAGTTTTACGACTGACAGTGTCAGTGTAATTGATGGTTCAGGTGATTCGGTTATTGCAACTGTTGGAGTTGGAGATCATCCTTACGCTTTTGCAGTAAATACGCAGACAAACCGTATTTATGTGACAAATGTGGGTGATGCTAACATAAGTGTGATTGATGGGGATAATGATTCGGTGATTGCAACTGTAGCGGTTGGAAGTTATCCCGAGGGAATTGCCGTAAACCCGGAGACGGATCGTATCTATGTGGCAAATCAGGAAGATAATAATGTTACTGTTATTGACGGTATTATTAATTCGGTGGTTGGAACTATTAGGATTGGGGCTCTCCCAGGTGCAATTGCTTTGAATTCGCAAACAAACCTTATATATGTCGTAAATATTGCGGAAGGTAATGTCAGTGTAATTGATGGCTCAGGAGATTCAGTTATTGATAGTGTTGATATAGGAGGTAATCCCAGCGCAGTTGCCGTAAATCCGGAGACAAATCGAATTTATATAGTACTCTCGAATAGTGTTGACGTAATTGATGTCTCAGAAGATTCGGTGGTTGCAAATATTGCGGTTAGTGGTCCCCTTCGGGGAATTGCCGTAAATTCGGAGACGAACCGTATCTATGTGGGACGTACCTGGGCTGACAGTGTCAGTGTAATTGATGGCTCAGGTGATTCGGTTATTGCAACCATTGATGTTGGAACTTCACCTGCCGCAGTTGCCTCAAATCCGGAGACGAACCGTATATATGTGGCAGTACAAAACAACATTGATGTAATTGACGGTACCACTAATTCAGTGATTGATAGTGTTGAGATGGGAGGTAATCCCAGCGCAGTTGCCGTAAACCCGGAGACAAACCGGATATATGCGGCAGTACAAAACAACATTGATGTAATTGACGGTACCACTAATTCAGTGATTGATAGTGTTGAAATTGGAGATTATACCGAGGAAATTGCAGTGAACCCGGCGATAAACCGTATATATGCGGCAAGTAGCGGTAGCAACATTATTAGTATAATTGATGGGGTAGGTGACTCAATGGTTGCGACAGTTGAGGTTGGAGATAGACCTGAGGGAATTGCCGTAAATCCGCAGACAAACCGTATATATGTTAGTTGCTATGATGACGGAACAGTTTGGGTTCTTCAAGATGAAGGGGCAGGAATAGAAGATTTTAACCACAATCCTCAGTTTTTAAGTTTCAATATTTTCCCCAATCCTTTCAGCACGGGGACAGAATTTGTTTTTAGTCTGCCGGATGGAAGCCAAAAAGGAAATGTTAAATTTTTCATCTATGATGTAAGCGGAAGAGAAGTTAAATCCTTTTCTTTAGACAATAAACAATCTTCTTCATTTACTATATCCTGGGATGGGCGGGATAATTTTGGTAAGAAACTTGGCTCAGGCATATATTTTGGGGTACTAAAGTTAACGGATGATAAACTGGCTAAGAAAATGGTTATGATTCGGTAGATGCTAAGTAGATTCTGTGAAGCTAAGTTAAGTTATTGAATTGTTAAATAGTAAAAACAAAAAAATTAAGTGTATTTATAGTTAAATATACAAATTTAATTGGTGTGGTTGGGTTTCGTGTTTTTTGTGTGTTTCGTGGTTAAATATACTAGTTTTTTCTTTGTGTCTCCGTATCTCAGTGTGAGATTAATTTTGTGGTTGTGTGGTGGGGTTTAAACAAACATAATAGAAAACAGGTGGGTGTGGTGTGGCTCTGTGTTCTTTGTGTCTCTGTGTGATAATATGTTTTTTTGGTTGGGATTTAGGGGAAAACAAAAAAGAGACTCTGTGCTCTCTGCGGTTGATCTTAAAGTTAGTGTGTTAGGAGGTTGATAAGTTAGGTTTGCCCCTTTAATTACACTGGATTAAGCCGTTTGCTATCCATATTTTTCTCTTAATAGAACAGCCACATATTCCGAACGTGATTCTGAGGTTATGGGTTTATTGTTTTGTAAACACCATTTTTTTAACTCTTCTATATCTATATTGATTTTCTCGGGGACGTGTCCACTTTTCTTGATTTCTTTTATTAATTTCTCCATGTTTTTTTCCAATTATCATATGTCTCATCTATTTTGTTGTCGGAATCAGCGGTAATTTTCTTCAGTCTTTCCCACTGTTCTTTTGTATACCAGGCTACACCTATTTTTAGTTCCTCTTTTTTTATTATAATCCTCCGTTATGATATTTAAATATAATACATTTAACTCCTAATTCTTATGCTGTTTTCCTCAACTATCCACAATTGTTTTTCAGGCTGTTCTTTCCGTAATATTGAAAGTATACGCTCAATCGTTTTTAGTACGTGCGCTTTGTCTTGCCGTTTCAGGCGTAATACAATCAAACCAAAGGATTCCCCTGGAGGATAACTGCGTATATTAGCAAAATCTTTGTCCATAGTTATCAAAGCACGACCTTCTTTATTGCATACTTTAGCTATATTTTTATCGGTAGTTCCCACAAGATTTTGGTCCCAAACTGTAACCGCGTCATAACCCTCATTTCTTATCAACTCTGCGGCTTCGACAGGTAAATTTTCATCGACTTTAAATTTCATTAAAGTTTTTTATACAGGTAAGTCAACCACTTTTTCACGAGCGAGTTCTGCTGCGTAGGTGATGGCAGCTTGAATTGCATCGTGGGTTAGTGCCGGATAACTTTGAATAATCTCATCAGGAGTAAGACCGGCAGCCAAATTATCCAAGACAACTGATACCATAATACGAGTACCCTTGATACAAGCCTGACCATGACAAACATTTGGGTTAACCGTGATATAATCTTGCCAATTCATAGTCTACCTCCTTAATTTTTCTGTCTTTCATAATTATTAGTAAGTTACATAAATTTCATTACTATGTCAAGAGAAACTCTCAAAATTTGATGGTTTTCCCACCTCTTCTAAACCCTCTTAGTATAATTATCATCAAATACATGCGTTGGAAAATATTATAATTTCTTTGTTTTAGATAATTGGCTTATTCTATCAATTTTAAACTGAAGCAAGACAGCTTAACTGACCACATATCAACAGTTAAATTTTTTGTATCTCAGTGTGAGATTAACTTTGGGGGTTGCGTGGAGGGATCTAAACAAACATAATAAAAAAATAAGTGGGCGTGGGGTGGCTTTGTGTCTCTGCCTGCCCCGTAGGGAAGAATGAACGTATCGGGGTGCCTTTGTGTGATAATATTTTTTTTGGTAGGGATTTGGGGCAAGACAAAAAAAGCTCTGTGTTCTCTGTGGTAAAATTAGGATTTAGAGAGTGGGGATTGGGATTTAGTAAAAAAATAAATAAAGGGGTGGTTGGGTAATCTTGTGTTAATCTGTGGAATCTTGTGGTTAAATAGTTTTAAAATATGCAGAATATAAAAATAATTGTAGAATACGACGGAACAGACTTTTTCGGCTGGCAGGTTCAGCCCATCAAACGAACCGTTCAGGGCGAATTGGAGAAAGCTCTCAAGGTAATCTTTAATAAAAAAATCAGAATAACCGGTTCGGGCAGAACCGATACGGGGGTTCATGCTCTCGGACAGGTTGTTTCCTTTGCTTGTCCTTCCAAAATTTCTCCCAAAGAATTGAAAAATGCAATAAACGGGAATATCTCACATGATGTTTTTGTGAAGGAATGCAAAAGAGTACCGGAGGACTTTAATGCAAGATTTTCTGCAGGGTCAAGAATATATAGGTATCAAATATCAGCGGAAAAATCGGTCTTCAATAAAAGGTATTTTTTCCAACTTGACGGAGAACTCGATATAAAAAAAATGAAAAAAGCAGGAAAAGAACTTATCGGAGAAAAAGATTTTAAAAACCTTGCAACAAAAGATAACGGTAAATGTTACTTAAAAAGAATAAAAATTTTTGAAGATGAAAATAATATTTTTATTGAGGTGGAATCGAATCGTTTTCTTCGCAGGATGGTAAGAGGTATTGTTGGACTTTTAATTGCAGTTGGTAGAGGAGAAATCGTTCCAACTGATACTAAAGAGGTTCTTTCGGGTAAGAAAAGAAGACCATCGGTCGCCCCTCCTCAGGGCCTTTTTCTCGTAAAAGTCAGATATTAATTTCTTAGTTGGTTCGTTGGATCGTTAGATCGTTGGATAGTTAAAACAAAATAATAAAAATGAGTAGTGTGCCTCTGTGTCCTAATCTTAGGATTTAGGATTTTGGGGTTGGGATTTAGTTGAAAAACAAAATATATTTTTTCTCTGCGTTCTCTGTGTTTCTGTGGTTAATATTTTAGTTAGGATGTTAGGAAGTTGGGAAGTGAAAACAAAAAATCCTGTTAATCTGTGATTGTTGCATCTGCGTCCGATTATTGGGTTGGGGGGTGGCTTCGTGTCTTAGTGTCTTTGTGGCAAATTTTCAGTTTTTTCGAGTTTTGCTTTTTAATTTTGTTTGATAAAAAACCCCTTTACATTTTAAAAAAATTAACTATCCTAATATATATAAATAAGGGTGTTAAATGAATATTCTTATAGTAGATGATTCAGAAGACCAGTTATATGTGCTTAAGGCGATTTTAAGCGAAAAAGGTTACAAAAAGATACATCTTGCCGATTCGGCAGACCAGGCTTTCGGGATTCTTGGACTGAAGGGCAAAAAGAAGAAACAGGATATAGATCTTATCCTGATGGATGTGAAGATGCCGGGAATAAACGGTATAGAAGCCTGCGGCAAGATAAAAAAAGAGGAATCTCTAAAAGATATCCCGATCATAATGGTTACAGCTCACAAGGAGGAAACTCATCTGCAATCAGCTTTTGATGCGGGAGCTGTTGATTACATAACAAAACCGATAAATGTGACAGAACTTTTAGCCAGAGTCCATTCTGCGTTAAGATTGAAGATGGAAACAGACAGCAGGAAAGAAAGAGAACGAGAAATGTTGGAAATGGCTGAGCAGTTGGAGGCGGCAAATAAGCAATTGACCCGAATGTCCTATCTTGATGGACTTACCGCCGTTCCAAACCGCCGTTACTTTGAGGAATTTTTTACGAGAGAATGGAAAAATGCTGTTAGAGTCAAGGAGTTTATTTCGCTCATCATGTTTGATATTGATTGTTTTAAAGCTTACAATGATACGTACGGGCACCTTAACGGTGATGACTGTCTAAAGAGAGTTGCCGGGACGTTAAATAGCGTTTTAAAAAGACCCAGAGATTTTTTGTGCCGGTACGGAGGAGAAGAATTTATTGCGGTACTTCCGGATACTGATGAAAAAGGAGCCCGGGAAGTCGCAGGCAGGTTTTCGCGTGAAACAAAGAAGTTAAAGATAACTCATAAAACTTCACCTGTAGGTACAAATGTTACCATAAGTATAGGCGTGGCAACAATTAAACCCGGTAAAAAAGAGAAATCAAAATCATTTGTCAATAAAGTGGATAAGGCCCTTTATGCGGCTAAGCAGGCTGGCCGTAATTGTATAAAGTTAGCGAATTAAGATAATTGACATGGAGGTGAATTGATGCCATGTGAAAAGGATGATAAAAAAATCATAGTTAAAGTCCCGGGGTATGCAGCCGGGCTTGTTCCGAATTTTCTTGCGAATAGGCAAAAAGATATAAAACAAATTAACGAATCCTTGGAGAAGGGCGATTTTGAAACAATTGAGAGACTCGGGCACAGCATGAAAGGTTCAGGTTCTATTTACGGGTTTGATGGAATATCTGAGTTGGGGAAAATAATTGAAGGATCTGCAAAAAATAAAGATTCTGAAGAGATTAAAAAAAATTTAGCGGAACTTAGGGAATATTTAGATAGAGTAGAAATCGTAAATGAATAAAAAATCCCGCATAGTTTACATCGATGACAATCAGGACATGCTTAAACTCGTAGAAAGAATTCTTTCGGGTCAAGACTACGAGGTTATAACAGCAATAAGTCCCTTAGAAGGGATCCGGAAAGTTAAAGAAGAGAAGCCGGATGTCGTTCTGCTGGATATAAATATGCCTTCTATGGATGGTTATACAGTGTGTTCCAATCTTCAGGAAGATAAAGATACCTCGTTAATTCCCGTTATTTTCTTGACGGCTCTTGAGAGTGATAAAGATAAAGCGAAAGCGTTTTCTGTAGGCGGCGTGGATTATCTGGTAAAACCAATAAAAAAAGAAACTCTTCTGCCTATAATTGAAAAGCATTTAAAAACTAGAAGACGCTGGGAAAAGCTTGCCGAAAGTTCTCAAAATATTAAAAAGCATGTAAAGCCTTTAGATTTTGAAAGATTTTTGAAGTTCTTATCATATAGTCTTGATTTGCCTAAAGAAAACAAAAAACAATTATTAAGAATAGCACCCCGAGAATTATATTTGTTTTCATCGAAGATAAATATAAACAGTAAAAAAATGGCTGAGTATATCAGCGGTTTTCTCGGGTTTCCCTATACCCCTATCATAGAAATTGAAAGCGTTCACCTTGGTGCGTTTCCGGGGCCATTCTGCAAAAAAAATCTTATTGTACCAAGGCTTGAGCTTTCAGGTGAAGAAACGCTGGTAGTCAGCAATCCTTTTGACTGGGAACTGATGGATTCTCTGGATAGTTTCTGGGAGGTTTCTCCCCAGTCGAGGCTTATTATAACCGAACCTGAAAATATTGAAAGACTTTTTAAGGAAGTTGGGTCTCACGAAGAGGTTGACTTAATGGGAAAAACAACATACAAAAGAGACGAAAAAATAGGGCAGGGTATGAGTGAAAAATATGTAACTCAAGTGTTCCAGAAAGAGGAAGAAGGTGCACGGAAAGTTGAGGAAGAAGAGGAAGCAGGACCGGTCATAGCTATAGCGAACAGTATCTTACAGGAAGCCATTAGGGGAAGAGCGAGCGATATACATATCGAACCAAAAAAAAATGAATCCGTTATCAGATTAAGGGTTGACGGAGATATGGTTGACCATTTGACTATAAAAAAGAGAACAAGCCAGATGGTCATATCCCGTCTTAAATTATTGGCGGGTCTTGACATTGCTGAACGCAGAAGACCACAGGATGGAAGTTGTGCACGAGAAATAGCAGGAGGAGTATACAGTTTCCGTCTTGCAACCACTTCCACTCCTAACGGAGAAAGTCTCGTAATAAGAATATTAAAACCCTACGCAAAACCTAAAACACTGTTGGAACTGGGGATGACCGAGAAACAGGCAAACACTCTTAAGGATAGCGGGAATCAGCATCATGGAATGGTTCTTGTCGTTGGCGGAACAGGTTCAGGAAAAACGACAACGGTTTATAGTTTGCTTTCACAAATAGATACTGCAACAAGAAGTCTTATGAGTGTAGAAGACCCTGTTGAATACCGTATTCCGTCAGCAAATCAACAGCAGGTGAATGAAAAAGCAGGGATATCTTTTGAAGATCTTTTGAAATCTTCGGTCAGGCAGGATCCCGATATTCTTTATATGGGAGAGATAAGAGATCATTATTCCGCAAAAACAGCTATAGATTTTGCCTCAACGGGTCACTTAACCATCTCGACTCTTCATACTTCAAATGCGACTTCCGCTATTTTCCGTCTTGAGCGGTTAGACGTTACAAGATTGCAAATGTCGGAAAGTCTCCTTTGTATTATTGCTCAGAAATTGATAAAGAAACCCTGTCAGGCTTGCAGTAAAATTGTACATATATCTGATGAGCAGAGAAAACTCTTAGAGCCGTTCACGGATGATATTCCCCAAAGAGTTTTGAAAGTAAACGGATGTCCGAATTGTAATAACACAGGATATTATGGCAGAGAAGGTGTATATGAGGT
>Ga0307430_1001376_pt1 | contig 18022 bp, 12 predicted proteins | sample SalMarWE160130MG_FD_202159 | JGI IMG/M metagenome (GOLD analysis project Ga0307430, IMG submission 202159) | Salt marsh sediment microbial communities from the Plum Island Ecosystem LTER, Massachusetts, United States - WE1603-130 | ecosystem: Environmental > Aquatic > Marine > Intertidal zone >... | reverse complement strand
ATGCAGAACCGGGCCGGCTCGCCCGCGGCGTTTCGCGCGGGGCCGTAGCGGGCGCGCAGCGCGGCCTCGCACCGCTCGAGCACGAGGGCCGCCACCCGCCGCGCGAGCTCGCTGAGTGCGCCCATCGTCTCGCGCACGTCGGCCAGGCGCAGGATGTCGCGCAGGCCGATCTTGAACAGCTCCTCGTTGCGGTACTGGGCGAAGTACGGGAGCGCCTCGTCGGGGCCAAGCTCGTCGAGCGGCAGCTCCTCGAACACGACGCCGAACGCGGTCACCGCGGACGATTCGAGCACGTCGCGCCTCACCGCGGCGTCGAACAGCTCCGGCTGCCGGCACAGGATGTCGGACAAAAACCGGCTCGTGCCGAACAGCAGCAGGAGCATGCGGAGCGTCTCGGTGTTCGTCGCGAGCAGCTCGTACAGGACGCGGCGCGCGCCGTAGGCGGCGACGAACGTCTCGAGGTTCGCGAGCGCCGCGTAGGGGTCGGGCACCTCGGGCAGCAGCTCGAGGATTCGTGGGGCGATCCGCGCGAACGCGAACCGCGTGGCGGCCAGGTGCGGGCTGTAGGGCGGGCCGAGCGCCAGGGCCTGAAGGAGCCTCGCGGCCCGCGTGGTCTCCTCGAGCCCGCAGCGCGCGGCGGCGGCCGCGACCTGTTCTGCAGGCGCCTCGCGGTCGAGCAGGACGGCCGCGTCTTCGACGCGTTGGCGCTCGCCGGCCGTTTCCTTGGGCGCGAGCCGCTCCGCGGTCTCAGCCAGCAGGCTGCGGTAGGTGCGCGCCACCGCGTCGACGTGCCGGCCGAGCTCGGCCCGGAAGCGCGCGACAGTTGCCTCTTGGCCCTCGTCAGCCAACGAGCAGCGCCGCGCGAGCCGGTACAGCGCGCGCGGCTCGTGCGGGAGCCGGTGGGTCTGCACGCCGTGCTCGAGCTGGAGCCGGTGCTCGACGGTGCGCAGGAACCGGTACGCTTCGCCGAGGCGTTCGGCCTCGTCGTTGCCGAGGAAGCCGAGCTGGGCGAGCAGCCCGAGCGCGTCGAGCGTCGCCGGCGTCTGGAGCTGCGGGTATTGGCCGCCGAGCAGGAGCTGGAGCAGTTGCGCCGTGAACTCGGCCTCGCGGATGCCGCCGCGGCCGAGCTTGACGTTCGTGAGCACCTCGCCGCGCCGGGCCACCTCGCCGTCGGCGCGCCGCTTGATGTGGCGGATCTCGTCGATGTCGCCCGTGCTCAGGTGGCGGCGGAACACGAACGGCCGCACCATCTCGACGAAGCGGGCACCGAGCGTTGCGCTGCCGGCGATCGGCCGCGCTTTGATCAGCGCCTGCCGCTCCCAGGTCGAGCCCCACTGCGCGTAGTAGCGCTCGGTGCTCGCCAGCGAACGGACGAGCGGCCCGACCGGGCCTTCGGGCCGCAGCCGGGTATCGACGCGGAACACGTGCCCCTCGTCGGTGCGGGCCGAGATGAAGTTGATGAGCCGCTCGGCCACCTTCGTGAAGAACGCCTCGGCGCCAAGCCCGGCGCCGTGTCCGGCCGGTCCTGTGCTTGGCCGTGGTGGGCCCTCCTCGCTCGTGACGAAGATCACGTCGATGTCCGAGCTGTAGTTGAGCTCCCCGGCACCCACCTTGCCCATGCCGATCACGGCGAACTCGACCGGCTCGCCGCTGTCGCGGCCCATCGGTGTCCCGTGTCTCGATCGCAGGTCGTCGAGGACGGCCTCGAGCGCGACTTCCACGCACGCGCCCGCCAGCGTCGAGAGCTCGCGCGTCGTCGTCGCCAGGTCGGCCAGGCCGAGGATGTCGCGCGCGCCGATGCGTACCAGCTCGCGCCGCTTGAACCGCCGCATCGCGTTCATCCGGTCGGGCTCGGCGTCGAAAACGAACACGTCGTGCCGCAGCTCGCCGATGAGCGTTTCTCGGTTCCGGGGCGCGTCGCGCAGCTCGGGGTCGGCGACGAGGTCGAGGTACTCGGGGGTGCGCACGAGGGCGTCGGCCAGAAGCTGGCTCGTTGCAGAGATCGCCGCCAGCAGCTCGATGAGCGCAGGGTCTGCGCGCAGCCTTGCCAGGAACGCGCCGCGGCTCGCCACCGCCGCCGTCATGCGCTCGAAGTTGTTGAGCGCCATGTCCGGGTCGGGACACTGCGACAGCACGTCGAGCAGCTCGGGCAGCAGCTCGCGCAGCGTCTCGCGCGCGAGCGGGTCTTCGCCGATGGCCAGCACGTTGTGGTGGGCGCGCTTCGCGTCGGCAAACCCGTGCTCGGCCAGCAGCGCGAGCGCCGCGGGCGGCGGCGGACCGCTCGACGTGGTCGGGCCGCTTGGCGCGTCCAGGCCGCTTGGCGCGGCCTGTTGCTCGAGCAGCACGTCTGTCGGTCGGGATGACATGGCTTGAAGATGCCGTTTCTCGTCGGGGAAGCTTGCCCATAGGCTAGCATTTCACCTTGCCCGAGCGCAACGCCGCTGCTACTGTGGGGTCGGGTGACAGGACGGGCCTAGTCTGCTCGCGCAGCACTTCTCAGGGGGCAACAGGTCTTGCCACCGGCTGAAGCCGGTGGCAACACCTATTGGATAGGGAGCGCATGCTGGCCGGTTTCTCGTGACATGCCTGGCGGCGCGCCGTGGTGCTGGAGAAGCCGGCTCTCGTTGATCGAATTGGATACCGGATCGCATGCGCGTTGACGAGTTTGACTACGAGCTGCCTGAGGACCTGATCGCCCAGTACCCGCTGGTCGACCGGGACGCGTCGCGCTTGCTCGCGCTCGACTGCCGCCGGCGCACGCTGGCGCACGAGCAGTTCCGCGACCTGCCGCACCACCTCAAGCCGGGCGACGCGGTGGTCGTCAACGACTCGCGCGTCATCCCCGCCCGGCTGCTCGGCCAGCCCGAGGGCGGCACGCGCGAGGTCGAGCTGCTGCTGCTGCGCGAGATCGAGCCGAACCTGTGGGAGTGTCTCGCGAAGCCGGCGCGCAAACTGGGCGAGGGCAAGCGCATCACGTTCGACGGCGGCGCGGTGCGGGCCCAGGTCGTCGACGCGCGGCCCGACGGGATCCGGACCGTCCGGTTCGCGCTCGACGGCGATCTGAAGGACCGCCTCGACGCGATCGGGCACACGCCGCTGCCGCCGTACATCCGCCGGCCCGACGAGCCGCTCATGGACCGCGACCGCTACCAGACCGTCTACGCGCGCGACCCGGGCTCGGTCGCCGCGCCGACGGCCGGCCTGCACTTCACTGAGCAGGTGCTCGAGCAGCTCGGCGCCAAGGGCGTGCGCGTCGTCCGGGTCACCCTGCACGTCGGGCTCGGCACGTTCCAGCCGGTCAAGGCCGAGACGGTGGCCCAGCATCGGATGCACCCCGAGGCGTACACGCTCGGCCCCAGGGCCGCCGACGCGATCAACGCAACGCTGAAGGCCGGGCGGCAGATCCTCGCCGTCGGCACGACGGCGGCGCGCGTGCTGGAGACCTGCGCGCGCGAGGACGGGACCGTACGCGCCGGCGAGGGCGAGACCGACCTATTCATCGCGCCCGGCTACCGCTTCAAGGTGGTGCACCACCTGCTGACCAACTTCCACCTGCCGCGCTCGACGCTCCTGATGCTCGTGTGTGGGCTCGCCGGGCGCGACCTCGTGCTGTACGCCTACGAGGAGGCCAAGCGCGAGGGGTACCGCTTCTACAGCTACGGCGACGCGATGCTCATCCGGCACGGCGGAAGGGCGGCGTCGTGAGGTTCGAGCTGCTGGCCAGCGACGCCGCTTCGTCAGCCCGGCTGGGCCGGGTGAGCACCGCGCACGGGGAGTTCGAGACGCCGGCGTTCATGCCGGTCGGCACGCATGGGGCTGTCAAGACGCTCTCGCCCAGCGACCTGCGGGCAGCCGGCGCCCAGATCGTCCTGTCGAACACCTATCATTTGAGCCTCCGGCCCGGCACCGACGTAGTCAAGGCGATCGGCGGGCTCCACCGCTTCATGGGCTGGCCGGGCCCGCTCCTGACCGATAGCGGCGGCTACCAGGTCTTTAGCCTCGCGCCGATGCGCAAGGTCACCGACGACGGGGTCGAGTTCCGCTCGCACATCGACGGCGCGCTCTCGTTCCTGGGGCCGGAGGAGGCGGTCCGCATCCAGCGCGATCTGGGCGCCGACGTCGCCATGGTCTTGGACGAGTGCGTCCCCTATCCGGCCGACCGCGATATTGCTTGTCAGGCAGTGGACCGGTCCATACAATGGGCGGCTCGGTGCCGCTCTGTGCACTCGGCGCGTGCTGCGCACTCCGCGAGTGCAGGGCACTCGGGGCACGAGGGGTCCCAGGCGCTTTTCGGCATTGTCCAGGGCTCGGTCTACGAGGACCTGCGCGAGCGATGCGCCCGGGAGCTGGTGGCGATCGGGTTCGATGGCTATGCCATCGGCGGCCTGAGCGTCGGCGAGCCGATCGAGCGGATGCTCGAAGTGGCCGCGTTCACAGCGGCGCGGCTGCCGGCCGACCGGCCCCGCTACCTGATGGGCGTGGGCACGCCGGCCGACATCGTGCGGGCCGTCGCGCTCGGCGTCGACATGTTCGACTGCGTGATGCCGACGCGCAACGGGCGCAACGGCCAGGCGTTCACCTCGGACGGCCTGCTCCGGCTCCGGGGCGCGCGCTACCGGGATGACGCGCGGCCGATCGAGGACGGCTGCCCGTGCGAGGCGTGCGCGGGCTCGGAGCGTGTGAAGAACTCGGAGGGTTCTTCCAACGCGAAAAGGCCCTTGGCTTTTTCGCGCGCGTACTTGCGGCACTGCGTGAACGTGAACGAGATACTCGGGCTGCGCCTCATCAGCCTGCACAACGTCACCTTCTACTGCCGGCTGATGGCGCGCATGCGCGACGCCATCCGTCAGGGCTCGTTCGGCGCGTTCGCCGACGAGTTTCTGGCCCGCTACGGCGCGGGCCGAAGCGGCGGCTTCGGCTAAGCGTCGGACTTGCAGGGCGCGGACTTGCAGCGCAAGTCCGACGTCCGCTTGCCGTGCAACAGCCGGTGACGACGAGACACGAGAGGAGTAAGACATGACGCTGCTCGACCTGATCGTGGCGGCTGAGGACGCGCCGAAGGACACCGGCAAGGACGGCGGCCCATTGGGCGGTCTCCTCAGCTTCCTGCCGATGCTGTTGCTGCTCGGCGCCGTCTTCTATTTCCTCATGATCCGGCCCCAGCAGAAGCAGCGCCGCGAGCAGCGGACGATGATCGACTCGCTCAGGCGCGGCGACAAGGTGGTCACCCTCGGCGGCATTCACGGCCGGATCGAGGGGCTCAAGGATAAGCTCGTCGTGCTCAAGGTGGCCGACAACGTCAAGATCGAGATGAACAAGGCGAGCATCGCCCAGGTCGTCCGGCGCCGCGACGACGACGAGGGCGGCGAGCCGGCCGGCTGATGCCGCCCCATACGCATAGCACCGCAGGGAGGTTGCGTCGATGAGTTCAAGTCTGCGCTGGCGCGTCGTGCTCGTGATCGTGGTGGCGCTCTTCGCGCTCGCGCTTGTGTGGCCCACGATCCGGTGGGCCACGCTCGGCAACGAGCCGACCGAGACGTTCAGCGTGCGCTCTGCAGAGATCCCGAACCTGACCCCCAAAGAAGTGCTGACGCTGCGCTACTACCGCTGGCAGGCCGAGCTCGAAGACGACCTCGACTACACGCGCAAGAACCCCCAGCAGCGACCCAGAATCGAGGAGGCGCACCAGGCGGCCGCCGAGACGCTCGAAGCCGACACCGCGGCGCTCCTTGCTGACCCCGACTTCCCGAAGCTGCCCGCGTTTGAGCAGGCCAAGCAGCTCATCAAGCTCGAGACCAAGGCGCGCACGCCGCGCGTGGCGAGTCTCGCGCGCAACATCCGCCACGACTTCCACCGGTGGTGGCACGGCGACGAGGAGAAGATCCTCCACCTCGGCCTCGACCTCAAAGGCGGCATCTACATGGTGCTCGAGACCGATCCCGACCACCAGGTCCAGGTCTACGAGAAGCTCAGGAGCCGCATCGACGAGTTGGGCGTGGCCGAGCCGATCCTGCAGCGCCAGGGCCGCTCGCGCATCATCGTCCAGCTTCCGGGCGCCACCGATCTCGAGAAGGCCGAGCGCCTGATCAGGGAGCGCGCCTTCATGGCGTGGATGCTCGTCGAGGAGGAGGCGCTCAACGACCCGGCCTACGAGCAGGAAGCGCTGCTGAGCGAGTACGACAGGATCGTGAACGAGCTGCCGGACCGCGGCCCCGATCCGGAGAAGCCCGACACCATCGTGCCGTACAAGGACGAGGACGCCAACCTGGTCAACTACGCGGTCTTCGACAAGGAGGTCGCCGAGCGCGGCGTCATCCCGGCTGACACGATCCTGCGCGTTTACGAGCACGAGGGCCGCACGGGCGAGGAAACCCGCGAGGTCTTGCTGCTGCGCTCGTCCGAAGCCCAGCCGTACGTGATCAACGGCGACGAGCTGGTCGGGAGCAGTTGCGTTGTCCGGAAGGGCCAGTTCGACCAGCCCGTCGTCGCGTTCGAAATCCGCACTCGCGACGCGAAGCGGCGATTCAAAGAGCTGACCACCACCTACAGCGGCGAGTCGGACAAGAAGATCCCCGTGCCCGAGACGCGATCGAGCCGCGGGTGGCGCCTGACGATCCTGCTCGACGACAAGGTGGTCAGCGCCCCGTCGATCAGGCAGCCGCTGTCTGGCGGTGGGGTGATCACGGGGATCGACAACTTCGACGAGGCCAGCCTGCTCGCCCTCCAACTGCGCACCGGCTCGCTGCCGGCCGACATCAGTATCGTGCAGAACCTCCAGGTCGGCCCGACACTCGGGGCCGACTCGATCCGGATGGGCTGGCGGGCCGCCGTGCTCGGGCTCGCGGTCGTCATCGTGTTCATGGTCGTCTACTACCGCGTCTCCGGCATGTTCGCCGTCGTCGCGCTCATCATCAACGTGGTGCTCATCCTCGGCGCGCTCGCGGCGGCCGGCGCCACGCTCACGCTGCCGGGCATCGCGGGCATCATCCTGACGATCGGCATGGCCGTCGACGCCAACGTGCTGATCTTCGAGCGCATCCGCGAGGAGCTTGGCGCGGCCAAGAAGATCAAGGCCGCCGTCGACGCCGGCTACAGCAAGGCGCTGCGGACGATCCTCGACGCGAACATCACGACGCTGATCACCGCCGTCGTGCTGTTTTTCCTCGGCACGGGCCCGGTGCGCGGGTTCGCCGTCACCCTGAGCATCGGCATCTGCACCTCGGTGTTCTCGGCGCTCGTGATCACGCGCGTGCTGTTCGACGTGCTGCTGCTCAACAAGTCGGTCGAGACGCTCGGCATGTTCCGCTTCTTCGAGCAGCCGAACATCGGCTTCGTCCGGGCGCGGCGCACGGCGCTCACGGCCTCGGCGCTCGTGATCGTCATCGGCCTCGTCGCCTTCGGCATGGGCGGCGGCGGCAACTTCGGCATCGACTTCACCGGCGGCACAGTGTACCGGCTCGACTTCGGCGAGCGCGAGGTGCGGGTCGGGGAGGTTCGCGACGCGCTCAACACGCTCGGCGTGACCGAGGCCCGCGTGCAGGAGTTCGACGTTGCCGCCGGCCGGGTCACGAAGGTCATGATCCAGACGCGCGGCACGCCCGACGAGGACGAGCGCCTGCGGGACCTGCCTGCCAAGATCGAGCAGGCGGTCGGCATTCCCCTTGCCGACACCCCCAGCATTCACAGCATCTCGGCCTCGCTCTCGGGCGACCTCGCGCGCCAGACGCTCGTGGCGTTTCTGCTCGCGCTGTGCGGGATCTTGGTCTACGTCTCGTGGCGGTTCGAGTTCAAGTTCGCCGTCGGCGCGATCGTCGCCCTCCTGCACGACGTGCTGATCACGGTGGGCTTCTTCGCCGGGTTTTTCGTCCTGGGGCGCCGCCAGATCAACGCGCCGACGATCGCCGCGTTTCTCACCATCGTCGGCTACTCGCTCAACGACACGATCGTCGTGTTCGACCGCATCCGCGAAGACCTCAAGATCATGAAGCGGCTCGACTTCGGCACCATCATCAACACGAGCATCAACCAGACGCTGAGCCGCACGACGCTCACGTCGTTGACCACGCTCATCGTGATCGTCTCGCTCTTTGTCCTGGGCGGCCAGGCGATCAACGACTTCTCGTTCGCCATGCTCATCGGCGTCGTCATCGGCACCTACTCGTCCATCTTCATCGCCAGCCCGGTGTTGCTCTTCATGCACCGGAAATGGGCGGCTTGAAGCCCAGGCCAGACTCGGGTATCGTAGGTCGCATGGCGCTTGGCGCGGGCGAGACTGTGGGGCGGGGCTGCCCGCGTATCAAGCAGACCGAACCGCAGTGCGTCGCCTGACGGGTGCCTCGTCCCGGCCGACGCGTCACCGCCGGCCCGCAGCGGGGTTTGCATGCAGGAAAAAGGGCGCCCATGACGCGCGGTCCAGAACAGCACGAGGCCGGCTGCCCGCAGCCGGGCGGCGCCCCGGAGCACGGCGGCGGCGCCCCGCAACGGCGGTCAGGGTCGCTGACGAACAAGAGCTGGCAATTCGTCCAGACCGACGAGTCGCTCGTCGATGAGATCCGCGACGCGTTCGACGTCCACCCGATCATCGCCCGCATCATCGCCAACCGCGGCTTCCGCGAGCATGCCGACATCGACAAGTTCCTCCACGGCCGGCTGAGCGACCTGTACGATCCGTTCTTGCTCGACGACATGGACCCCGCCGTCGAGCGCGTGCTCGACGCCGTCGCTCGGCGCGAGCACATCATGGTTTATGGCGACTACGACGTCGACGGCATCACGAGCGTCGCGCTGCTCTCGGGCCTGTTCACGATGATGCGCGCCAGCCACGGCTATTACTTGCCGAACCGCATCACGGAAGGCTACGGCATCTCGACCGACGGCCTTGATCGCTGCCGCAACGAGGGCGCCAGGCTCATCATCACCGTCGACTGCGGCATCACTTCGAACGAGGAGCTTGCCTATGCGCGCCGGCTCGGCACCGACGTGATTGTCACCGACCATCACGAGCCGGGCGACGCGCTGCCCGACTGCCTCGCCGTGATCAACCCGAAGCGGGCCGACAGCACCTATCCGTTCAAGGACCTTGCCGGAGTCGGTGTCACCTTCAAGCTGATCCACGGCCTGACCAGCCGGGCCGTCGAGCGCGGGATGCTCGAGCGCGCGCAGCTCAACCTGAAGCACACGCTCGATCTGGTCGCGCTCGGCACCGTGGCCGACACGGTCACCCTGCTCGACGAGAACCGCATCCTGGTCAAGTACGGCCTGCGCCAGCTCAGCCACAGCGACCGCATCGGGCTGCAGGAGCTCAAGGCGGTCAGCAACGTCAACGAGGAGATCACCAGCTACGACGTCGCCTACCGGCTTGCCCCGCGTCTGAACGCGGTCGGCCGGCTCGGCGACGCGCACTCGGGCGTCGAGCTGCTGTGCAGCGAGGACGAGAAGGAAGCGTTCAACCTGGCCACGCTCATCGAGCAGAACAACCGCCGCCGCCAGACCATCGAGCAGGAGATCCTCGCCGAGGTCGAGGCGGTGGTCAGCCGCACGGTCGATCTCGACTCGACGCGCAGCATCGTGCTCGCCAGCGACCGCTGGCACCTGGGCGTGGTGCCGATCGTCGCCTCGCGCATCGCCAAGACCTACCACCGCCCCACGGCGATCATCGCCATCAACGGCGAGCTGGGTAAGGGCTCGGCCCGCAGCATCGGCGACATCGCCCTGCTCGACGCCTTCCGCGAGTGCGAGGATCTTCTGGTGAGCTACGGCGGCCACCGCCTCGCCGCTGGGTTCCAGATCGAGGCCGACAAGATCGAGGCGTTCCGCGCGCGGTTCGACGAGGTGATCGCGCGGCGCTATCCGGGCAGCGAGCCGTACCTGCCGTCGGTGAGCGTCGAGGTCGAGACCGACCTGAGCGAGGTCACCCTCGGCTTCGTGCGCGAGCTGCAGGTGCTCGAGCCGTTCGGCCACGGCAATCCGCAGCCGCTGTTCGTCTCGCGCGGCGTTTACCTCAAGTGGTCGCCCAAGCTCGTCGGGTCGAACCACCTCAAGCTGTGGTTCGACAGCAAAGACCGGGCCGTCGAGGCGATCGGGTTTTCGATGGGCGAGCTGCTGCCGCGGCTGCGCAACAGCGAGGCCGTGTACGACATCGCCTACATCCCGCGGCTCAACTACTTCCGCGGCGAAGAGACCGTCCAGCTCCTGATCCGCGACATCCGCTTCGCCGAGCGCGCGCAGGGGCAATCACCGGACCCGGCCCGTCGTCTTTGAGACCCTTCTCGTCGTCCGTTCACGCATCCCGTGGCGTACCCACGCAGCCGCTATGCGGTGGACCCCGCTGTCAATTCGCGGTGAACGCCAGCACGAGGTGCTGTGGACGTCAGCACGAGGTGCGGGGAGCCGAAGGGCCGAAGGTCCGCCCGAACCTAGCCCGGGGCGCAAGCCCCGGGTTGGGATAGGCCAAACACACCTGGAGCCCCGAAGGGGCGACACAACCCGATCGTATCGCTCCTTCGGTGCTCATCTGTGCTGAGGTCGGGCCGGCATCCTGGCCCTTACGGGCCAGGCTAGGTTCTTGCGGGCCTTCAGCCCTTTAGGCCTCTGGCCGTGGTGAGGGTTAACCCTATCTGCGCGGCCTTACGCCTTGGCGATCTTGCCGTTGCGGATGCACTCGGCGCAGACGCGCGCGCGCCGGACGGTGCCGTTTGGCTCTTTGATGCGGATCTTCTGGATGTTGGGCAGGAAGCGGCGCCGGGTCACGCCCGTGGTGTGGAGGCCGACCCCGCCCTTTTTCTTCGGCAACCCGCTGCGGGTGATCTGCCGGCCCGCCGAGGGTTTCTTGCCGCATATCTCACACACTCGCGACATGGTGCTCTCTTTCCGCTTCGACTCGGTGCGACTTGCTAGCTGTCTTCTGCGCTTGTGTCCTCGGTTGACTCATCCGGCGTCGAGTCGGTCTCGGGCGCCGGCCCTGCCTCGCCTTCGGGCACGGGCTTCTTGTCGACTTCAGGCGCCTCCTCCGGCTCCGCGGCCGGCACCTCGGCATCTGCCTGTGGCTCGGGGGCCCCTGCCGCTTCGGCAGCCGGTGGTTCGTCGGCAGGCGGCGGCTCTTCGGCAGGCGCTGCCACCTCGGCAGGCGGTGGCTCTTCGGTGGTGGGCGGCGCCTCAGTAGTCGGTGGTATCTCAGCAGTCGGTGGCGCCTCGGCAGGCGGTGGTATCTCAGCGGGCGGTGGCACCTCGGAAGGCGGTGGCACCTCGGCAGGCGGTGGCGCCTCAGGGATAGGTGTCTCCCCCGAGGGCTCGGTTGCGGCCTGCTCGGCCAGGGGCTCACCCTCCGGCGTGCCCATGCTTGTCGTGCCGAGGGCCTCGTCGAGGTGTTCGGCGAGCGCCGTCGGCGCCTCGGGCTTCGGGAGGTCCTCGGGTCTGATCTGGCGCTCCACGGATACGGGCTCGCCGCCCTCGCCGGCTCCAGCCTGGTCCTGACGTAGGTCAGCCATGTACTCGCGGATGCTCAGGGCGATCTTGCGCTCCTGCGGGTCGACGCGGACGACCTTGGCGCGGACCGTCTGGCCGCGTGAGAGCGCCGCCTCGACGCTCTCGGTCGGCGTGTCGGCCACCTGGCTCTTGTGCACGAGGCACTCGATGCCGCTCGAGAGTGTGACGAACGCGCCGAAGTCGGCCAGCTTGGTCACCACGCCCTCGACCACGTCGCCCACCCGCAGCTCGTCGGCCACCGTCTCCCACGGATCGGCCGAGAGCTGCTTGAGCCCCAGCGTGATCTTTTTTTCCTCGGGCGAGACGGCCAGCACGACGCACTCGACGCTCGCGCCCTTGCTGAGCACCTCGCTCGGATGGTTCAGCTTGCGCGTCCACGACAGGTCCGAGATGTGGATCAGGCCGTCGATGCCCTCCTCGAGCTCGACGAACGCGCCGTAACTGGTCAGGTTGCGCACCCGACCGGTCAGCCGCGTGCCGACGGGGTACTTGTCGGCCGCCACGCTCCAGGGGTTGAACTCGCACTGCTTGATCCCGAGCGATATTTTCTGCTCGTCGGGCCGGATCGACAGCACCATCGCCTCGACGATGTCGCCCTCGCTGAGCACCTCGCTCGGGTGGCTGATGCGCCGCGTCCAGCTCATCTCGCTGATGTGGATCAACCCCTCGACGCCTTTGGCCAGCTCGATGAAGGCGCCGTAGGGCTGCAGGCTCACGATCCGGCCGCGCACGATCGAGCCGACCGGGTACTTGACCTCGATGTCGTCCCAGGGATTCGGCTCGAGCTGCTTGAGGCCCAGGGCGATGCGCTGGCGCTCGCGGTCGAAGTGCAGCACCTTGACGCGCACCATCTGGCCGATCTCGAGCACCTCGCTCGGGTGCCCGACGCGGCCCCAGCTCATGTCGGTGATGTGCAACAGGCCGTCGAGGCCGAACAGGTCGATAAACGCGCCGAAGTCGGTCAGGTTCTTGACCATGCCGGTGCGCACCTGGCCGTCCTCGATCTCCTCGATGAGCTTCTGGCGGTTGAGGGCGCGCTCCTCCTCGAGCAGCTCGCGGCGGCTCACCACCACGTTGCGACGCTCGGGGTTGATCTTGATCAGCTTGAACTCGAGCGTCTGGCCGATGTAGTCCTCGACGTGCGCCACGTGCTTGATGTCGACCTGGCTCGCCGGCAGGAACGCGTCCATGCCGATGTCGACGATGAGGCCGCCGCGCACCTTGCGCATGACGCGCCCGCTGACCTTCTGGCCTTCCTCGCAGCGGCGCATGGTCTCTTGCCAGCGCATCTGGCGCTCCGCCTTGATCTTGCTCAGCACGACCAGACCGTCGGCATCCTCGAGCTTCTCGAGGAAGACGTCGATCTCGTCGCCCACCTTGTACTGGTCGATCGACGAGCCGAACTCGCCGACCGAAATCACCCCTTCGGACTTGTAGCCGATGTCGATCATCACGTGCTCGCGGCCGATCAGAGCGATCCGGCCTTTGAGCAGCGAGCCTTCTTTGATTTTCTCGACCGCGCCGTCGTAGAGGCTGCTCAACTCCTCGCGCGTCATCTCGCTTGGGATTTCGATCCGCGTCAGTCCGGTATCGGCAGCGGCTGCCGGCTCCTCGGGAGCCGAAGACACCGGCTCGTTTGGCGCCGAAGTCTCCGCCGCCGCGGTCGGGCTTGCCTGGTTAGGTTGTGGGTTTTGGGCGTTCTCGCCCGTTTCGTCAGACATTGAGTTCGACCTCCAATGTTTTAGGATAGACGGCCTTTATAACACACAACGTGCATACCGACAAGCGGCATTTGCGCCCCCATCCGGGGCCCCCTGCGGGGCCCGGGCCGCGGAGCGAATCCGCTTGTCGGTTGTCGCCCACCGTGATAGCGTGCCCCGAAAACCGTCCCAACCTGTCGGCACACTATGGCAGAGCCGTTGCGGCCCGCACAGAAGTTCACCCGTCCCCTTCTCGCGTTGCTCGTTGCCTTCTCGGCCTTCCTGGTCGTGCTCGGCTACCGCTTCGGTGTCAACGACCAGAACGAGTATCTCCCGCAACTCTACCGGGTGCTCGATCCCCGGTACTTGCTGCACGACTGGTTCACCCTCGAGACCGTTGGCCTCAACCCGCGCACCGCCTTCATCGCGGTCGCCGGTGGGGCGACGTGGCTGATCGGCGACGCGCCTGCGCATCTGGTGCTCTACGCGGTGTGCTTCGGCGTGCTGGGCCTCGGGGTCATCCGGCTTGGGGCGCGGCTGTTCGGTTCCAGGGCAGCCGGCGTTTTGGGGTTGGCGTTCGTCCTGTTCGGCTCGCGTGCCACGCTCGGCGAGCAGGATGTTTTGGGCAACTACCTCCAGCAGTCGATGCTCGCGGCGACCGGCCTCGTCTGGGCGCTGGCGATGGCGTTCGAGCGGCGCTGGCGAGTCGCGTGGCTGCTCGTGGGGATCACGACCGCCATTCACCTGACGACCGGCATCATCGGGGCCGTCCTGCTCGGCGTGTTGACCGCGACGCAGCTCAGGCAGATCAGGCCGAAGCGGCTGCTGAAGTGTGCCGCCGCGTTCCTGGTCCCGGTGCTTGCCGCTGTTGTGCCGGTGCTCGTGAGCCTTCAGTCGCAGAGCGGCGGCGTGAGCGGCGCCGAGTTCATCGACATCCTCGGCCGCATCCGCGCGCCGTGGCACTACATCCCGTCGAGCTTCCCGCTGGCCGACTACGTCCGCGTTGGCCTCGTGCTTGTGGCCGCGGCGGCGGCCCTTCAGCTTCAGCCGCCGTCGCCGCACCGGCGCGCGCTGTATGCGGTCGCGGCGACGATCGGCGTGCTCTGCCTCGTGGCCTACGTCTTCGTCGAGCTCGTGCCCGTCGCGAGCGTGATGAGCCTCAGCCTGATGCGCGCGACCGTCTTCTTGCGGTTGCTGGCGATGCTCGCGCTCGGCGGCACCGCGTGTGCGGGCCTGCGGCGGCGCGAGGCCGCGCCCGTGCTCGCCGCAGCGGCGATCGCGCTCGGCGTCGTGATCCGCGCCGACCTCGTCGTGACGCTCGTGGCGATTCTGTGGCTCGTGGCCCACGCACGGCCGCGCCTGTCCGCGGGGGCGACGGGCGTCTCCGCCGTGGTCGTGGGCGCGGCGCTGGTTGTTGCGGTGGCGACGATTCTCAGGCCGAGCTGGGGCCAGGCCGTCGCCGCGACGTTCGGCAGCAGCTACGTCCACGTCGGCGTCGGGTCGATCCTGGCTGCGGTGGCGCTCGGGCTCTACGTGCTCTGGCTGCACGGCGGCGTGCGCTGGCAGGTGCGCCTGCGGCGAGCGGGGCCGGCGCTGTGGCTTGTGCCGGTGGCCGTCGTGCTGCTCGCCGTGTTCGACGCGCCGCTCGCCGAGCGCTTTCCCGGCATCCACGACCTGACCGTGGCGCGCCTGCAGCCGGGCATCGTCTACGAGGGCGAGCTCGACCGGCTCGCCGCGTGGTGCCGCGCCAACACGCCCGAGGAGGCGGTCTTTATCATCCCGCCCGGAAGCCGCGAGCACGCGATGCAGGACTTCCGCGTCAAGGCGAGGCGGGCCATCGTTGTCGACTTCAAGGCGATCGCGTTTACGCGCGCCGGCCTGCGCGAGTGGCGCGAGCGCATCCGCGCGCTGACGAACGACGCCGAGTTTGCGCCACGCGGCGATCGGCAGCGAGAGCTCGCCGAGGGATACGCCTCGCTTACGCCCGGCGACTTCCGCCGCCTCGCCGACATCTACAATGCGAGCTACATCCTCGTCGAGAAGCCGAAAAACCTTCCGTTCGAGCTCGTGCAGGAGAGCGCCGCCCTTCGGCTCTACAGGCTGGAGCAGTAGTCGGACAGGGCTTTCATGACTGCGACGTTGCCCAGCGCGCCAGAGACCATCACGGCAACCGTCTGCCAGAAGGTCAGTTCGTAGACCTTCAGCAGGATAGCGGCCGTTGCCATAGCGGCGGGAATGAGCAGCGGCCAAAGCGGTAGCAAAGAGATGGCGCAGGCAAGCGCGGCCACGCCGAGTGTGCGCAGCAGCGAGTTCATCGGGTTGCCCGGAGCCACGATCTTCATCCCCACCCAGAGCAGGAGACACGTGACGACCGTGCGCGCCGCAAACACCGCCAATATCCCCAGCATTATCGATCCACTCCCGCCCCGCCACCGGCTTGAGAACCACCGGCCAAGCGTCGTCCGTCGGGTTGTGGGGGGCCAGGGCGCCTTGTAGCCCACCCGCCGTGGCACCAGCTCACGAAGCGATGATGGCCGCTAGCAGCGCGCCGAAACCGAAGTTGGCGGCAACGAGAAAAACCAGAATCATGAACGCCTGCCCGATGCCGAGGTCGTAAAGCTTCACCGAGATGAGGTACAGCAGGCCGATTGCAAGGATCCAGCCGTACAGCGGGATGAGATAGGCACCGGTCAGCAGGGTGGCGACGCCAAACGTAATCGACAGTGTGTTCCTCTCACAGGAAGGGGCGACGATCCTGATGGCGACCAGGAGGATCACACCGTTGACTATCGAAAGGATGATCCAGGCAAGAAGATACCCGGCCACTATCCCACTCCTCCGGAGCAGCGTACGGCCAATCATAGACACAGAAGCCACGGCTGTGCAACGGCTCTGTCGCCGGCGGCTGCGGTCCTATCCGCGCAGGGCGGCGAGGACAGCCTCGAAGTCCGGCGGGAGCGGGGGTGCGAGTTCCACACGCCGGCGCGTGGCCGGGTGGGTAAACGCAAGGCGGTGGGCGTGGAGCATCTGGCGCGGCACGTCGAGACCGAGCCGGCGCTCGACCTTGCCGCGGCCGTAGACGGTGTCGCCGAGGACCGGGTGGCGCGCGTGGGCGCAGTGGACGCGGATCTGGTGCGTGCGGCCGGTCTTGGGCAGCGCGCGCAGGTACGTGGCGTGGTCGAACCGCTCGATCACCTCGAGCAGTGTCTCGGCCTCGCGGCCGCCGACCTCGGTGGCGCGCATCCGCTTGCGCTCCTTCGGGTGGCGTTCGATGTTGGCCGTCACGACGAGGCGATCGTCGCGCACGACGCCCCCGACGAGGACGCGGTACTCTTTCTCGACCTCGCGCGCGGCGAACTGCTCGGCCAGCCGCCAGTGCATCTCGGTGTCCTTGGCGGCGACGATCACGCCCGAGGTGTCCTTGTCGAGCCGATGCACAATGCCGGGCCGCATGATCTCGTCGCTGCTGCTGAGCTGGCGGCAATGATGGAGCAGCGCGTTGACGAGCGTGCCGGTCCAGTTGCCGGCGGCGGGATGCACGACCATGCCGGCCGGCTTGTTCACGGCGATGAGCCACTCGTCCTCCCAGAGCACGTCGAGCGGGATCGGCTCGGGCACGAGATCGGCCGCTTGCGGCGGCGGGATCGTCACCTCGACCTCGTCGCCCGCACGGACCTTGGCCGCCGGCTTCGACTCGGCACCGTCGACGAGGACGAACCCGTCGTCGATCAGCCGCTTCGCCTGCGAGCGCGAGAGCGCCTCGACGGCGGACGCGACGACGACGTCGAGCCGCTCGCCGGCTTGCGCTTTCTCCACTACGATGTGATGCGTCCGGCTCATATCGATTCTCCAGCCGCAGATCGCACAGATTTCCGCGGATCCGTGTTGATCCGTGTGATCTGTGGCTAGTTCTTTCTTGCAGCGGCACAGGCGCTGACGAATGCGTCGAACAGCGCGCGCTGCTCGGGCTGGTCGAGGATTCGCTCGGGGTGCCACTGCACGCCGACGACGAACCGCGCGGGCGGCAGCTCGATCCCCTCGATGACGCCGTCGGGCGCGCGGGCCGTCACCACAAGGCCGATACCGAGCCGGTCGACGGCTTGATGGTGTGATGAGTTCACGGTCAGCTCGGCCCCGACGATCTTGGACAGCCGGCTCCCCTCGACGACGCTGACTGCGTGGCGCGCGTTACCGCCACGATGGACGAGCGCGTCCGGCACTTCGCTCGGGACGTCCTGCACGAGCGTGCCGCCGAGGGCCACGTTGAGCACCTGCGCGCCCAGGCAGATGCCGAGCACGGGGACGTCGCGCTCGATGGCGAGCCGCGTCACACCGGTAAGGTGCTCGGCGCGTCCGCGCTCGAGCAGGCGGACCGACGGGTGCGCCTCCTCGCCGTACATGTCGGGCGGAATGTCGGCGCCGCCCGGCAGCAGCACGCCGTCGAGCTGCTCGATGAACGCGGCCAGCTCGTCAGCGTCCTCGATCACCGGGATGAGGATGCTGCGGCCGCCGGCATGCTCGACTGCTTGAGTGTACTTCTCGTACTTCTCGCCGGCGGCAGGAACTGCCACGCCGATCAGGGGCCGCGCGGTGGATGCGTCTTGTGCTTGCCGAAGAGGCGCCTCGCGGCTGCCGCAGCCGATGGCGACGGTCAGCAGGAGGAGGCACGGGATGAACAGCTTGCGAAACATCGCCTTGCTCATTGACAAACCTGCTCGTTGGGGCGAAGAGATGGTACGGTTTTTGATGTAGGCGTGGCGAGGACTATCGAGGATCTGTCTCTGTGCGAGTGTCCGCGAGCCGTTGTGTTGCTGTCGGCATCCTGTTGGCCTGTTGCG
>Ga0307430_1001373_pt1 | contig 18042 bp, 16 predicted proteins | sample SalMarWE160130MG_FD_202159 | JGI IMG/M metagenome (GOLD analysis project Ga0307430, IMG submission 202159) | Salt marsh sediment microbial communities from the Plum Island Ecosystem LTER, Massachusetts, United States - WE1603-130 | ecosystem: Environmental > Aquatic > Marine > Intertidal zone >... | reverse complement strand
AATTATACTGTCTTTTATAAGTGTCATAATCTATTTATATAATATTATTTTGCACAAAGTCAAGCAGGAATTTCTGCACGTAAGGAGTTCCTGAAACAATAGTGCCTTCTAAAATCTTATTTCCTCCCCTCTCATCCGTTATCAATCCACCGGCTTCCTCTACCAATATCCAACCTGCCGCCACATCCCATGGAGATAAAGCGAATCCAATATCACCATCAATCCTGCCCGCCGCAATCTCCGCCAATTGTAGAGCCGCGGCACCAAAAATCCTTATAGAATTGACTTTGAGTATTAAATTCTTTAAAGCATCCATAATCTTTCCCCTTCTTTCATAAGCTGAAGGAGGGATACCAACGGTAACCAATGCTCTATCGAGATTTTTTTGTCCAGAGTGTTTTATTCGCTTCCCATTTAAAAAAGCGCCGCTCCCCTTTTCCGCAGAAAAAAGCTCATCCTTAACCGGTTCATAAATAACACCCACCTTGATTTCAGCATTTTCCTCATAAGCAATAGAAACGCAAAAACGCGCTATACCATGCATAAAATTATGAGTTCCGTCTAAAGGGTCGACAATAAATCTTCCCTTTCCGGAAATCGCATCCCCTTCTTCAGAACAAATACCCACACCGGGGAAGTTTTTCTGTAATTCATTAATTATAAATTCCTCGGCATCTTTGTCCGCTTTGGTAACGAAATGACTAAATCCTTTTTCTTGAATATCACCCTTTTTCAAAGACCCATAATAATCACGAATCAAATTCCCGGAACCTTTTGCGATTTCAATTATCTTGTCTAAAATAACAACCTCCTTACAATAAACACAGAACCCACCTTTCCCTACCCCAGATTTCTTTTACCACAGAGACCGCAGAGTTTTTTGTTTTTCTCTGTGCTCTCCATGTTTTTTTCTTTTTTACCACAATTAATTTCTCTGTGTACTCTGCGGTAATTTTTTGTTTTTTTGTCATTTTGCTTTTTAATATTTAATTTTTAAATTTCTTATGCTATGCTCTTGGATGAGCTTTTTTATATTCTTCTTTTAATTTTTCAATACTTACATGAGTGTAAATCTGAGTAGTAGATAAGGATTCATGGCCCAAAAGCTCTTGAACCGCCCTGAGATTCGCTCCACGATTCAAAAGATGGGTCGCAAAAGTGTGGCGCATTGTATGGGGACTCATCTGATGCAATGTAGCAACTTTAACTATCGCCTTTTTTACGATACGTTGAAGATCCCGCTGTCCTAACCTCTTCCCGGATTTACTAAGAAAAAGAGCGCCGTCCCGATAGCCTCGAACCTCAGACAGATATCTATTCAAAGTTTCAAAAGCGGCTCTGGCTACAGGAAGTATTCTCTCTTTTTTCCCTTTCCCGTAAACCCTGAGCAGCTTATTTTTCATATCAAACATCGAAAGGTCAAGATTGACCAGCTCGGAAGCACGAATACCGGTAGCATAAAGCAGTTCGAGAATAGCTTTATTCCTGACATCAAGTTCCGTATTCATAGAAGAAAAATCAAGCATTTTCTCTATCTCTTCTTCGGAAAGAAAAGAAGGAATGGGCGTATCCGTCCTAGGAGTTTTAACTGAAAGAGAAGGATTCCTTTTTGAAATTTTATTCCTTTCAAGAAATTTACAAAATGATTTTATTGCCGAAAGCTTCCGGGAAACAGATGATTTTTTGTATCCATAGGAAAGAAGTTCGCCCATAAATCCTCTTATATCTTTTCTGTCCATATCAGAAAAATCACTTTTTCCGTTCTTCTGTAAAAAAGAACCGAATTCTTCAAGATCCGTCTTATAACTCTTTACTGTAAAATCCGAAAATTTCCTTCTAACCAATTCTCCAATATAATTATCTATTAATTTATCCATTTATCACCAAAAACAAAACACAGAGCCCACACCATCCCATTCCAGTTTCTTTTAACCACAGAGAACACAGAATTTTTATTTTGTGTTTTTAAAACCCAACTCAACACACCTGAATTAGCCACTGATTTGCACTGATGAACACTGATACCCTTCCCACCACATATCCTGTTTTTATTAAAACAACTAAATATTTTTTTTAATCCGTGTTTATCCGTGTTCATCCGTAGCCATTTCCTTTTTTAATTTTTATATTTTAGCGGCTTTGCCGCTACGTTTTAAGCTTTTTCTTTTTAACGGCGGGAAGGAGTAAATTATTCAATATTATCCGATAACCCGGTGAATTTTTATAAAACTCCAGATAAGTGGGTGGATCTCCCACAAGATGTGTGTAATCTTCGGGATCATGTCCTCCAAGGAAGGAAAAACTACCCTTATCACATTCTCCATATATATATCTGACTTCTTTTGTATTTGGAATATCTCCTAAAACAATAATGTTAACTTTCAATTTTTCCCTATTAAAACCGGTATCCTGACCTAAAAATTCTTTTATTCTTACAGTATGATTCTGGGTTAGAATAGCAGGAATAATATCTCTTTTTGCCATAAAAGTACGAAGAAAAAAATAGCTATTTTTTCCTCTTCGCTGCGCAAGGTAAGTTATATCAACATTCGAATGCTCGTAAATATTCAAAGATGTTATAAGCCCTATATTTTTCAGAAAAAGAGTATTATCATAATCTGCTTTCATATTATAAGGCGAAGCAACACCATCTCCATCGATTTGTGAAGGAACAATATCTATCCCATAGTAACAAAGAGCAATATCCAGAGTAATTGGAGCGGAACACATGGCAAAAAGAAATCCACCTTTGGAAACATAGTCTTTTATTACCTTAGCAACATCATGTTTCATTTTCCAGACTTTAGAGTAACCCAGGCTTCGCGCCTTCCTTTCGTTAATATTGACAACTTCCCTGTACCAGGCAGCATTCGCATAATGACTATAAAATTTCCCGTACTGTCCGGTAAAATCCTCGTGATGAAGATGCAGCCAGTCATAATTGATGAGGACACCCTGAAGAATATCATCATCCCATATTCTTTCATAAGGGACTCTGGCGTATTCGAGAGCAAGAGCGACCGCGTCATCCCAGGGCCCTTCTGTTTCGGGTATATATACCGCAACTTTTGGTGCTTTTTCCAATTTTACCCTTTCCATATTTTCTCTTTCAATGATCGCATAGATATCGTTTACCTGATCTTCATTTACCCAAAATGAAGCTACTCCCCTTTCATCTGCTTCTTTTTTTATCCCCTCAAGCCCAGGAAGAAGGAAACTGCCACCTCTGTAATTAAGAAACCACTCGGCATTAAGCCCCTCGTTTAAAACCCAGTATGTAAGACCGTAGGCTTTCAAATGATCTGTTTGTGCCGCGTCCATTGGAACAAGTAAACTTGCAATAATTATTAAAAACATTTGTAAAAAATTACCAATGTTATACGATAAGTCAAGTGCAAAGCGTCTCAAAGACGCTAAAATGCAAAAATTAAATATTAAATAGCAAAATTACAAATCAAATTTTAAAAAATAAATTCAAAAAAATATCCTGTAAATCTGCGTTAATCTGCGTCCTATTTAATCAGAATACTTCTGGATTATTGGAAATTATACTTTTTAAATCTCTTGCAAACTTTGTATTTAAGAGCTTATCAACGTTTCCCAATGAAGACTCATAGCCTCCATCAAAATCCATTTTCCCTAAAAAAGGAACATTAAGAGAAATCAATTTATTCTCTTTTTCTTCGATTTCTGAAATTGCCATATTTTCAACGAGGCCAATTACCTTTTTCTTTGCCTCATTAGTCATACGCAATATTTTTTTCAAGGTTTCTAAAGTCAACTTCGACTGGTTCCCAACCATAATAAACTCTATGTTATTTATAACTCTTATAACATCTAAGGCAGTATCCCCGATGCCAGGAGGCATATCAATAATAAGATAATCAAGTGTACCCCATCTCGTTATAGCCAGTAATTCAATTATTGCATTCGAAAAATCTTCTCCCCTTAGAGGCAAAGGATTCTCTTTAACAAAATAAACAATAGACATAAACATAATCCCTTTTACCTCAGGAGGAATAATACCCTTTTCCTCTTCGGGAAAAACATCCCCGGCACCAAGAATTATATGGTCAGTCGGACCGCTTAGATCAAGATCAAGAAGACCCACCTTGTTTCCCATGTCCTTAAGGATTAAAGCGAGCATAGAAGAGACAGAACTCTTTCCTACTCCTCCCTTACCTCCAGAAACGGCAATTATCTTTTTAATATCGGATAATCTCTCATTGATTACATTGAGTCGCGGGTCCATAAAAATTAACTTACCCCTTCCGTAGCATTATCGATAAATTTCCCGTATTTACTCCACAAGGTAATACCCCTGATTGAGGCGAGGGTTGACCGTTCAGAAGGACGTCTCGGAAGCCGAGCGGCCACGGTCTCTTGAAATACACTTATTTCAAGAGGAGCAAGGCTGAGAGCGAGCGGCAATTTCCTCGGTGGGGAAATTGACCGCGTTCTTGATGAATGGTTAACCCTCGCTTCTCTTTTAATTTCAAATGCCTTAAGCTTCAGATAGTGCGTCAGGTTCTCCGTGGTTGATTTTTGCATTTTATAAACTCTCTCCCTCAATATATTCAATCCAGACTCCCCGCCCCCTCGAAACTTCAAAATCAGGACTTCCGCACCTCGGACATTTCGAATAAACCCGAATGATATCCGGAATAAAATGCACATATTCAGATTCGTCTTCATTCAAACCTTTAACACTCTCTTCGAAATCCCACTCACGCCCGCAAATTCTGCATCGAAATGACGCGTTTTCTTCTTCTATAACAAATTCGCACGTTATATTTTTCATTTTGGAAATTTCATTTAAAGCCGAATCAAATATTCCTTTCTCTATCTGCTGTAATTTCCCGATTTTAACAAGCACCTTATTAACCTTCAAAAGTTTTTTTTCTTCTTTATATTTTAAAACAGTATTCGCAACCGATTCGGCTAAAGCCCACTCATGCACAAGTTACACTCCTTTTTTTAACCTATTCAGCAAGATTCAATTGAGTATAAATTAATTTAAAGCGAAAGTCAAGGAGAATCCTGATACCCAAAATTGCTCAAAAACGCAAACAATAAAATTAAGTCGCCATCAATCCTCGAAAAACTTATTGACTTTCCCGGTAATCGCATTACTCTTAATATTGAAATCGAGATGATAAAAATAACCAAAAAAAACATTGAAAAAAAACTGCTGGAAGCAATCAAAAAAGCCGAAACCGAACTTCCTAAAGACGTTGTAAAAGCTTTAAAAAAGGCAGCTAGTACAGAAAAAGGGCTTGCCAAAATCCAATTGGAGGCAATCCTCGAAAACGTTAGAATTGCTTCAAAAGAAAGCATCCCAATGTGTCAGGATACAGGTATAATGACATTCCACATAGAAGCAGGCACTGAATTTAAATACCTTGTCGACTTAAAGAAAATGCTTAGTAACGCGATAAAAAAAGCGACTGAAGAAATACCTCTCCGGCCCAATGCCGTTGATCCCTTTACCGGTGAAAATTCAGGAAACAATCTGGGCAGAAATATCCCTCATATTACCTGGGAACTCACAAGCGGAAAAGAATGCACGATACACATCATGCCAAAGGGAGGCGGTTCGGAAAATATGAGCGCTCTAAAAATGTTAAATCCCGGTAAAGGACTGCTTGAATCGAAAAAATTTATCGTAGAGCATATAATAAAAGCAGGCGGCAAACCCTGTCCTCCAACCATCGTAGGTATAGGTATCGGAGGCGGCTCCGATATCTGTCTGGCACTCGCAAAGAAAGCTCTTTTACGTAAAATCGGAGAGCGACACAGCGAAAAACATGTAGCAAAAATGGAAGAAGAACTGCTCGAATTAATAAATAAATCAGGTGTAGGACCAATGGGAATCGGTGGAAAAACAACGGTTTTGGACGTGCATATCGAATACGCACACCGCCATCCCGCGTCGTTTCCTTTAGGTTTAGTTTTACAGTGCTGGGCAGATAGAAGAAAAACAATCAAGTTCACAAAAAACGGTTCCATAAAAGTTATATAATGAAGAAAATTAAGCTGCAAACTCCTCTCTCGATAAAAGACGTAAAAAAATTATCTGTGGGAGATACTGTTTTTTTAAGCGGTAAACTTTTCACCGCAAGGGACGAGACACACAAGAAAATGCTTGAGCTAAAGAAAAAGGGCAAAAAAATACCCTTCAACCCCAACGAAATGGCTCTATTCCACTGTGGTCCCGTTGTTAGGAAAGAAAAAAATAAATGGGTAATAATATCCGCAGGACCTACAACTTCAATTAGAATGGAAAACTTTGAAAGTGAATTCTTATCAACGTTCGGAGTACGGATGATAATCGGTAAAGGCGGAATGGGAGAACAAACTCTTAAAGCCCTAAAAAAGACAGGAGCAGTATATACTCATTTCACAGGCGGAGCCGGTGCGCTCGCGGCAAAATCGATAAAGAAAGTAGAAAACGTTTATTTTCTTGAAGAACTCGGGATCCCTGAAGCCGCATGGATACTTACAGTAGCGAATTTCGGACCTCTTATAGTAACAATGGACGCAAAGGGAAATAGTTTTTATGCCAAAATAAAAAAGGAAAGAATGGAAAATCTTAAAAAGATAAATGATCTGATTGAGAAAAATCAGCCACCAAGACACTAAGCCACAAAGAAAAAATACAAAAATAAAAAAAGGAAATAGCCACGGATGAACACAGATAAACACAGATCAAAAAAAATGTTTTGTTGTTTAAAAAAAATATGGGTTGGGATGGGTATCCGTGATCATCAGTGTAAATCTGTGGCTAATTTAAGTTCCTTCGTGGCATAAAAAAAAGGAGTGATCAATGTCTGACTATAACAGCGCCGATATCCAAAAACTGCTAAAGAAAGCCGAACTACCACAAAAAATTGCCCCAAAATGGCATGAGTATTACCGGGGTAAAATTGAAACTTCTTTAAAATGCTCCGTAACAAGCACGGACGACTTCAGCATATGGTATACTCCCGGTGTAGCGGAACCGTGCAGAATGATAAATAAAGATCCTTCACTTGCTTATAAATTCACAAATAAATGGAATAATGTCGCAATAATATCCGACGGTTCACGTGTCCTCGGCCTTGGTGATATAGGAGCACTTGCCAGCCTACCTGTTATGGAAGGCAAAAGCCTTCTATTTAAATACCTTGGAGGAGTAAGCGCTTTTCCTATTGTTTTCGATACAAAGGACCCTGAGAAATTCATCGAAACAGTAAAAATAATCGCTCCCGGCTTCGGAGGAATAAATCTTGAAGATATCGAAAATCCGAAATGCTTTTACATTCTGGATAGACTAAGAGGCGAATTAGACATCCCCGTCTGGCATGATGACCAGCAGGGAACCGCTTCTATAGAACTTGCTGGTATCATCAATGCGCTAAAAATTGTAGGCAAAGATATACAAAGGGCAAAATTCTCGATTATCGGAGCGGGCGCCGCGAATGTTGCGCTCTGTAGAATACTATTTAAAGCCGGAGCTAAGGAAAAAAATATTGTAGTAGCCGACAGCAAAGGAATTCTTCATGAAAATCGAGAAGACCTGGAGAAAAACAAGGAACACAATCCCTATAAATGGGACCTTGCTTGTAAGACAAACGAAGAAGGGAAAAGGGGAGATATCGGGGTAGCAATTAAAGGTACTGACGTTATGGTGGCAGCTGCAAAACCCGTTCCCGGAACAATAAAGAAAGAATGGATTTCCGAAATGAATAAAGACGCAATCGTTTTTGCCGTAGCAAATCCGGTTCCGGAAATTTGGCCATGGGAAGCGAAAGAAGCCGGCGCAAGAATAGTCGGAACAGGACGTTCGGACTTTGAAAATCAGATAAATAATTCCCTCGGTTTTCCCGGCATATTCAGAGGAACACTCGATGTAAACGCAAAAACGATAACAGACGAAATGACAATAGCCGCCGCTTATTCTGTCGCGAAAACAGCTGAAGAAAAAGGTCTACGGGAAGATTATATCGTTCCTTCAATGGATGAATGGGAAGTCTTTATAAATGAAGCAGTTGCCGTTGGGCTTAAAGCAATCGAGCAGGGAATAGCCAGAACGCCTTTGAGTGAAAGCGAATTAAGACAAAGCGCAACAGAACTAATCAGCAACTCAAGAAAACAAACAGAATTGCATATTAAAGAAGGTTTGATAAAAAAACCACCAAATTAGGTCTCGGATCCTTCGGATCAGTTAATTGGTTGATTTGTTAATTAGTTAATCAGTAAAATATAATTAAAAAATCTTGTGTTAATCTTGTGTAATCTCGTGGTTCCTGTTTGGGGTGTGGTATGGCTTTTTGACTCAAGACTCAAGACTCGTAACGCATAACTGTTTTGTGTGATTTTGTATGAGATTATTCTCTCATCCGACAAGTAAAACCTTCCTCGTTTCAGTAAACCTCTTCCCGTTTGCTTCCATTTTAATGAAGTACACTCCTGTTGGTTCACCGCACATATCTATCTTTCTCGAATAAAAGCCTGGTTGTTTTTCTTCTGAAAACTCCCTTACAATTTTTCCGATTATATCATACACACTGAACCTGACATTAGCCTTCTCGGGAAGAGTATATCTAAGTTCAAAGTGCTTATCCGCTGTTATTCTTTTTACACTCATTGAATAAACTTCGGGTAACTTGGCAAGTGGAACGGCTGAAGCAGGTGAAATCGTGAATAACGTGTCGCTGTTATCCGATGGGCTTCCATCCGTATCATTTATCCTCACAAGACAACTATCTGAAGGCGTATCCGGTAGCATCCAGGAATAAGAACCATCATCTGATGTGCTGGCGGCTTCTTCAGCCCATGAACTGCCGTTGTTTGTCGAATATCCGATTCGGACACTTCCGCTTGTACCACTCGATGTCCAGGTAATATCATAGGTACTATCTACCTTCCAGTTTTCTCCGCCATTGGGAGAGGTTACTGTGATGTATGATGGAACGGTAGATATTGCGAACACTGCATCACTTGTATCAGATGGACTTCCATCCGTATCATTTATCCTCATCAAACAATTATCTGAAGGCATGTCAGGTATTGTCCAGGAATAAGAGCCATCATCAGGTGTGCTGGAGATTTCTTCAGTCCATGAACTGCCATTGTTTGTTGAATATTCGATTTGTACACTTCCGCTTGTGCCACTTGATGTCCATGTAATATCATGACTGCTCCCTATATGCCAGTCTTCACCTCCGTTTGGAGAAGTAACTGTGATGTATGGAACAATAACGGTTACAGTTACATTTATAGGTCTTGAATAAAGGGTTAATTCTGTAGCAACAGCATTGTTAATCTCACAGGTATAACTGCCGGAATCATCCATTTCTACTGGATCTATTGTATACAAACTGCCAGTTGCCCCTGCTATAGCACTCCCATCTTTTTTCCATTGATATTGATTACTCGCACCGCCGACAGAAACCGAAATAGTAAAGCTTGAATCTAGGATTATCGTTGTGTCTTGAGTCTCACCAACACTATCTTGAGGTGAATAAATAAACTCGTTATCTGGAATGTCGATATTGGGTTCGATGTCCTCAAACGTGAATTTATTGTTTTCAATTCTTAAATAACCCAATGAAGATAGTCCCGATAGAGAGGGTAAGTCTACTAAATCATTATTATTAATATACAAACTTGTTAAAATCGTCAAATTGCCTATCTCCGGAGGAATTGATCCTGTTAGCTGATTGGAAACAAGAGATAAACCTGTTAAATTCGTCAAATTTCCTATCTCCGGAGGAATTGACCCTGTTAGCTGATTGAGATGAAGATCCAAAAATGTTAAATTCGTCAAATTTCCTATCTCCGGAGGAATTGATCCTGTTAGTTGATTGATAGAAAGATACAAAACTGTTAAATTCGTCAAATTTCCTATCTCCGGAGGAATTGATCCTGTTAGCTGATTATGATGAAGATACAATTCTGTCAAATTCGTCAAATTCCCTATCTCCGGAGGAATTGATCCTGTTAGCTGATTGAAATAAAGATCCAAAACTGCTAAATTCGTCAAATTTCCTATCTCCGGAGGAATTGAACCTGTAAGCTGATAATTTTGATGAAGATACAATTCTGTCAAATTCGTCAAATTCCCTATCTCCGGAGGAATTGATCCTGTAAGCTGATTATGATGAAGATACAAAAGTGTCAAATTCGTCAAATTCCCTATCTCCGGAGGAATTGATCCTGTTAGCTGATTTTCATAAATCCACAAATGTGTCAAATTCGACAAATTTCCTATCTCCGGTGGAATTGAACCTGTTAGCTGATTTTGATGAAGAGACAATTTTGTTAAAATCGTCAAATTTCCTATCTCCGGAGGAATTGATCCTGTTAGCTGATTTTGATCAAGATACGATTCTCTTAAATTCGTCAAATTGCCTATCTCCGGAGGAATTGATCCTGTTAGCTGATTTTCATAAAGTTCCAAAAGTGTCAAATTCGACAAATTTCCTATCTCCGGAGGAATTGATCCTGTTAGTTGATTATTAAAAAGTTGCAACCGAGTCACTCGATCCTCAAACACAACTACACCAAACCAGGTAGATACCGGGTCTGTTTTCCAGTTGGTGTTGTTCGCCCAGTTATCACCATCGGTACTGTCATATAATGCTATAAGCGCAAGAGAATCTCCTTCACTGACAGCAAAAACCGATTTACTGTTTACACCGAAAATAAAAAATAACGATAAGATAATTTTTTTATACATTGTTTCTCTCCTTGTTTATTTCTAAGACAATAATAAGGATTTCTTAGACTATGTCAAGCAATCAGGTTTATCAGGTATCCCCCAAAATTTTCGTGCCAAAACTCTAAAAGATATATTTTACAAGGACTTAGCCCGAGGAAATTAAAAATCAAAAATCAAAAAGTAAAATGACTAAATTAGGTCTTAGGTCCTGGGTTTTAGGTCTTAGTTAAAAAAACAAAAAATAATCCGTGTGAATCCTTTTTTTATCCTGTCGAAATATTTGGGTTGTGTGGTGTTTTTTTTAAACAACAAAAATATACTTTTTTTTGTTGTTCTTGGTTTTTATCCGTGCTTATCCGTGGCTAATTCAGGGGTTGTGGGAAGGGTTTAAAACAACAAAAGAATCTTGTGATAATCTTGTGTAATCTGTGGTTAAAAAATACCTGTAAGTCCTTGCGCAAAAGTTAAATCTATTTTATTGTTCTCATATGGAAAATAATTTTAAACTTACCTCAGATTATAAACCAACAGGAGATCAACCCCAGGCTATCGAAAACCTTATAAAAGGTATCGAAGAAGGGAAAAAGCATCAAACTCTTTTAGGGGTTACAGGCTCAGGAAAAACTTTTACAATGGCAAATGTTATAGAAAAGCTGAAAATGCCAACGCTAATTTTTTCTCACAATAAAACCCTATCAGCACAATTATACGGTGAATTTAAACAATTCTTTCCGGAAAATGCAGTAGAATACTTTGTTTCTTATTATGATTACTATCAACCGGAAGCTTACGTTCCCGAAAGTGATACTTATATAGGAAAAGACGCCTCGGTAAATGAAGAAATAGAACGGCTAAGGATGAAAGCCACAACTTCCCTACTCGAAAGGAAAGATGTAATAATTGTTGCTTCTGTTTCTTGTATATACGGTCTTGGCTCACCAACGGACTTCTCCAAACAATCAATTAAAGTTTTCAACAATATGGAAATATCAAGAGATAAACTGATAAAGGAACTGGTTTCGATTCAATATAAGCGTAACGATATCGAGTTTGAACAGGGTAATTTTCGCGTAAAGGGAGATATAATCTATTTATATCCATCTTATGAATTCAAAGGATACCGTATAGAGTTTATAGGAGATGAAATCGAACTAATATCTTCTATAGATCCTATAAGTTCCAAGAGAATAGAAGAAATAAACGAACTTCATATTTACCCCGCCCATCATTTTGTTGTCCCCAAAGACAGGGTTTTAAATTCAATAGATAAAATAGAAAAGGAAGCCGAAGAAAGAGTTCAGTACTTTCTGGATAACAAAAAATACATTGAAGCACAAAGAATAGAGAGCAGGACAAAATATGACATTGAATTCCTGCGGGAAATCGGTTTTTGTTCAGGAATCGAAAATTATTCCAGATATTTATCAGAAAGAGAAGAAGGTGAACCGCCTTATACTCTTATAGATTATTTTCCGGATGAATTCTTGACCATCATCGACGAATCCCACAGAAGTATACCCCAGATAAGAGGAATGTACCACGGAGACAGGTCAAGAAAGGAAACACTTGTAGAATATGGCTTCCGGCTCCCTTCAGCCCTTGATAACAGACCTCTGGATTTTCAAGAATTTCAGGAAAAAACCGATAAAGTTATTTATATCTCAGCCACACCGAATGAGTGGGAAATAAACGAATCAAAGGGAAGAGTAGTAGAACAATTAATTAGACCAACCGGAGTGATTGACCCACCGGTAGAAATAAAAACAACAGAGAATCAAATCGATGACCTTATTGAAGAAATAAGAAAAGAAGTCGAGAAAGGTCATCGAACACTGGTAACAACGCTAACAAAAAAAATGTCGGAAGAACTTACCGAATACTTAATCGATGTAGGTTTGAAAGTTAAATATATGCACTCCGAAATAGATGCCCCCGAGCGAATGGAGCTCCTAAGAGGATTACGGCTGGGAGATTTCGACGTACTTGTAGGAATAAATCTTCTTAGAGAAGGTCTTGACTTGCCTGAAGTTACGTTAGTTGCAATTCTCGATGCAGATAAAGCAGGTTTCCTCCGGTCCGAGACTTCTCTTATACAAACCGCGGGAAGAGCCGCTCGCAATATCAACAGTCGGGTTATTCTTTACGCCGAAGGAAAAACAATTGCTATAGAAAATGCCTTAAAAGAAATCAATCGCAGAAGAAATATACAGCTTGAATATAACAAAAAACATAACATTATACCTAAAAGCATAAAAAAAACCCGCGAACAGATAATGATGACAACAGTAGTTGCCGGAGATAGAAAGAAAGAAGAAAACGAAATAATGATCGAACTGGAAATCCCGAATGAATTTTCCTCGGAAATAGAAAGAATTGACATGATTGAAAAGCTCCGATTTGAGATGAAACAAAGTGCCGAACGATTGGAATTTGAAAAAGCCGCAAAAATAAGGGACGAAATCAGGAGGATAATACGTGAACAAATTAAAGAAAGAAAAGGTTCTACCTTTAATAAGACAAGCGTTAAAGGAAGATATAGGCAAGGCTGACTTAACCACACAAAATATAGCCCCCAAAAAACATACCTCATCCGCCATAATAAAGACAAAAGAAAAAGCAGTACTTTGCGGTTTGGATATAACCAAATGGATATTCGAAGAACTGGGTAAGGTAAAAACGGAAATTCTAGTGGATGAGGGTGTATGGTTAAAACCTCAAGAAATAATTCATATTAAGGGAAATACACGCGCAATAATGATGGGAGAACGAGTAGCTTTGAACTTTATCCAGAGACTAAGCGGAATTTCTACCTATACGAGAAAATTTGTCGATGAAATAAAGAATAGTAACACTTTAATTCTAGACACAAGAAAAAACACCCCTACTTTAAGATATCTGGAGAAATATGCTGTACAAATGGGCAGCGGAACTAACCACAGAATGGGACTATACGATAAAATTCTAATAAAAGAAAATCATATAAAAATTGCAGGGGGAATCAAAAATGCTCTCTCTCTGGCAAACGGTGAAATTGAGGTAAAAAATCTAAAGGAAGTTAAAGAAGCTATAAAATATGGAGCAAACCATTTGCTGTTGGATAACATGTCTATAGAAAATTTAAAAAAAGCAGTTGCCCTGACGAAGGGCAAAGATATAACACTTGAATACTCGGGAAACGTTACACTTGATAACGTAAAAGCAATTGCAAAAACAAGAATCGACCACATTTCAATCGGCGCTTTAACACATTCTTATAAATCAATAGATATATCTCTTTTGATAAAATGATATTGATATTCATACTTTCTCTTCTGGGTGACGATAATACTCTCTACTTAATGGATAAAAGTTTTGCATATGTTCCCATAGAAAAAGAATTTCAGTTTCTGCATAGCAAAAATGGAATCCAAACAACCCACGGATCACGAAACTCGGAAAAGTTGCATGAAATATACAGAATAAAAATCTGGATGCCTCTTTTCTCAAAGATTGTCTTTGAATATAATCTAAATAAAGAAGACGATTATAATACAAATACAGAGGAACATTTGTTTAAACTTGGATGGATACCTGAAGAAAAAGCTAAAATACCGCTTTCTTTCTCTGTGTTTTTATCACCACAGTCATCACAAAACAAAAAATATATAGGTATGGGGATCGGATACTGGAAGAATATCAAAAACAACCATTTTCTAAATATAATTATACACGAATTCGATCATAATTATTTAATATCAAACAGAGAAACATCTATTTACGAAGACCCTTTTACAAGATTTCCGATAAGTATCGAACTGGAAGGCTGCGTTAACAGCAATCAGGCTGATTTGTACTATGAGTACTATAAAACAATACCCGGAAAGAAAAATTTTCTAGAAAATAATATACAAATCGGACACGGTGAATATGGCGGTATGGGATTTACAAACACTATTTATTATCATTTATTTGCGAGAGTTTCCCCGGGTCTACGATTGGAATACTCAAAAACGGATTCTTCTCATGTCACCGTCCCCCAGGACTCTTTAAGCTATGAATCTCTCACAGCTAATTTCTTCTCGGAACCGTTTATAAAGACTCGAATTTCAGAAAAAAGCACTTTTTATATCGGCTTTCCGATGAATTGGAAATACATTAAAAATGAGTCGTCGGAGTACAAAAAAAAATGGATAGGCTTGACTTTACTGTATAATTATTCGATGTCGGATTATATGGATCTAACTCTGGGGCTACAAAAATCCTGGAGAAATTTAAATGGACAAAAAGACATACAAACAAGAGGAATTCTGGGAGTGGAATTAAAATTTAATCAAACAACATATATAACTATACGCCAGGGTATAGAAATGGACTTTCCTCTGCCTGACAAATTAAAAGATTATAACAACCATACATATTTGATGATTAATCATTGTTTCTAACCATAACACCAAAAAAACTAATATCTCACACAGAGACACTAGGACACAAAGAAAAAAACAAAAAACAACTATATATTTTGGTGTATAAAACTCCCTACCCTCCCCAAAAAACTGTGCGTAACAACGAATCACACGAATAGCACAAATAAAAACAAAATTGTTAATTTATTTGTGAGATTTATGCTATTTGTTGTTAAAAAAAGGTTGGGGGCGGAAAAAAATAAAACTATTTGTAGTTCAATTTCTTTGTAAAAAGTCTATTTAATTATCGGATCAAAACAAACTTCTGTGGTGGTAAGAATATCTCCCCAGATTTCATTACAAGGAAATAGATACCAGATGAAAGTCCAGACAAATCTACTTCTGTAGTAAACGGTCCGACATCATTAGACTCATCCTTGGAAACAATCATTCTACCCATCGAATCGAAAACATTAAACTCAACATCCGAATATATGGGAACACCATAATCTACTTGCAAAACATTCAATCCAATTATTTCTGGAATATTAAAATAATATTGATCTGGAATAGCATAAGGATCAATAATATAACCAGAATCTCCGACAAATACCGAATCAAGAAATGGTTTACAATTAAAACCCGTTACCGTCATATAAACATACTCACCCGGCAAAAAGCTGTTTGAGTCGAGTGATAATATAAAATTACCGTATGAATTGGTGTATCCCGATTTTATTACGGAATTTCCTACGCTATAAAACGATACCAGAGCGTTCTCAACCGGAGTTATAGAATCATCTTCATAGACACTTATTTGATAAAGTAAATAGTTAAGAAAAATAGAATCATGCCTGTCGACTCTGAAATTACGAGGAATATCTGTCCGAAGTTGAAGAGAAGGGTCACCGAAAATATGCCAGGTTTGAGCCATCTCCACGCCAATATCGGACGTATCTCCTCCACACTGCTCAATCATATAGCACAAGCCGTTAAAATATGCACTTCCGGCAATACTAGCCTGGTAATGTGCCAGCAGGTTAACAGCACCTTCCTGTCCTATACAGGGGGGTATCCAGGTTTGGTCTATAGTAGGAGCTAACGTTACAATAAACCCCGTAGGATCATCAGGTGTACCGGCAGTCAATACATCCTCAGAGAAACAAGTTCTGCCGTTAAAATTACCAATTTGACATCCAACAGAAATAACATGCGGTAACATCCAATAATTTGTAAGTGCAGCTATATGACTTCGACTGAATCCTCCACCACTTGCCCAACCGGAAGTATTTCCATGCCCGATATAATTTATCATAGACACACCTGAATTTATAGCACTGGCAATAATAGGAGAAGTACCCCAGGGATTATAACTTGAATCAATATAAGTGTAAGTAAAATAAGGAGAAACATCATATAGTAAAGTATCCTTCAACCATTCACATCTCTGCTTATCCATAATTGTATCGCCATCGTCAGCTTCGTCACTTGCTATCATCAGTCCTCTGTGGTACCAATCCCCTCTCTCTTCCGGATTTCTTTCATATTTTATGCTGCGCATCACCTGATTTCTTATATTATTCGCTTCTCCCCCATTTGATGAAAAACGGCCTATAAAAAGATCCGGATAATAATCAGTACCATCAGTATATGCGTAAATGGGGTCAGCCTCCGCTCCAATAGCCAACCCAACAGTCCCTAAAGGAGGCACAAGTTCATCGCCATCCCCAACAAGCAAACAAAAAGTAACGCCTAAACTATCATATTGATTCTGAATGAAATTTCTTATTGAAGAAGTATCATTTCCTACAACTGATAAACTATATAAGTCCGTTGGTATTCCTTTTCTTCTTTTCCAGATTAAAAAAGAATCCATTTCCGAAACATATTGGTCCGCACATATAATTATCATCCTGCCGGCATCTTCCTCAATCATATCATATCTTAAACTACTTTCCGAATAGTTAATGAAAAAATCTTTATACAAATTCTTAACTGATGGTGAAATCGGCTTTTTTACTAATCTATTTTTAACATTCGACAACGCAAACCCTTCAGAATAAACTTCGACAACTAGTTTTTTAAGTATTATAAGTTCTCTATTACCTGCATCATAACGTATTGGATTAACATAAATCGTTACACCTCTAAAGTCCCTGATAATAAAAGGGGCGGAAAGAGTTACCACTTCTACCGGAAATATATCCCCTGATGAATAAAAATCGCTAAAAGTATATGGTACAGAGGAAGGAGAAACATTTCGTAAAATATTTCCCTTGGAAGGCATACCAGGTAAAGCTCCGACTCTCCGGACTTCTTCCCTGATAATCCTCAATTTCATTTTTTTATCATCAGGGACAATTATACTTTTAGCTATTCTGGGAAGCCGAGGATAACCTTTCTTCATGTAGTCGACAACACCTGGTATAGAAATCCTTGAATAACTTTTCCTATTAATTACAACAGTATCCAGATAGAATCCGGGAATCGTAAACTCTATTTGAGTACTTTCGTAACCATTCCGGGATGCATTACACTGAATGGTTTGCGTATTGTTATCCGAAAGACTTAGCCAACTACTCAGGGTTAAAAAAATTAAAATCATATTGCAATTATAATTATTATAGCAGAATAGTCAAGTCGAAAACCTCCCCATCCCCAAAAATTAACCTCACACGGAGACACAGAGAACACAAAGCCCTACCACACCTATTTATTTTGCTTTATTAACCACAGAGGGCACAGAGAACACAAAAACACATTGAAAAAATTGCAAAATGGGGAAATTTTTTTTCAATTCAAAATTCAAAATTCACAATTCATATCATTCAACAATTCAACTATTAATTTGTTTAAGTCAAGGGTCAATCTTATATTTATTTCTTAAACCTCCATTCTACCTTGTTTTTTTATCAAATAACCTTGTTTGTAATTGTCAGTGAGCAACCCCACATT
>Ga0307430_1001369_pt1 | contig 18077 bp, 16 predicted proteins | sample SalMarWE160130MG_FD_202159 | JGI IMG/M metagenome (GOLD analysis project Ga0307430, IMG submission 202159) | Salt marsh sediment microbial communities from the Plum Island Ecosystem LTER, Massachusetts, United States - WE1603-130 | ecosystem: Environmental > Aquatic > Marine > Intertidal zone >... | reverse complement strand
TGGCGAAGAATCTCGTGGATCAAGCTGGCGGTGGTCGTCTTGCCATCCGTACCCGTGACCCCGATGAGAATAAGTTTCGTCGAGGGATGGCCATACCAGGCGGCCGTGATCTGCGCCCATGCGAGGCGCGAATCGGGGACTCGAAAATAGGGAATTCCTAACCCGGGGTCATCTTGCTCTCCAACTGCAGCTGCCGCTCCTCGTGCCGCTGCATCATTCAGAAAATCGTGGCCATCGTAGTCGCTTCCACGCCTGGCAACGAACAGAGCCCCCGCCTGGACGGTGCGCGAATCGGCGGTCAGCGCCTTGATTTCCATATCCGGCTGACCACCGAGGTTGATTCCGTTTACATGAAGCAGTATCTGATGCAGAAACATTATCAGAAGATCCCACGCTTATGACGCACTGATGCTCCAAAGCACAATCATAACCCTGCGTGGAAGATTATTCGAGGGTTTGCCGCAGGCTTTCCAGTTTGCCAGCGACGGAACCATCCAGGACTTTATCGCCAACTTGGATTACCAGGCCACCCAGAATGCCCGTTTCTACATTGAAGTTGACTGGAACTTTCTCGCCAATTTTATCAATCACTTCGCTTTCGACTGTCTCTTTTTCCTTTTTCGTGAGCGGCAACGCAGATGTCACTTCAGCACTTATACCGGACAACTTTTTACCTTTAAGTAAGACTACTCTGCCCTTGCGCACACCGCTGAAGAATTCCTCGATCAAGGCGTGTTGGCGTTTTTCATCCAGTGTTTCCCCAATGACTTTCTGGGCCGCTGCAATGGCCAAGGCTGCCACCTGTCCGCGCAAATCTCGCAGCGCCTTGTTTTTGGCCTCCTCACTCTCCTCATTGGCAGACTGATGAATTTGCACGGCTTCTTGTTCCGCCTGGTTTTTGATGTCGAGTGCAATCTCGTTCCCTTGCTTGCTGGCTTCACGCATGAGATTGGACGCTTCCTGACGCGCTTCGCCGATGATCTTCTCCGCTTCCTGCTCAGCGTTGGCACGAGCATCTGCCGCCAAGCGTGCGTCCTCCAAACCTTGTGCGATCGTCTCTCTGCGGCGTTTAAGCATGGAAAGAATGGGTTTATACGCCCACGCACGGAGCACAAGAACCATGATAAGAAAGCTAAAAAGCTGGACCAACAAATAACCGAGGTTAATCCCTAGACGTTCCAAAGCGATCCTCCTACTGCCAGCTTGTTGTTATCACACGAATAAGATCAACATCGCCACAACGAGAGCGTAAATCGCCACAGCTTCGGCAAAGGCGATGGCCAGAATCATGTTGAGCTGGATCGTGCCAGCCGTATCCGGATTTCGAGCGATACCCTGCATGGCGCCATAGGCGAGGATACCAATCCCCAAACCAGGGCCAAAAGTACCTATCATAGCTAATCCGGCAGCAAGGAACTTCAAACCGTCCCTTAAGGCAGCTGCAGCTTCTGCATCCATTTAGTACCTCCTGATTATTATCACGTTATATCGCCGAGGATATGTTCCCAAATTAAAGTGATCTTTGCTTGCATGCTTCCTAGTGACCATCATGTGCGATCGTCGCCATGGTCATAAAGACCATAACCAGCATGCCAAACACCATCGCCTGGACTAAACCAACAAAGAGTTCTAAGAAAACAATACCGGATTGGATGACAACAGGAACAAGCGTTCCGATGATGAAAAGCAACACCGAGCCGGCGAAAATATTTCCGAACAAACGAAAGGAGAAAGAGATGATCTTGGCGATTTCTGCGATCAATTCCAGAAGCCCGACATATATATCCGTAAAAGGAAAAATCAGGTCGAATGGGCTGATCTTTTCCCTGAAGAGTAATTTTCCCAAACGGCCAAAATTGAGATATTTTTTCAAGTAGGTGATCCCAACGGCACGAAAGCCGAGTATCTGGATCACGATCACCGAAGTCAGGGCAAGTGCAAGTGTGAAGTTCAAATCCGTCGATGCCACACGGACATACGGCGTGAATCCCAAGCCTTCGCCAATGTCTTCTTCACTGTCGTGACTATCCGAATCACTAACCACTTCGGTTTCGATTTCCCCTGTGATCGTGGTTACATGGAAATCCCCGATGGCGAAAAGTTCTTGCGTTTCGTATGCAGGAGTACCGTGATGAGGTTCATGCAGCATACCGATGCTATCGACACCGGGTATGAGTTCACTCCAATTGATGAGAAGCACCATAAGAATGATCGTCGCCACCCAAGGAAAGACGGTATCTGCCCACTTGCGGGCGGTTGATTCTGTCAAATTGTAAATCGCCTCTACGATCATCTCGAAGATCTGGGGAACACCACTCAGGATCATCGCCCCGCCGCGCGTCACTCGCCAGACCGAGAACGCAATCAGGATCAAGAGTAAATCGGCGATCAACGTAGCAATCATCGTATTCGTAAGGTATAAATCTCCAATTAGCGGAAGAGTGACCGGTCCCGCAACGGCCTCTGCAGGAAGTTGAATGTGCGGTTTAACGGGGGAAAAGGCTTTGACGGCAAAGACATTGGCAACGATCACTAAAATGATCAACCAACGATACGTACCCCATCGCCATCTAGGACGGGTCTGCTCTGTGCTCTCCACCTTCAGTCTCCTCCGTTCGATTAATCCCAACACTCTGCTTCGACAAAGCTTGAATGCGGGGCGCAAAGGATAAAACCACTCGGATCATCAGGAAAATGGTTAGCGGCACACTCGCCAGAAGAAGAATAACCACAAATAATGGCCGTGTTTGAAACTGATTATCCAGCCACAGACCGGCCAACAAAGCCACGAGGATGACAACCAATGTCAGGCAACCCACTTGACCAATGACACCCACGAGGGCCACCTTCAGCGCCTGAATCGCTCGATCCTTATCAGGCGTTGTATCGTCTTGGGTCATCATCCGAGAATTCTATCACAAGCAATTTTTCGGGTCAAACCAGAGCATCCTTATCCGATTAGAAGAGCGCTTTCGCCGCTTCCACTGCAAGATTCAACCATGGTCCGCTGATCGTTCCGATGCCGATGATCGCCAGTGTACAAAACACCAGGGTTACGGCAGTAGCTCTGGGAATATCGATCGACACCTGCTCATCTTTGGAACGATAAAGATAAACCACTTTGAGAATGGTCATGTAGTAATACAGACCGATGATGGCATTCAACACACCCACAATCGCCAACCAAATCCAGCCACTTTGCACCGCTGCGGCAAAGACATAGAACTTGGCCACAAAACCCACCAGCGGCGGCATTCCAGCCAGTGAAAGCAATGCCAGCATGAGCGCCAGCGCCAGACCCGGCGCCCTGCGGCTCAAACCAGCATAGTCCGCGATCTGTTCTGAACCCGCGGATTGGGCAAAAATAATTACGATTGTAAAAGCCGCCAGGTTGGTCACCACATAACCCAACAAGTAGAAAACCGAGCTCGCTGTGCCGAGACTACTTAATGCCACCAATCCGATTAAGGCATAACCGGCATGCGCGATCGAGGAATATGCCAGCAGGCGCTTGATGTTCTTTTGTGGAATGGCAAGCAAGTTGCCGATGGTCATTGTGGCTGCGGCCAAAATGGCAAATAGTGTCGTCCAGTACGCTTCGATGGTCGGGAATGCCACCAGCATGACCCGCAGCAGCACCGCGAAACCCGCCGCTTTCGAGGCCGTGGAGATAAACGCGGTGATCGGAGTCGGAGCTCCCTCGTAAACATCCGGGCTCCAGAAATGAAAGGGAACGACGGACACCTTGAAGCCGAATCCAACCAAAACCAGAAGCGCCGTCCCGAGTAAAATCCAGGGAGAGAATTCACCAACCCGAACCATGGCCGCCAATCGGTAGATGTTGGTCTCCCCGGTGAAGCCAAAGAGAAGACTGAATCCATACAGCATCACCGCCGAAGACAGCGCGCCAAAGAGGAAATACTTGATCCCGGCTTCGGTGGATTTTTTGTCCGCCTTTAAGAACCCGGCCAGGATGTAGAGGGGGATGGACGTGGTTTCGATTGCCAGCAGCAAGATGATCAAATCTGAGGCCGCCGCCATCAAACACATTCCGAATGCGGCTATAAGCAGCAAGGCAAAATAGGCACCTCGTTTTGCCAGGCCTTCCATGTCGAGACTGAGCATACTGGTCACAGCAACAGCGAAAAGGAACACAATCTTAAACGTAAATCCAGTCCAATCATGGCGCAGCATCCCCCCAAAGATCAAGATCGGATCCCCGCCGATTTCAGGCCGGCTGAATAGTATCGCCAGAATGAGTGTCAGCAACGATCCGCCAGCGCTGACCCAGCCGAGTAATCGACGCTGTTGTTCTCGCCAGACACCATCCAGGAGCAGAATCAACCCTGCCAGGCCGAGAAGCAGTATCTCGGGGAGAACGAGGAGGATGTGGGCGGATTCAAAGTTCGCAAAAGCCACCTATGCACCTCCGAAAAGCGCCAGGACGGCATTTGCGCCCGATTCAATCAGCGGCGCCATCACAGAAGGGTAGACTCCGATGAGGATCAAAATCCCGGCCAACAAGACCAGGGCGATCCGGTCGAAGTTGTTGATGCTGGATATGTGACCCTCGAACTCCTTCGGAATCTCCCCGAAGAAAACGCGACCGATGATACGGATGATGTAGGAGGCCGTGATGACGATGCCCAGCGCGGCGATGATGGCGACAATCGGCTGTCGCTGCCATAGTCCCATAAAGATCGGAAATTCGGCGATGAAACCGGAAAATCCGGGCATACCCATGGAAACCAGGCCGCCGATGATAAACGCCACCGCAACGAGGGGCATGACTTTTGAAAATCCACCCAGCTTGGAAATTTCCCGCGTGTGGGCGCGATCATAGACCATGCCGACGACAGCGAAAAAGAGCGCCGTCATCACTCCATGGGAAAACATCTGCAGTCCGGCACCCGTAAGACCCTTCAAATTGAGCGTGGCGAATCCCAGCATCACCAGGCCCATGTGGGAGACGGATGAAAAGCCGATGACGTATTTGAAATCACGCTGCACCATGGCGATCAAGGCGCCGTATACGACGTTGACCGTCGCCAGAACGAGGATTAACGGAGCCCATATCTTTGCACCTTCCGGCATGAGCATAATGCCCACACGCAGCGCGGCAAATGCGCCCAATTTCATCAACACCCCGGCGTGGAACATGGAAACCGCCGTAGGCGCCGCGACGTGCCCATCCGGAGACCAGTTGTGAACCGGGAAAATGCCACCCAACACGGCAAACCCAAAGAACACAAATGGGAACCAGAAACGCTGGAAGGCCGTCGAGAAACCGGCCTCCTGCAGTGCGATCATGTCGAAGGTCTGCATATCGGCGGTGAAATACATCGCCAGCGCGCCGACGAGGGCGATCACAGAACCGATAAAGAGGTACAGCGTGAGTTTCATCGCCGCATATTCACGCGTAACTTTCCACCCCCAGATGGCGATCAACAAATACATTGGAAAGACGGCAATCTCATAGAAGAAAAACAACTGGAAGAGATCGAGGGAGATAAAGACGCCAAACACGCCCGTGGCCAATATGAAGAGAAAGGCAAAAAACTCGCGCGGCCGATCGTCGACCCCCCATGAGATCAACACACCGGTGAAGATCACCACACCGGTTAGCAGCACAAGCGGCAGGTTCATCCCATCCACGCCAACGTGATAGGAAATACCAAGCGCCCCCACCCATGGGTACGGACCTTCCTTAAATTGATACCCGCCAACATCCTGATCGTACGAGAAATACGCCAGCACAGAAAGCGAGAAACAAGCAAATGCCGCAGCCAGCGCAACCCAGCGGATGAGATTCTTGCGGTCGCCAGGAAGCATGAACAGAATCAACGCCGTTCCGATGGGAATGAAGCTGATCACACTCAGGATTGGAAAATTCATAACCTACTCTCTGGCTCCCACGAGTGACCGGTTAGATACTGTAAGCGTTTCCGAACACAAAGGCTCTCATATGCGACCATTGAACTACATCCTCTCACCCGAACAAACGCAAGACCGTATCGTTGATCACGCGCAGAATCCACCCCGGCCATACACCGATCCACAGCATCAACGCCATCAGCGGCGTGACGGCCAGGATTTCTCGACGGTTGATTTCGAGGGGATGATCGACCCACTTCTCGTTCAGCGGACCATGCAACACTTTCATGATCGCCTTGAGAATGTAAGCCCCTGTGATCAACAAGCCGATCATCGAGATGGCGGTGAACAAAGTCAGAATCGGCCAGCTGCCTCGCACGACGAGGAACTCTGATACGAAACCGTTCAGCCCGGGCAAGCCCAAAGATGCCATGGCCGTAAAAGTTAATATCCCTCCGTAAATCGGTGCCAGTGGGAAGAATCCGCCGTACGAATCCAGGTCACGCGATTGCGTTCGTTCGTAAATCACGCCCACGAGCAGGAACATCCCGGCCGCTGAGAGACCGTGATTGAACATCTGCAGTACCGCACCGTTGAGGGCGATCACAGCATCCTGGCTGCCATCCTGAACGAAAGCTGCGGCGGCGATACCCAGCACGACGAAACCCATGTGGTTGACCGACGAATACGCCACCAGACGCTTGAAATCGTTCTGCCCCCAGGAAGCGAATGCCCCGAGAACAATCGCCAACGTACCCAGTAATCCCAAAACGACGGCAAATTGCTTCGCCTCTGCGGGATACAGCGGCAGCACCAGGCGCAGGAAACCGTAGGCGCCCAACTTGAGTAGTACACCCGCCAGGATCATCGAGCCGCCAGTGGGTGCTTCCGTATGCGCATCCGGAAGCCAGGTGTGGAACGGCCAAATCGGGACCTTGATGGCAAAGGCAATCACGAAAGCCCAGAAGGCGATGGTTTTAACCGTGCTCGTGGAAAGCGAGATCGGCAAGCCCAGCAACTGCAATGGTTGATCGAGCGCAGTCCATTTGGTGGTGATCTCGAGTAGATCGAAGGTGCCGGCCGTCACACCGATCAACTGGATCGCCAGCAGTAAACCGAGCGACCCTGCCATGGTGTAAATCAGGAATTTGAAAGAAGCATATTCCCGATTGGCGCTGCCCCACTGGTTGATCAAGAAATACATCGGGATCAGGCCTACCTCCCAGAATACGAAGAACAGCAGCAAATCGAGCGAGAGGAACACGCCCAACATGCCCGTTTCCAGGAGCAGAAAAAGCGCCATGAACGTCCGCACTCGATCGCTGATATTCCAAGAGATCAACAAGGAAAGCGGTGTAAGCAGCGTGGTGAGCAGCACCATCGAGACAGATATACCATCTGCGCCCAAAAAGTAACTCGATCCAATCGCTTCATACCACTCAGCACGTTCGACGAACTGAAAGCCTGACGTCGAAGAATCATAAGCAAACCAGAGCCAGACGGCCAACCCCAACGGGACCAGGCTGGCAAGGGTCGCCGCCCAGCGGATCAATTTCACCCGCCCACTCGGCAGAAGGAAAACCAACATCGCCGCGATCGTGGGTGAGAAGAGGATCAGTGAGAGTAAATGGTCTTGAATGAAATCCATCCCGGGTCGTCTCCCGAATTATGGCTGGAAAAAAATCACATAAGAAAGCAACAAACCGGTAAACAGCAAACCAACAACGAGGTATTCCTGTACGCGCCCGGTCTGGATCACTCGAAAACGATTCCCGGCGCGCTTTACACCTTCTCCAACCGCATCCCCAAAGCCATTGACAATGGGTAAATCGATCGCATTGCGCAGGAATGACCCGATACGCAGCGCAGTTCGCCCTACTGCATGCAGGATGCCATCGATCAGGCCGCGGTCGAGCCAGCGGTAGACAAACGTCTCTGCAAACCAGTAGGCCGGTCGTATGAAGAGAAAATCATAAATCTCATCGAAGTAGTATTTATTCTGCAGTAAACGGTAGAGTGGACCCAGCGGCCGAGCCAGCGGATCCGCCGCGCCGGAAGGTACGCGCCGGTAAACCAACCACCCCAGGAACAATCCTCCCAGCGCGACACCCACCGAGGTCAGTAGAGGAACAGCGTTAAAGGGTACCGCGTGGGGGTGCCCCATCAGGGTGCCGCCTACGAAATCGTGGAACCAATTCGGCAGCATACCACCGAGTAGGGGGAATTGCTCCGGAATCCCAACCCAACCCGCCGCAAGGGCAAAAACCGCCAGGATGATCAGAGGTGCCGTCATCGACCACACCGATTCATGCGCCTCTTCGGCAGCCTGTGTGCGTGGTTTGCCTAAAAAGGTTAATGTGATCTGGCGCATGGTATAGAAAGCAGTGAGGAACGCCGCCAATGCCAGTACGATGAATACCACCTGATGATCGCTGCTGAAGGCATCGGCCAGGATTTCATCTTTCGACCAGAAACCCGCAGTGAGCACGGGAAAACCGGAGAGCGCAAAACCACCGATCAGGAACGTCCAGAACGTGCGCGGCATTTTCGCCCGCAAGCCCCCCATGTTGAACATGTCCTTTGCATCGACATGTTCACCGGAAGAATGTTCACCGTGTTCCATGCCGTGAATCACCGAACCGGAGCCCAAGAAAAGCAGCGCCTTGAAAAATGCGTGCGTGATTAGATGAAAAGCACCAGCCACGAAGGCGCCGATCCCTACCGCTGCCACCATGTAGCCCAATTGAGAGATCGTAGAATAGGCCAAAACGCGTTTGACATCGTTTTGTGCCACGGCGATCGTGGCCGCGAACAGCGCAGTGAAGGCACCGATGAATGCGACGACTGTTAATGCCGGCGTCAGCGCCTGGCCTTCGTGCCAGCCGGCGGTCAGCAGCGGGAAGAAGCGCAGGATCAGATAAACGCCTGCCGACACCATCGTCGCCGCATGGATCATGGCGGAAACCGGTGTGGGGCCTTCCATGGCATCCGGCAGCCATACGTGCAGCGGCCACTGGGCGGACTTTCCAATGGTGCCCATGAACAACAGCAGACCGATTAACCCGGCCGTCGATAACCCGGCGATCACAGAAGGAGCCGAGGCCAATGTATTCAGCATTTCTTCGTTATAGAGAATGTCACGAAAGTTGAGCGTTCCCGTCTCGGAGTAGAGATACGCCAGGCCAAGCAGCATGAAAACATCGCCGACGCGGGTCGTGATAAAAGCCTTGATCATCGCTCGCTTGGCCGAATCTTTTCCATACCAGAAACCAATCAGCAGGTACGAGCAAAGTCCCATGATCTCCCAACCGATAAACAACAGCAGCAGGTTGTCGGAGATCACCAGGGTCAACATGCCGAAAGCAAAGAGTGAAATAAAGGCAAAAAAGCGGGCGTACATGGGTTCGATGCCACCGGATTTGGGCGGCAGACCGGCGCGATCCTGCGGATCGCGTTGTTTCCCATAGTTGTGGTACCCAATACTGTAGATGAAAATTGCGAGACAGGTCCAGGCGACGAAAAAGAGCGATACCGCGCCAAGCGGGTCGATCAGCACCCCGATATTTAATGTTTTCTCTCCGGTTTGCAGCCACTCGATCGAATCAGCAAAGGGGTTGTGGCCGAGATCATCGCTGGTGATCGCCATCCAAAACACGACCATCGCCATTCCCCACGAAAGCAGCATGGCTCCCACAGCGAGTGTGTGGCTGAGGCGATTGTTCCGATTGGCCCACAATACGATCAGGAAGAAAGCCAGGATCGGGGGGAGTGGGATAAGCCACGTCAGGAGTTCCGGTTGCATCGTATTCCGCCTACCACTTCAACATGTTGATTTCGTCTACGGCGATCGTTGTACGCCGTCGATAGATCGAGATGATCAACGCCAGGCCCACCGCAGCCTCCGCTGCTGCGACAGCGAATACGATCAACGCAAAAACCTGACCGCGGATGGCGAATGTCCCATAGCGCCAAAAAGCGACGATGTTGACATTTGCCGCATTGAGCATCAATTCGATGCCCATTAAAATCGCAAGCGCATTTCGGCGTGCAAGTGCGCCGTACAAGCCAATGCAGAATAGAACCGCAGCGAAAATGATGTACCAGGATAACGGGATCATGCCTCATGTTCCTCTTCAGATGCAGAGCCACGCGGCCAGGCGATCATGATCGAACCAACCAGGGCGGCGAGTAACAAAACGGAAGCGACTTCAAAAGGCAGAATGTACTGATCGACATCGACGAGTGAAACCCCAAGATCATCGAGCAAAACCTCAGCGTCCACATCGAGTGCTGGCGCATCAGACTGCAGAAAAGGAATTTGATTGAAAAGTGCCACTAATCCCACGAAGAGCACGATGGACGTCAATGCGGCCAGCCACCAACTGCGATTTACCTGCATGCTTGTTTCCCCCATGGCGCGCTGTGTCAGCATGACGACGATAATAATGAGAATGGCAATGGCGTCGATGTATATAGCAACTTGCACCACCGCGAGGAAGCCCGCATTCAAGAGAACATACAACACGGCAATACCGGCCAAAACGAGGATAAGCCACAAAGCAGCGTGCACTAGATGTTTGCTGAGAACCACCATTAATGCTGCGTACAACGTAATTGCCGCGGTAAGTAGGAAAACCAATTGCACGGATGTCATGAAGTCTTCACTCTCATGCTTGGGATTCGACGGCCGAAACCTCGGATCCGCGAATCGCCAAACCTTTCAACTCGCGCCGTCTGGCGCGTGCGTAACTGCCCAGTATGGTAAAAACGATCACAAACAGCAGGGCACTGCTTCCCAAATGCACCAATATCCGATTGAGCGAGTATTCTGTAACCAGTTTTTCAGCGACGGCTGTAACCACAAGCCCCGCCAAAGCCAGCGGTGTAAAGAATTTCCAATTGACGCTGTTCATCTGGTCGATGCGGATGCGCGGGAACGTACCACGAATCCAGATGACGACAAAATAAACCACTGCGGTCTTGATGAAGAAATACAGCAATCCGAGCAGTGGATAATCGTTGGCGCCTGGTCCTTGCCATCCGCCCAAAAACAAGGTTGCCGTCAGCGCGGAGATCGTAAAAGCGTGTAAGAATTCTGCGACAAAAAACATGCCGAAGCGCAATCCGGAATATTCGATATTAAATCCAGCCACGATCTCTGAATCGGCTTCCAGTAAGTCGAATGGTGCACGTCCTACTTCCGCGATCGAGCTGATGAAGAAGATCAATGCAGCTAACGGTGCCAACAGCACAAACCAGATCGAACCTTGTGCTTCCGTGATCTGGACCATCCCCATCGATCCGCTGAGCAGCACAGGAACGAGCAAGGCCAGCACCATGGGCACGGCATAGGACAGCATTTGTGCAACCGTGCGGAAAGCACCCAACAAGGCGTACTTGTTGTTGGACGACATACCAGCCAGCATGATTCCCAACGTGCCCACCGCACTGATCGATACTACGTAGAGCACACCGACGTTAATGTCCGAGCCGGTTAAACGAGGCGCCAAGGGAATGACCGCCCAAACGCCTACGACAGACATGACCGTCAGCAGCGGCGCCAGGTTGTATGGGATGATATCTGCGCCAACCGGGGTAATAAGCTCCTTGGTTACCAGCTTGATTGCGTCTGCGAAGGTCTGAAAGATGCCATAAGGTCCGACGCGATTCGGTCCCAGCCGGTCTTGTATACGGGCAACGATCTTGCGTTCCGCCCAGATGAGAAAGAAGGTGGCAACCAGGACAATGGTGCCCAACGCAAGCGCACCAAGTAAATTCTGGACAAACGTCACCATACCAGGCGCCAGTCCAAGACCTTGCAGTAATCCACGAAACCATTCACCAAACCAGACGAATGGATCGTTGATATCAAATGGCATTGCGTACTCCTACGCTGTCAAACCAGCGTGTCTCGTCCATAGCGCAGATGATTCCAGGTCACTTTACCCATGAAAAACGAAATGGCTGATGCCGTCATCCCATCAGCCACCATCAGATCGCCAAGGATCTAGAACCACTCCAAGGCGCCTTTCCGCCAGGCATACACCAATCCGGCAGTTAAAATAAAGATAAAGAGTACCCCCTCCAAAACCATGTACAAACTCAACTTCTCGTAAGCCACCGCCCATGGAAATAGAAAAACGGCTTCGATGTCGAAAACCAGAAAAATGAGTGCAAAGATGTAATACTGGCCTTTAAGCTGAACGTACGTTTCCCCCACGGTTTCGATGCCACATTCGTAGGTTGATTGTTTGATCGCGTTGGGTTTTTTAGGCGAAAGAATCCAGTTGGCGAAAATCGCAACTCCGGGCAAGACCAGACCGACAATCAATAAAAAACCCAAGAAGACCCAGGGTTTGAGCATTGATGCTCTCTCCTCCCAACACCAGCCCACGGTGACTTTTTGGGCTTTCTCATTCGAGTAAACTGGAGATAGCTTAGCTTATCACGTTTGAAATACTCAGTAAAGGCGCAAGGTTATACGCCACTCATGATAAAGCTCACCTGACAAAATAATAACCATCTTAATCTGACAAAGCGCTGCTCGAACACCCCACCAGATCGTACGCAGGGACATCACAATGGTATAATGCCGACGTGTCACCCCTATGTACTTCCGAGGAATGGGAAACCTATCTCCAGCATCAGCAAGACGCGTCTTTATTGCAAACACCTCAATGGGGTTTGCTTAAAAGTGCCTACGGCTGGGACGTGGCGCATATCCAGGGAAAGGGCTGCGGCGCGCAAGTCCTCTTTCGCCGCCTGCCGCTGGGATTCACGCTGGCGTACGTTCCCAAAGGTCCACTGGGCAATTGGTTACCCGCTCTAATTCCCGAGTTGGATTCGCTTTGCAAACAAAAGCGTTCGATCGCACTCAAGATCGAACCCGACGAGGATTTCGACCCACCTCTTCAAACGAAACTGCAAGATAACGGATTCCATCTCAGTCCACATTACATCCAGCCGACGACAACACTCGTGATCGATCTGGTTGCTGACGAGGAGGAAATCCTGGCGCGCATGCACCAAAAGACGCGCTACAACATTCGGCTGGCATCCAGAAAGGGGATCATCACGCGCCCCTGGAAAGACCTGGAGTCCTTTGGGCGCATGATGCAGGAGACTGCGGCTCGTGACGAATTCGGCGTTCATGTACCCGCATATTATCAACAAGCGTATGACCTCTTTCATCCCTCCGAAGCTTGTGAACTCTTCGTCGCGGAATATGATTCACAACCCATCGCAGCGATCATGGTATTCGCTCGCGGCACCCGTGCCTGGTACTTCTACGGCGCATCGACCAATCAAGAACGAAACCGCATGCCAACATACTTGCTGCAATGGCAAGCGATTCGCTGGGCTCGTGAACGTGGCTGTACGCAGTACGATTTATGGGGTGTCCCCGACGAAGATATCGAAACTCTTGAAGCCAATTTCCAACATCGCAGTGATGGACTATGGAGTGTCTACCGTTTCAAGCGAGGCTTTGGAGGAAGCCTCGAACGCGCCATCGGCGCCTGGGATCGCCCACAAATCCCCTTGTTGTATCGGCTTTATCATACCTGGATGGCCAGACGTATCGGATAAGAGAAAACGATGCCAGCTGTAATGATTAGCGATCGAGCCCATTGGAACTCCGCGGTCACTTCCCTCCCAAACGCACACTTACTCCAATCCTGGGAATGGGGAGAACTAAAAAGCAAATACGGCTGGGACGCACATCGCCTGCTCTGGACCAATGAACGTGGTTCACCACTCGCCGCTGCCCAGATCCTGCAGCGCAATCTCTCCCTGCCCGGAATAGGCAATCGCTTTTCGATACTTTATTGCCCCCGCGGACCTGTACTTAACTGGTCAGAATCAGCCCTTCTTTCTCAAGTGCTTACGGATCTTCACAACTTCACATCAGACACGAGTGCCATTTTCTTTAAAATCGATCCGGGGCTTCCACTTTCATCTACCGAAGTAGGCGTAGATCAAACACCCGTGGAGAATCCTTCCGGCCAGGACGTCGTGGATGCACTCAAAGAAAATGGCTGGCGTGCTTCTGTCGAACAAATCCAATTTCGAAATACATTTTTACTCGACCTGTCCAAATCGGAAGACACATTGCTCGCCGAGATGAAGCAAAAGACGCGCTACAACATTCGTCTCGCCGCTCGACAAGGTGTCTCCGTGCGTCTGGGCGACATCCACGACTTCGATCTGCTCTACCGCATGTATGCAGAGACGTCCGTTCGAGATGGGTTCGCCATCCGCAACTCCGCCTACTACCACGATACCTGGGGAAGCTTCATCCAAGCCGGTTTGGCTCAACCGTTCATCGCCCAGGTAAACGAATCGCCCGTGGCGGCCGTCATCATATATACATACGCGGACACCGCACTCTATATGCATGGAATGTCCCGCGATCAGCACCGCAAGAAAATGCCCAACTATCTCCTCCAATGGGAAGCGATTCGCTGGGCGAAGCAGCACGGATGCAGAACGTATGATTTCTGGGGTGCGCCTGAAACCATCGATCCTGAGGATCCGTTGTGGGGACTGTACCGCTTCAAATCCGGATTCGGCGCTCGCTTCGTCTGCAGCCTGGGCGCCTGGGATTACGTTACAAAACCATTTCTCTATTGGATCTACACCGTTGGTAAACCGAAAGTGCTCGATTTGATGCGTATGCGCGGTAAACGCAAAACGCAGCAAATCATCACAGCGTAACGATCCATCCCATCGTGGCGTGGAACCGATAACCACAGGAAGGTTGCAACATATGGAGACTCTATCCCTCCCCCGCGTAAACATCGCTCATTTGCCGACACCGGTGGAACCCTTAACACGCCTGAGTGCTGCTCTGGGCGGTCCGACATTGTGGATCAAACGCGACGATGAGACTGGGCTTGCCTTTGGCGGCAACAAGACTCGCAAACTTGAGTTCCTCGTCGCCGATGCACAAGCACATGGCGCGCGCACGCTGATCACGCGTGGGGCAGCCCAATCAAACCATTGCCGTCAGACCGCGGCCGCGGCTGCACGCTTCGGGCTCGACTGCATCTTGGTCTTGACAGGCAGCCCGCAAAAAAAATACACCGGCAATCTGTTGCTGGATCGACTGCTGAATGTCGATATTGTGTGGACTGAGGATGCTGATCCCGAGGTAGTTCTGCAACAAACCTTCGATTCTGCTCGATCCGATGATCGATGCCCCTATCTCATCCCCTATGGAGGCTCCAACCCACTCGGGGCATGCGCCTACGCTGCAGCGATGCAGGAATACTTGGCGCAAGATATCCCTGTTGACCGCATCGTGCTGGCCTCATCTTCTGGCGGCACACAGGCCGGTTTGATCGTCGGAGCCAGGCTAATGCACAGCCCGGTTCTTATCACCGGTATCAGTGTCGACCCAAAAGCAGCGCCGCTAAAGAAAAAGATCGCAGAACTTGCCATGCAAATCGGCGAATTATTGGGAAAGCCCCTGCATATCGAAGCAGAAGATGTCGATGTTCGGGACGATTATCTCGGCGAGGGTTATGGCATTGTCGGTGAACTCGAACGCCAAACGATGATGACATTCGCGCGTACTGAAGGGATATTGCTGGACCCCGTTTATACCGGACGAGCGGCAGGCGGGATGATCGATCTCATCCGCAGCGGCGGATTTTCCAGCGACGAAACCATTCTGTTTTGGCACACCGGTGGCACACCGGCCATCTTCGCCTACGAGGACTTACTGGACGAAACCAGGCCGACCACCTCGTAGACTTCAATGGGATGGGTCTTCCCCTCCGCCACAACAGGCGCAACTGCAACAATTTCAATCGACTTGAGAATGGGCTTTGCGGTCTCCTGGCTGATGAGAATCTGTCCGGCTGCGGCGTTTTCCTGAAGACGCTTGGCCGTATTCACACAATCGCCGATCGCCGTGTATTCCACGCGCCGCTGCGTCCCTACAAGTCCGAGCAAGGCTTCTCCGCCATGAATGCCTATTCCAAATGAAAGCTGCATGTCACCAGGCAGTTCTTGATGCAGGGCCTTTACGGACGATTTCAAAGCGATCGCCGCACGCACGGCGCGCAGGGCATGGTCCTTCTGGGGAATAGGCGCATTGAACCAGGCCATGACTGCATCGCCGAGGAACTTGTCAATCGTGCCTTCCTCACACAGTATGGCCTCTGCGGCTGCAGCTAAATATTGGTTCAAAACAGCCACCAGCTTTTCTGGTTTCTTCTTTTCACTGAAAGCGGTAAAACCACGGATATCGGCGAAAAACGTTGTGATTTGTGTCCTCTGACCTCCAAGCTGAAGTGCATCCGGATCGAGTTGATCGATTACCGCAGGCGAGACCATGCGCTCAAACAGCCGCCTTTGCGCTTCCAGGCGTCGCTTCTCGGTGAGATCATCCACTACAATTGCGACCCCCCGAGTGGTGTCTTCGGCTGTTTTCAGGGGAGATAAATTAAGACTCAAATCCACTTTCCCGCGATCGCTGATCTCCGTCTGGACTTCCAGGCCGCGAAAACGTTTATCCTCTTTCTCGACCTGATCGATCTTCGTGGGAAGATCTTCGGAAAGGGGTTCCAATTGCTGCCGCAAGGATGTCCCCAGGAGCACCTGCCGTGTTGTGGCCAGTATATTTTCTGCTGCGCGATTGCATAAGGTGATCAGGTCCTCGCTATCGGAAGTGAGCACACCGCTTACAATCGAGTTGAACACATCTTCCATCAGATTCTTAAGTTCCGATACCTCATCCAAACTGCGTTTGACCGAATTGAAGAGGCGAGCATTCTCAAGCGCAACGGCCGCTTGATTGGCAAAATCCAACAACAACTTGCATTCGTTTTCCTGGAACAATCCTTCTCGGGCGCGATTATCGGCGTAGATGACGCCGATGAGTTTTCCCTTGATATTCAGCGGCACACAGAGTATCGATCGCAACGCAAAGGAAACGATACTATCTTGTTTTCCGAAACGCGGATCGGTTTGTGCGTTTGTGGTTAACACAGCATCACCGCTGTTGATAGCTTGTTCAACAATCGTGTCGCTGATTTGGATCTCCTCTTCGTCCAGCGACATTCGTTCCCAGTTACGCGCCGCGAGTGTTTCCATTTCCCCGCCGCCGTCATCACGCATCATGAGAAAAGCACGCTCTGCCCCGGTGAGGTGAATGATGGTATCCATTACCTCGTTCAGCACGGTTTGCAAATCCAGGGATGAATTTACGACCTGTCCGATTTCCGACAAGGCTTGAAGATTGCGGCGTTCTTGCTCGTGAGCATCCGCCTCCTGCTGCAATTCCACCAGCGTAGTGGCAATCTGGCGTAAATTATCGAGCACACCGATGGGCAAATCAAGTTGAGCGCGCTGCAATGTTTCCCGGAAACGTTCGAGTTTAACGCGCAATTCCTCAACTACACGGCTAATACGCAACAAGTGATCCCCAAGACTGGGACGAACCGTTGGCAAACTCACAATGTATCTCCCCAAATCCTTTTGTAATGATCGTTATGCGATTATATGCCAGCCCAAAGGGGTACACAATCGAGATCACCACATCTTATATAACAAGGGCACGCATCGCTCGAATTTATAACAAACGAGGGAACGCAATCAGATTAGAAAGCCCCAAATGAAATCCGCGCCGAGATCGGTCGCCGCACAACAACTTATACTCCCAAAAAGCTTGAAAACCAATGAAACTTGCTGCCCGGGGGTATCCTTGGTATGATCGATCAGCCATGGAGCATATTGCAAAGATATTGCAGGATTCTCGAAAGAGACGCTACGCTTTGCTGATCGCCATCACGCTGACGACGATTCCTTGCTACTGTGCAGGATGGACGGCAATCCGGCAGGCACCTGGTCGCTTGACGCCCTCGCAAACCCCAATTATCGTTCAACCTTCAGACACACCAGCTGAACGCACGCCGTTCACATCACTCGAATCCGCAACCGTCACACAAACTCCTACGATCACGAATACCGGTTTCGTACCGCCCAGTTACACACCAAGTTTCACCCCCGAACCCTCTGCCACACAGACGATTACACCCTTCTTCCTGGATACAGAAACACCCACGCTAACCCTCACTCCGCCTCCCACAGACACACCGACATCAACACAACCACCCACATCCACAGAGACTCTCGTCCCACCCACACCGACTGCAACGGAAGATCCCTGATGAATTTGATTGTATTCGTTCCCCGTT
>Ga0307430_1001368_pt1 | contig 18079 bp, 13 predicted proteins | sample SalMarWE160130MG_FD_202159 | JGI IMG/M metagenome (GOLD analysis project Ga0307430, IMG submission 202159) | Salt marsh sediment microbial communities from the Plum Island Ecosystem LTER, Massachusetts, United States - WE1603-130 | ecosystem: Environmental > Aquatic > Marine > Intertidal zone >... | reverse complement strand
GGGAAGATGATTGGTATCAGGAAATCCAGTACACTGTGCACCCGCGCGTTATTGTAGGCATGCGGGCTTGTGATATTAATGCATTACGCAAGCTAGATGAGGTCATGGTCAAGAGCACCTTTCCAAATCCCTATTACTTCGCCAGGCGACGAAACACGGTCATCATTGGCCTCGATCACGAACCCCTGGAGGATTGTTTCTGCCGGTCGGTCGGGGCAGATGTTGTTTACAAAGGTTTCGACCTTTTCCTGACAGATATCGGGGATAAATATTTCGTCTCTATTGGATCGGACACGGGGTATCGAATTGTCGATAGCTTCGGTGGGGAAGATGTCAGCGATGCAGATCAGGATGCCTATAAAAGCGTTAAGAAACAAATCGAATCGAAGTTCAAGACACAGCTTGACATCACCATCGTTCCAGAGTTGATGGATCTGGAATTTGAATCCGAAGTCTGGGAGCAATGGGGGGCGAAGTGCTTGAGTTGTGGCAGCTGTGCCATGGTTTGTCCCACTTGCTATTGTTATGGCATCCAGGAAGACGTTGATTTAGGTTTCACAAAAGCCAGTAAAGAGCGCTTCCTCTACTCCTGCAACCTGGTTGATTTCGCCATGGTCGCCGGGGATCACAATTTCAGGCCTGAACCGTACATTCGCCTGAAGTATCGTTATTACCATCAATTCCGTGGTTTTGTCGAAGCCTTCGACCAGTCCCTGTGTGTGGGCTGCAACCGCTGCGGTGTAGCCTGTCTGGCGGGCATCAGCCCCAAAGCCGTGATCGATGACTTGAACGAAACGGAGCGACGATGACCCTTAAGATTCCACGTTACGATATCAATCGGGAACCCTTCATGACGGAGATCCCCGATTTCAATCGCGAATCCAAATTGATGCAAACTGAGCGAACGCATAAGGCGCGCATTATTGCAGCCATTCCCCTGACGAAGGATGAAACATTGTTCCGGATTCAGATCGTAGACCCTAAAAGCCGGGAGCTTTTTAGCTTTCTTCCCGGCCAATTCGTGATGGTCGAGGTGCCTGGGTGTGGAGAGGTGGCGATCTCGATTTCGGGATCGAATTCGAACAACGAATTTATCGAGCTCTGTATCCGCAAGGTCGGCAAAGTCACGAGTATGATCCATCGGTTGAAAGCAGGCACCATGGTCGGCATTCGCGGTCCCTTCGGCACGAATTTTCCGATGCGTGAGATGAACGGCGCCAATGTTTTGCTCATCGCCGGCGGGCTGGGTATCGTGCCGTTGCGATCGAGTATTTTCTGGGTCAATGAACACCGTCAGGACTATAAGGATGTCACCATTCTATACGGCGCCCGCAATCCCGACTTGCTGCTGTTCGATTACCAATACGAGGAATGGCGTAAGGTTTATGGATTGGAAATACTCACCATCGTCGAAGAGCCCAATGACAGTTGGAATGGGCCGGTGGGGTTAATCACACAGTTGTTTGATCAGGTGCCCATCGATCCGGATGATACGTTTGCTGTTGTTTGTGGGCCTCCGGTGATGTTTAAGTTCGTATGCGGCCGGCTCAGTGAAATGGGTATTCCCCGGCAGCGGATGTTCGTCTCACTCGAACGCCGCATGCACTGTGGGATGGGGAAATGCTGCCGCTGCAACGTTGGCTCGACGTTCACCTGTCTGGATGGTCCTGTGTTCGATTATTGGACGGTCATGAACCTGCAGGAAGCCATATAACTTGCAGGGAAGTCGATTATTTAGATGATGGATAAGGTCTGATGAAGTATTTAGGAATTGAATTACCGAAACCGAAAGTGGGTGTGTTTGGCTTCACGGGCTGCGAGGGTTGCCAGTTGCAGTTGTCCAACAACGAAGAGAATCTGAAAGACCTTTTCTCGTTGATCGAGGTCGTGGATTTTCGCTTGATCTCATCCGACAAGCTTGGCCCCTACGACATCGCCTTTGTGGAAGGCAGTATCACAACTGATCATGAGGCAGAGGCATTGAAAGCCATCCGAGTACAAGCCAAACTCCTCGTTGCCATGGGCGCGTGTGCGTGCCTGGGAGGGGTCAATCATTTACGCGAGCGTTTCGACCTGGATGAGGCCATGTCTGAAGTGTATGGCAAGCACAAGATTGTATCTGGTAAGGTACGCCGGCTGGCGGATGTTGTCCCCGTGGATATTGAATTGCCCGGTTGTCCGATTTCGAAAACGGAATTCGAGTGGCTGGTGCGTCAACTGATCATGGGCAGCGAGCCACAATTCCCAAGATACCCAGTTTGCGTCGAATGCAAGCAGCGACTCAATACCTGCGTGATGGACATGGGCATACTCTGTTTGGGTCCGATCACGCGTGCAGGCTGTAACGCCATCTGCCCGCGCAACCATGCTGGTTGTTGGGGATGTCGCGGCCCCGTCGAGGAAGCTAATTACGAATCGTTGGCTGAAATTCTCCGCGAACACGGCTTCTCTGAGGAGCATATTGCTGAGCGTGTTAGCTTTTTCAACGCTTTTGCTGGAGCGCCGTTCTTGCCGATGTTAGAGGATTCCTGAGGAATGTGAGCGTAGCGAATGAAAGTAGATGTTAATCAACCCGTTCGAATCGAAGTAGAACACGTCGCCCGCGTAGAAGGGCATGGCAATATCAAGATACAGATCGAAGAAGGTCGCTTGGTCGAATGCAGCTGGGAGGTAGTAGAGACCCCGCGCTTCTTTGAGAAAATGTTCCAGGGGCTTTCTGTGGAAGTAGTGCCGCTGCTCGCATCTCGCGTTTGTGGCATTTGTTCGATCTCCCATGCGTTGGCGAGCGCGCGGGCCATCGAGCGTGGACTGGGGATCGAAGTGCCGGAGATGGCGCAGAAAGTGCGACTTCTGGCCAAACACGCCGAAACGTTACAAAGCCACTCCCTGCATGTCTTTTTCCTGGTAGCGCCGGATTTACTCGGTGTGGGCAGCGTCATTCCATTGATGGAGACACATCCACAGTTGATTCAAATCGCCACAAAGATCAAAGGCTATGCCAACAAAGCCTCAGACTTTTTTGCCGGACGCACTTCCCATCCCATGGTTTTCAAGGTCGGAGGCGTGACACAGCGGCCACGAAAACGGCAGCTGCGCGAATTACGTCAGGAACTGCAGGCGACGATGCCGTATTTGTGGCAAGCATTGGAGGCGTTTACAGAATTCTCCTTGCCGGATTTTACGCGTGAAACCGAATACGTTTCGCTTGCGGGGGTTGGTGATTACCCCTTCATTGGCGGGGATTTGATTTCAAGCGATGGTGTAAAAAAATCCGAAAACGATTTTCGAGAGATGACGAACGAATACATCGTCGATCATTCGACCTCGAAATATGCCAGGCTGAGTCGGGAATCTTTGGCAGTGGGGGCATTGGCTCGGTTTAATAATAACTTTGAGGGTCTGCATCCCACTGCCAAACAAGTCGCTCAGGACCTGGGAATGAAGCCGCAGATCGATAATCCCTACTACCACAACATCGCACAGCTGGTGGAATGCTTCCACGTGCTGTGTGAATCCGAGGAATTGATCGACGAGATGATCGAATCCGATGACACCAACGTCGCAGCAGATTATGAGTACAAGAAGTGCGAGGGGATAAGTGCGATCGAAGCCCCGCGCGGCATCCTCTACCATTCGTACAAGATCAACGCAAAGGGTCTGGTGGAAAGCGCTGATTGCGTCATCCCCACCGGGCAGAATCACGGCAACATCCAATATGATCTTGAAGCACTCGTTACGCAGCTGGCGGCCGAGGGCAGGGCGGATGAAGAAATCAGTCTTCTCGCCCAAATGCTCGTGCGCGCCTATGACCCCTGTATCTCCTGTTCGGTACACTGACTATCCGCCCATCGATAAGGTTGGATGAATTGCACCCTTCAACTGAATAAGAAGCGCCCAACCGGGCGCTTCTTTTATATCCATCTTGAATTTGCTGCAGCTATCTACTGCTGGTAGCGTTGGAAATCTCACACCTGGTTCTTTGCAATCACATCCCGATACCAGTAGGCGCTTCGTTTGGGAATGCGTTCGAGTGTTTCATAATTTACATAGACCAGGCCAAACCGTTTGGAGAAACCTTGTGCCCATTCGAAATTATCCATGAAGCTCCAATGGAAGTAACCCCGCAGCGGGATGCCATCCTGGATCGCTCGGCCGGCTTCTCGCAGATGGGAACTAACATAGCGAACCCGGCGGACATCATCCACTTCCCCGGATGCATTGACCTGGTCGGGGATTGCAGCCCCATTTTCTGTGACCATTAATGCCGGAAATTCGTAATCGCGATGGATGCGTTCCAGGATATCATACAGACCTGGAGGTTGGATTTCCCAACCCATTTCAGTGACCTCATCTGATGGGAAAAGCGTTTGTGGTTCGTTCTCTTCCTCGGGGATCCTGTTACTCCTGGCGATGACTCTGAAGTAATAATTGATTCCTAAAAAATCGACTGGAGCCGCGATCGTCTCCAGGTCACCCTCGAGGACGCAATCCATCTCCCGGTCGTATTCCTGTAACATGTCTTCCGGATAGCCGCGTCCAGAAAGGGGATCCATGAACCAGCGGTTGACAGCGCCGTCGATGATCCGTGCTTGCTGCTTGTCGGCCTCGCTGTTGGAGGCGGGATGAACGGGGAAAAGGTTAAGCACGATCCCGAGGTTTGCATCGGGCACGTTGGCGCGGATGGCCGGAACGCCCAGGCCATGCCCCAGGAGTAAGTGGTGGGATGCAGCGACCATTTCGTCCATATCCTTATGCCCCGGCGCATGACGACCTTCGAGGTAGCCAATGTAAGCGCTGACGTGAGGCTCGTTGAGGGTCATCCAGTTTTGCACACGATCTCCCAGATGCTGGCTGACCACATGGGAATATTCTGCGAAGGCTTCCGCCGTATCTCGCACAGGCCAGCCGCCGTTGTCTTGCAGGGCTTGCGGAAGATCCCAGTGATAGAGGGTTAAATAAGGTTCGATATTTGCTTTCAGCAGGGCATCGACCAGGGCGCTGTAGAAATCCAAGCCTGCCTGGTTGATCTTGCCCGTTCCCTGGGGAAGGATACGCGGCCAGGAGATTGAGAAGCGGTAGGCCGGGATGCCCAGCGAGGCCATGAGATCGACGTCCTGCTGATATCGGTTGTAGTGATCGCAAGCGACGTCACCCGTATCCCCGTTCTCGATCTTGCCGGGTGTATGGCTAAAGCGGTCCCAGATGCTTTCGCCTTTCCCATCGGCGTTCCAACCCCCCTCGATTTGATAGGAGGCGGTAGCGGTGCCCCAGATAAAATCTTCAGGAAAACCAATCACGTTACCTTCATTAGTGTTTTGATTCATTGTGTACCCTTTTTTATGACTGTTTTATTTCAGGCTAGATTAAACCATGGAATTGGCTTTCAGAAAATAGAGAATTTCCTTAAGTTGTGTGAAAGCGAGGGCCGTTACGGTGTCCGCCCCACCGTAATAGATAGCGATGCGGCCGCTTTCCTCGTCATACAGGGCAGCGCAGGGGAAAGCCACGTTAGGTACGTCGCCGACGCATTCGTAATACTGCTGCGGGGAGAGCAGGTAGGGTGCACCGCGCCGGATCACTTTCCATGGTTCTTCGAGATCGAGCAGTGCGGCGCCAAAGCTGTAGACGAAACCGTTGCAGGAGGTCAGGACGCCGTGGTAGAAAAGTAACCATCCTTCCGATGTCTCTATCGGGACAGGGCCGGCGCCGATCTTTGTGCTTTGCCAACCACTGGCGACTCCCATCACAAAGCGATGCTGCCCCCAATGGATCATGTCCGGGCTTTGGCTGAGGAAAATGTCCCCGAACGGCGTATGACCGTTGTCGCTTGGTCGACTGAGCATCACGTAGCGATCGTCGATCTTTCTGGGGAAGAGCACACCGTTGCGGTTGAAGGGAAGGAGCGCATTTTCAACGAAGTGAAATGATTCAAAATCCGTGGTGTAGCCAATACCTATCGTGGGACCATGATAACCGTTGCACCAGGTGATGTAATAACGATCTTCCAGCCAGACGACACGCGGGTCGTAGCGGTGGGAAAAGACCGCCAGTTCGGGATCGTTGAATTTCCACACAATGGGATCGTAATCCAATTGCCAGTCCAGTCCATTTCTACTGAAACCGCGATAGAGATCCATCTCCCGCTTTTTATTATCGACTCGGAAAACCCCGGCAAATCGATCTTCGAAGGGCACGACGGCGCTGTTAAAAATGCTGTTCGAATCGGGGATGAGATCGTGTGGAATAATGGGGTTCTTACTGTATCTCCAGACCACATCAGAGCAGCCGGCTGGTCGCTCCTCCCAGGGAATATTGCTATTTGCCATGCCATATCTCCTTGTACCTGGCTTCCATTTTCCGGCCATAGGAAGCCAGGCTTATTGTTTTCTCCCTCATCGTTCCTCAGGCCTACTTCAGAAGCGAAGGAACAAGCCTAAACCACCGCACGCATCCCTTGGGCAATTGCATATCCCAATACGCTCCCTTTGAAACGATTGTGGAGAAAGTGATTGTTGACGAGCGATGAAAATACCTGTATAGTATCTATACCTACCGAGAGCGCTCCCAGCCTTTCCATATTTATAGACCATTTTCCATAAAAAGGGAAGCTAAATCGGAAAAGTTTCGAAAAATGAGATGAGAGCGCTCCCAATGGACATTCAATGCAGAACCTGACACTTGAGGATGTCGCCGAGAGGGCGGGTGTATCCCGGTCTACCGTATCCAGGGTGATCAACGATCAACCCAACGTGAGCGAGGGCGTACGCGACCGGGTTTGGAAAGTCATCAACGAAACGGGATACCAGCCAAATGTGGCTGCACGATCGCTGGCCTCGCAGCGATCCTATATGATCGGACTTGTATTACCACACAGTGTTTCCTATCTGTTCACTGACCCTTACATTCCGCACCTGATTCAGGGCGTCGCGCAAAGCTGTAATCAAAGCGACTACACACTCGGGCTTTTCCATGCTTCCTCCAAAGAAGATGAAAAGAAGATGTATCCTCGCGTATCAAGAGCCGGTCTCCTGGATGGCGTGATCTTGCAGGCCGGTCATCATGGCGATCCACTGATGGATCGCATGATCGACTCGGATCTCCCGCTTGTATTCGTTGGACGGCCGTTTCAAGACGAGAACGTAAGTTACGTGGATATTGACAACTACGATGGCGCATACAATGCTGTATCGCATCTGATTAAACTGGGATATCGGCGCATCGCTACCATTGCCGGAACGGAACTCAGCACGGTGGGTATCGATCGTAAACAGGGATACATCGAGGCGCTGCGCGACAATGATTTAACCGTTGATGAGGATTGGGTCGTGGAGGGCGATTTCACTGAAATGGGGGGCTATCAGGCGATGGAAGCCCTGCTGCCAAACCGACCGCAAGCTGTTTTCGCTGCCTCCGACATCATGGCAATCGGAGCGATTCGCGCTATACGCAACGCTGGTCTGGAAATCCCGGATGATGTTGCCATCGTCGGATTCGACGACCTTCCTGTGGCAAATATGTCCAATATTGCTTTGACCACCATCCGTCAGCCGATCAGTCGCCTGGGTTCCACGGCGGTGGAAATGCTGATCGAAATGATCCATAACGGCTCCAAACTGCATAATCGCATCATCTTGAGTACGGAGTTGATCGTGCGCGATTCCTGCGGAGCGAACCAGGAATTGAAGTATGAAGCAAAGGAAGAATAATAATCCGAACGACGCGGGAGTGGTTCCGCGTCAATTTTGGCCTTCGTGTTCAAAGTGAATCACATATGATGAAATTGGATCGCTGCATAGATCGTGACACACTCGGATGGACTCCGGACGGGAGTGTGCGCCAGAGACAGAAAAAAGTAATCTCAAACCGAGTCTCGAGACGGATCATCTCATTCAACCCATAATTTCATGAGACTTTAGTAATATTTTGAACTCACAAGTTAACCTGCAAGTTTTTTTTACTAAACCTGGGAGCGCTCCCAGTTAAGGGAGCGATTTCCAATTCTTAAAGGAAGGAGGTGGCATTTCAACCAGGAGCAGCTCTACCAACACGCTCGTTAAGCAATGTGTGTGCAACTTTTAAAGGGAAACGCAAAAAGGAGAAAGAAGATGAAACGCAGTATGTTGATCATATCCATCATGGTGTCGTTAAGTATATTACTCGCATCATGTGGACAGGCGGTTGAGACGGTCTACGTAGACCGCGAAGGAGAGACAATCGTCGTTACAGCAACCCCCTCAGGGATAGAAGAAGCCACAGATGTCGTCTACGATCGTAGCGAGACGCTCTACATCAGCGGCGCAGCCTGGGGCCCACCTAATGACTGGAACCCATTCATATCATGGAGCAAGGCAAACACGAGTGGGACGATTGGCCTGGTATACGAGACACTCTTCATGTTCGATGGGTTGACAGGAGAATTCACACCCTTCCTGGCCGAGAGCGGCGAGTGGGTTGATGCAGACACCTACCAGCTCACCCTGCGTGAAGGCTTGACTTGGTCCGATGGCGAAGCTTTGACAGCCGATGACGTGGCCTTTACCTTCGAGTTGGCTGCAGACTACGCCTCGCTGTTCTGGGCGCCAATGTGGAACTACCTGGATGAAATCGTCGTCGATGGCGATCTTGGCCTGACGTTCGAATTCACCGATCCACTCTATCAGGAGTTCGCCAACAATCTCTACAATATTCCCATCGCCCCCGAGCACATCTGGGCAGACAAGACAGAAGAAGAGATTACCGCCGGGCTGAACGAGAATCCAGTTGGGTCGGGCGCCTACCTGTACGAAGCGCACAGCGAAGACCGCAATGTCTGGATCCGCAATGAAAGCTGGTGGGGCATCGATGTCTTCGGATTGCCGACTCCAAAGCGAATCGTCGATATCCGCACGGCAAGCAACAACGCAGCCCTGGGCATGGTCCTCAAAGGTGAACTTGACCTGAGCAACAACTACTTGCCCGGCGTCGCCGCACTGGCGGATCAGGGTTACGTAGACACCTACTTCGCAGATGCACCCTACATGCTCTCTGCAAACACGGCCGTTTTGTTCCTGAACCTGACCAAATCGCCGATGGAAGACGCTGAATTTAGGCGGGCGTTGGCGCACGCCATCAACACGAATGACATCGTCGAGGTCGCCTACGCCAACCTGGTCGCGGCGGCGAGCCCCTCCGGCTTGCTGCCCTCGCTGTCCCAGTTCATCGATGAAGATTTGATGGCATCCGAAGGCTGGTACTTCGATACCGATAAAGCGAAGTCGATCCTCGCTGCTGCCGGATACAGCGATGTCGATGGCGACGGTTTCGTCGAAGCGCCCGATGGCTCCGCCATTGCGTTGGAAGTAACCTGCCCGGCCGGATGGTCGGACTGGATGGCGGCGATCGCCGTGATCTCCGACAGCGCCAAGGCAGCGGGTATCAACCTCGAGGACGTAACGCCGGACTACAACGTGTGGAACGACTCGCTGACCCAAGGTACCTTCGACATGACGCTGAACAACTGGGCGGTATTGAGCAACACGCCGTGGACGCTCTACAACCTGTTGTTCAACGAGCCCATCCAAGAAATCATGGGCAGCGGCAACTTCGGTCGCTACGACAACCAGGAAGTCTTCGATCTGGTTGACGCACTAGCTGAAGTGCCGGTGGATGACATCGCCGGCATGCAGGCGGTTTGCTCGGACATCCAGCAGATCATGGTGGATGACGTGCCGATGATCCCGCTGTGGTACAACGGCGCCTGGGCGCAGTTCAACAGCTCTGTCTGGACGAACTGGCCGACGGAAGCCGATGATACCCCCAACCTGCCTCCCGTCACCTGGTCAGGTTACTGGCAGACCGGTGGCCTGCTCATGCTGATCGACCTGGAGTTGGCATCAGCGGAGTAAATTTTATATCGAAACAGCTCGTATGTTTCTCATGAGTATGCCCCGCCCATCCCAAATTCGTTAGCGGGATGGGCGGGGAACAGTACTGCCCCGAAGCGAGGAGGAATGAGTATGAGGCGATACTTCGGACGCAAAGTTCTCATTTATTTATTGACTTTTTTCATCGCCGTGACGATTGATTGGCTGATCCCGCGCTTCATGCCCGGCGATCCGGTATTGAGTATGCTGGGACGCGTGGGCACTGCGCATCCCGATACCGTGAACGCCATGCGGGAGTACTTCACACGGGTTTTCGGGCTGGATGTTCCCTTCTGGCAGCAATATCTCAACTTTTGGGCGTCGTTGCTGCGAGGCGATCTGGGCGTCAGTGTCTATCGTTTCCCACAATCCGTTGTGGATGTAATTATGAACGCAGTTCCCTACGACATCGCCTTGTTGGTTCCGTCGATTCTGTTGAGCTGGATTGCGGGGAATAAGTTCGGTGCCTATGCCGCCCGCAGAAAATGGCTCGACAATACGGTTTTGCCATTGGGGTATACACTGACAGCCACGCCGTATATGTGGTTGGCGATCCTGCTCGCCTGGGGATTGGGGATCAAACTTGACCTGTTTCCCATCGCAGGCGCCTACGCCTTCGATATGGCGCCGCATTGGTCGTGGCGATTCATTAGCAGTGTATTGCATCATTGGTTTTTACCATTCGCCTCGTTATTCCTCGTGAATCTTGGGGGCTGGGCGATCGGAATGCGCAACGTGATTATCTATGAGCTTGAAGCGGATTATTCTCACTACCTCGAAGCCCTCGGTGCGCCACAGAAACTGGTGCGGAAGTATGCCTATCGAAATGCGCTTCTTCCCCAGATCACCGGGTTAGCCTTACAGCTGGGCGTGATCGTTGCTGGTGCGCTCGTGACGGAGGTCGTCTTCTCCTATCCGGGAATCGGCTTCCAACTGCTGGCAGCCATTCAAAATCAGGACTACTTCCTGATCCAGGGTTGCTTCCTATTCATCATCAGCGGTGTGCTGCTGGCCAACTTCATTATCGATATTGCTTATGTCATTGTTGATCCAAGGACTCGAAGGGGTATGACCGGGGAGACGGCGTGATGGAGAAGAACAAAAAGAAGCGAAACGAGTTTCTATACTTCGCCTTCCGTAACCACAAGCTTCGCATTGGGCTCTTGATCGTGGTCTTCTTCCTGGTGATGGCGATCATCGGACCATCTTTCACGGAGAACGACCCTCTCTCCTTCATCCATCGCGGCGCGCCGCTGAAGCCATTCCAATCTGAGGATTTTCTTTTCGGAACCACGGTATTCGGGCAGGATGTCTACTCCCAGTTTGTACACGGGCTTAGAGCGACGTTTGTCGTTGGTGCTATAGGTGGCGGACTGGCGACATTAATTGGGGTGATCGTAGGTTTCGTTGGAGGCTACATGGGTGGCAAGACCGACGAGGGCTTGAACATGGGTACCAACATCGTACTGGTCATTCCAACGCTTGCCGTCCTGTTGATCATCAGTGCTTATCTCGAGGTGCGAGGTATTCTATTGGAAAGTATCTTTATCGGATGCACGGCGTGGCCCTGGACAGCCAGGGCGGTCCGAGCGCAGACATTTTCGCTGCGCGCCCGTGAATTCGTGGATTTGGCCAAGATGACCGGGATGAAATCATTGAAGATCATCTTCAAAGAAATTGCGCCCAATATGATGTCCTATTTGCTGCTCGTGTTTATCCTCCAATTCGGCGGCGCGACGCTCAATGCAGCCACTTTGGATTTCATCGGACTTGGACCTACAGAGGGGATTTCGCTGGGTTTGATGATGAACCACGCTGTGGCACACAGCGCGCTTTTACTCGATATTTGGTGGTGGTTCATTCCACCGGGATTTGCGATCACGGCGATCGTCGGCGCGCTTTACGTCACGAATGTTGGATTGGATGAAGTATTTAATCCCAAACTCAGGGAGATGTAATCGGATGAGCTTGCATGTGGAAAACTTGAAGGTTTATTACCAAACCCTGAGCGGTGACGTGCGGGCGCTGGATGGTGCCACATTCGACATCGCGGATGGAGAGATCATGGGTTTGGCCGGCGAGTCGGGATGCGGCAAGACAACCCTGGCGCACAGTCTGATCCGCCTGACTCCGCCACTGAAATTCATCGGGGGCAGGGTGGAACTCGACGGTGAGGAACTACCGATCGCCGACATGGAAAAAATGGACGATTTCCGTTTCCGCAAGATTTCCATCGTACCGCAGTACGCCATGAATGCGCTCAATCCGACACGCAAAATCGGGAAGATGACCGCAGAACTTCTCGCCTCGAAGGGGGCGAAAATGAAAGACGTCGAACCCGAACTGCGACGCAGGCTTGATCTGGTGGGATTAACCCAGGATGTACTCGACATGTACCCTATCGAGCTTTCCGGCGGGATGAAACAGCGCATGGTCATGGTGCTCTCGACGCTGTTGGACCCCTCGCTGCTCATGGCCGATGAGATCACCTCCGCCCTCGATGTCTCGACGCAGAAAGCCGTCGCGGAGATGTTGGTGGAATTTCGTGATCGACAGTTTGTTAAAAGCATGATTATCATCACGCATGATATTTCCATCCTGTACCAGGTGGCGGACACGATTATGATCATGTATGCAGGGCAGCTGGCGGAGAAAGCATCGAAAGAAACCATAATCGAATCACCGCGTCATCCCTACACGAAAATGCTGATCTCCTCCTTGCCGCAGGTCGGAGTGCAGGTCAACGACACGAGGCTAAAAGGAATTCCTGGAACACCACCACAGTTGCTCGAGCCTCCGAAGGGATGCCGTTTTCGGGCGCGCTGTCCCCTGGCGTTCGATAAGTGTCTGGAAGTGCCGCCTTTTGTGGAAGTAGACCCAGGCCATATGGTTGCCTGTTGGAAGGAGCCGGGGAAGAATGCTTAAACTTCAGGGTATCTCCAAGACATACAAAGTGGGGACCTTCGGTGGAAAAGAGCTGCACGCCGTGTGTGACGTCGATCTCGAAGTGGGCACCGGTGAAGTCGTCTCCTTGATCGGCGAGAGTGGCAGTGGCAAGACGACGATCGGAAAAATGGTTCTCAAGTTGATTTCGATCACCAGCGGATCGGCGTTCTTCAAAGACATCGATATCACCACAATTGAGGGGCGGGAACTCAAGGAGTACTACCGCAATGTGCAGGGCGTATTCCAGGATCCCTTCAGCTCGTACAATCCGATTTTCAAAGCGGATCGCGTCTTCGCCATGGTCAAGGAAGAATTCTATCCGGACATGAAGCCCGAGGCTTGGGCGGAGAAGGTGGATCAATGCTTGAAGGATGTGGGGTTGAATCCTCCCGATGTACTTGGAAAATTCCCCCATCAGCTCAGCGGCGGCCAACTGCAGCGCTTCCTCATTGCACGGGCATTGCTGTTGGAAACTGAATTTCTGGTGGCGGACGAGATTATCAGCATGCTCGACGCCTCCAGGCGGATCGATGTGCTCAATCTACTGGCGGATCTAAAAAAGAAAGGCCTCTCGATTCTCTTCATCACACACGATCTCTCGCTCGCATATTACATCAGCGATCAGGCGGTCATTCTGTACCGCGGCTCCATTGTCGAAATGGGCTCGACGGAACGGGTATACTTCAATCCCCAACACCCGTATACCAAGATGTTGATGGCGACGGTTCCCCGATTGGATCAAGAATGGGAAGACATCGAGATCGCCATACGCGAGAAACAACTGCCGATCGGTCAGGGATGTGTGTATTTCGGGCGATGTCCATTTGCCACCGATCAATGCAGCCTGGAGCGACCTCAACTTGAGCAAATCGAGTCCAATCATCAAGTGGCTTGTTTCAGTTGCAAACGCGGGTCGTAATCCTATATCCATACGTATGACCAAAACATTGCGGAAATAATCACCCTCAATCCGATGGTATTCGCTTGGATGGTGTGTATAATGGCTTTGGCTCTTCGTTGCGAATGATTGTAGACAATGTATGATTTGTGCGTGATGGTTGCAGCACTGGAGGCAAAATTCATGGAGAAGGTCACTATCAATAACATCGAATGTGTTGAGATTGGAAACGAGCGCTTGTCATTGCTCGCATCCCTTTCTGTCGGTCCGCGGGTTCTCTCATTGAAATTCAAGGACAATGACAACCTGTTTGCCGAACTCCCCGATCTCACCCTGGATTGTCCGGGCACGGGGCTGTTTCACCTGTACGGCGGGCATCGTCTCTGGTATGCCCCGGAAGATCCGCGTATTACCTATTTGCCAGACGACAACCCGGTCAGCGTGGATGCGATCGAGAACGGTGTGCACATCACGCAGGAGGTCGAAGAACAGACGGCGATTCAGAAAGAGCTCGAGATCCGCTTGATCGATGACAAAGCCGAAGTCGAAGTGCGGCACACGATCACGAACATGGGCGATCAAGAACGAACGCTGGCACCCTGGGCGATCACGCAGTTGAAGCCGGGCGGCATTGGCATTCTCCCATTATTTGGTGGCGGCAATCCCGACAATCTCACGCTCCCTGACCGATCGATCGTGCTCTGGCCATATACCGATATCAATTCGCAGCACATCATCTGGGGCAATCAACAGATCCTGATCCAGTCGCAAGTACAGGAAGGCGCTCTCAAAGTTGGTTTCTCCAATCCGGCGGGATGGCTCGCCTATTGGATCGAGGGTACGCTCTTTGTAAAACGAGCCGTTTTCGATTCTCGGGCGGCGTATTTCGACTTCGGAAGTTCTTCACAGTGCTACTGCAACCCGCACTTCATCGAATTGGAGACACTGGCGCCGATCATCAAACTCGCGCCGGAGAAGAGCGTCGAACACATTGAGCAGTGGCAGGTCTATGAAGATGTCCCGTGGGAAGATGACTTGAAGGATATCCTTTCCCTGATCCAGGGTGGATAAGTCTTCTCCACTCGTTTTTAGTCAACCAAAAACGCTGCGGTTATCATTGTCAATTAACCAAAAAGGCACCTGCCTGCAGGCAGGTGCCTTTGTATGCGTATGCTTGTTGGGGTTCGTTATTCCGGACAGGTACAGTATGGCGCCGCCATGCCCTCGGTCCATTTGCCGCCTGCGGCGATGCACTCGCGTTGATCCAAATCGGCGTTGCAGGTGTCATCGCGGGGAGCTTCGGGTGGATCAATGATCTCTACGTTGCATGTGCCGAAGGGATTTTCGGGGCCATCCATCAAGCTCAGCCAGATCCAGCACTGTTTCCCGTCCTCGAATTCGAACAGTCCGTGCGTGTATTCGGGGTTGAGGGCGATCAGATCGGCGCTATCCCCTTCCATTCGGGTCTCGATCAGATCCGCTTCGGGATAGTCACTCGCCCGGCAGTTGCTGTTCTGCAGCGGTTCGTATTCGCAAAAGTCGGATTCCGAGATTTCGAAAATGCACTGGCAGTTCTTGCAGACCTGGGTCGAGAGGCACATGGTCATGTCGCCACCGTCGCACTGCTCGTCACCGTTGACCTCTCCGTCGCCGCAGAACGGTGCCAGTTCGGGGATGTTGGAGTCCACAGCTACCGCAATCGGGCTGCACTCATTGTATTTATCGACATAGAAGGATTTCACCTCAGACCAGGCGCTATCATTTGCTCCATCGATAGCAGCTACACGCCAGTAGTACGTATCGCATTTGTCCACGATATTACCCGTGTTGTATCCCTTAATCGGATTGACTTCCCGGATATTGATGATTAGATCCGTGAATTCGGGATTACTTGACAATTGGAAGGCATAGCCTTCTGGGGTGCAGGTTGGATCGGCATACTCCCACACGAACCAGGACAGGTATTCGATTCTGCCGACCGGCCATACCGGATCGGGTGTGAGCAGCTCTGGGTACTCACATGCTGGACCGACGACGAATTGCCCATAGTATGAGGGGTAGCCTGGATCAGCCGCCTCAGCCTTGGCGGCTACCCGCCAGACGTAGTGGGTACCCACAGTAAGATCAGCGGACGGAGTCCAGTTTTTGTCGGATGATCCAGTCAATCCCCCAAGCCCGGTATCCACATTCCCTCCGTTGGTCGCTCTTGAAAATAATTGAATATCGTACTGTTCTGGGATGCAGCCTGCGTAATCCCATTTAAACTCCGGACGAAGGTCATCCACCACGGTCAGATCGATCGGTTCAAGCGGGTTTGGGTAGTAGTCCTTCGTCATTTGCTCCGTGCATGGCGAACACCCGGTTAATACAATAACCAGGAAACCAAAGAGCAGCAGTAATTGGTCGTTGTGCTTCATCGTTGTTCTCCTCATCGGTCCATAATTTCAGCGTAAACAGATAGGCAATGTTCCAACTTTCCTAAATTCCCGTCTCTGTAACGGATGCCTCGCTCAATTTGTGACAGCCGGTCTACAAATACAAGGATCTTGAAATGATCCCCTTTTTCGGATTTCTTGTCAAACACCACGCCAGATCGGTATTCTCGCTTACCTCGTTCATCGACAACTTGCCTTCCTATCGCAGCTCGAATACGCGCACGTATGGCGGGTTGTCGATCAACAATCGGAACGGCGATGCCGCTTCCAGTTCGGGCAGGAGCAGCAGCTGGATGAACGCCGAGCGGTAGGCGGCTTCGTCGAGCAGCATCACTTCGCCGGTGACATTATTAAGCAGCAGATGCGGACCGCCGGTTGGGGGGAAATCGTAATGTTCAACGCCCGCTTCACCCAGGATGTCGATCGTAACTGCATCAACGCGCTGATCTCCATCGAACTGAAAGACGCCGCTATTATTGTCCAATTCCTGCGGCATGCTGATGGCCCATACCCGGCTGGGTTGACCATCCTGTGCGGTGAAATCCCAGCTCTCGTAATACTGGTACCACTTTTGGAAGGGGATGGCTTCCCATTGGACAACCAGATACGCCAGAGAAGGTAGATGATCGATTGGCGCATCACCGCTGCCCAGAGTTTCCAGCCAGGCATCCCATTCCATCTCACTCCAGGTCTCCCAGACCTCCCAGGGGATGTTTTGATGCTGCGCCGCGAAACGCATAAAATCCACAGACCGATCGAGCGATTCCGAACCGAGTACGACGCCCAGGCTGAATAGATATTCCCCGCTGTTGCGGCGTCCGTCGGTGAAGGTGTTCATTCCGGCAAAGTGCTGCGCAGCATAGCCGTAATCCCAAGAAGTCCAGATCGTGCCTGCCGGGTCTCCGATTTGGCTCAATTCGACCAACGCCTCGGCGTGGGCTTTATCGACGACCGTCTCCACTGGCAGGTAACGCAGGGTTTGATCGATAGGCGGGATGATGGTGAGGAGCAAGACTGCGGGGATCCCGATTCTCACAAAAGTGCCCCAGATACCTCGCTCCCTGGTATTGATCAGGAGCCAATCCAACGCAGCAAACAAACCCAGCAGGATCGCCGGGGCGGCGTACATCGTAAAACGTACGCCCAACCGCACTGAACCTAAACCGAGTACAAGCAAGGGCAAGAGGAACGATGCTGTGACTTTTCTACGTAGAAGGATGAACAAGCCAAGGATGCCTGCCGCACCAAGCAGCGGGTGAAAGGCGCTTCCCGATAGTGCTTCCACCAGATTCGGGCGCTGTGTCTCTTGAATGGATGCAGTAGTGTCGGGGAAGACCAACGAGAACGCCGTGACCTGCGGTTCTGCCTGCCCGAAGAGTCTGCCCACATAGGTCGGAATGACGTTGGACAGGTACCCCTGAAAATGGAAAGCTGCGGTCCCAGCCAGCAGTGCCACGAAGATCACACCCAGCAGGCGACTCATTCCGCGATCTTGGAATCGGGTGGGGAATCGATCCGACAACCACAATACCATCAGACCGGCAACGGCACCGATCCAGCCCAGCCACACCGTCAAGGCTACGGTTATCAGACCAAGGAAGGTGCCAGAGCGATCTTCGGGGGTTCCCAGGAACGAAAGGAGGAGGAAAGCGATTCCCAGAAATGCGAGCAGGAATAGGCCGATGGCGTTGTGCCAGGGGAGGGCAATCGCCGTCAGCAGGATTAAAATTGCTGGAATCGTGCGATCTGCGTTGCGATTGGTTTCGTCGTTGTCGGATTGCTTTGGCTTCTGCAAGTTGGCTTGAATCCAGACGCTCAGCAGCCAGCCGATCAGAAGCGGGAAGAACAGCGTGGCCCAATCTGAGTCGTAAAACCCCAAGCGCGTGCGGTTGTAGAAG
>Ga0307430_1001367_pt1 | contig 18080 bp, 17 predicted proteins | sample SalMarWE160130MG_FD_202159 | JGI IMG/M metagenome (GOLD analysis project Ga0307430, IMG submission 202159) | Salt marsh sediment microbial communities from the Plum Island Ecosystem LTER, Massachusetts, United States - WE1603-130 | ecosystem: Environmental > Aquatic > Marine > Intertidal zone >... | reverse complement strand
AACTATTGCAACATTGTCAACATGCCCTTTGCTGAAGGCGTGGACTATCAATCGCTGGCACCCTACATGACTCTCGCTGAAAAAATCGGTGCACTGCAAATGCAGTTGATCCACGGCCGCGTCAATCGGGTCGAAGTGGAGTACCGCGGCGAAGAACTGGAACAACATACAAAGCTGCTTACCGTTGGGTTGCTCAAGGGGATGCTCGCGCCGATTCTCTCGGACATCGTGAATTACGTAAACGCACCCAGGCTGGCTGCCGAACGCGGTATCGTGGTTTCACAAGCGCGCCACCCAGCCGCAGAGGACTATATCAATGTGATTCTCTGCCGGGTGATTTCCAACGAAGAATCCCGTCTGATCGGTGGTGCGTTATTCCTGCGAACCGAACCACGCATCGTGTTAATCGATAACATGCGTCTCGATGCGGCAGCTGATGGCTGGACGTTGGTGATGACCAGTCACGACGAACCAGGTGTGATGGGCCGTGTGGGAACGCTGCTCGGTGAATTCAACATCAACATCGCACACTGGCACATGGGGCGAGAAGCGCCAGGCGGTAAACAGATTTCGATCATCAATATCGACTCTCCTGCCAATGAAGAGGCTCTCCAAGCCATCGCTGCCTTGCCACATATCGTTCATCTGGAACAAGTCTCTCTCTGATATGGCAGTTAGAGAGCTTGAAAAGCGACTCGATTTTGAAACGTAATTGTCTTGACAATTGGGTGATTTTTTGTTAATCTAAACCGGATTATGAGTGAACGAATAAGCCTTTTCGCCAAGAAGTGCAGCAAGAAGCCTGGTAGGAGCCTGTCTGGCTAGTCTTTGCTTGCATAGGAAAGGTTTGCATAGGACCCGCCAGACGAGCGGGTTTTTTTCTTGCATAGAGAAACGATCGAAATGATGAATCAAAAAAACATCTCCATTTTGAAGAAGAAGTGCACCAAGCGACCGGAACCCGGTCCTGGATAAGTGCGCGCTTCCAACACCTACGCGGAGATAAGGAGCCAGCGATCCAGGCCAAAGATCGATGGCTTTTTGTATATCATTTGAAAATTATTATCGGAGGAAAAGAATGTCCAACCTAACATGCACAGAATGCGGAGCAGAGATCAACCTGCCTGAAGATGTCGTTATGAATGAAATCCTTCCCTGCCCTGAGTGCGGCGTCGAACTGGAAATCACGGATCTCGATCCGTTGACCCTGGCATTGGCTCCGGACGTTGAAGAGGATTGGGGAGAATAGCATGCAAATCGGCATGATCGTTTCGAGGGTCAGACGCGAAGAGAAGCTTCTTATGGAGGCATTTCAAGCGCGCGGAATCCAGATCGATGTTCTCAACGATGGAGGCTTTGTCCTCAACCCTCTGGAGCCGGATCCAGGCTGGTTAGAATACGATTTGATCCTCGAACGCAGCATCAGCAGCTCTCGTACACTCGCCACGCTTCAGATCCTGGAAGCCTGGGGTGTACCAACTCTGAACAACTTTCACACTGCAAGTATCTGCAGCGATAAACTCAGCACCACCCTGGCACTTGCACAGCATGCTGTCCCTCAACCACAGGTCAGCATCGCCTTCACGGAAGAATCCATCCTGGAATCCATCGAATCCCAGGGTTATCCTGCGGTGCTGAAACCCCTCACCGGATCATGGGGTCGTCTGGTGACAAAAATCAACGATCGTGAGTCTGCAGAAGCAATCCTGGAACACCGCTTCACGCTGGGCAATTATCCTTATCACACCGGCTACGTTCAGGAATACGTCACCAAACCCAACGGACGGGATATCCGTTCCTTTGTCGTGGGTGACCGAACGCTATGCGCTATTTATCGAACCTCACCACACTGGATCACCAACACCGCCCGCGGCGGCGTGGCCACCAATTGCGAGGTCACGCAAGAAATTGCTGATATCTCCCAACACGCCGCAGCCGCTGTGGGAGGCGGGATTGTTGCCATCGACCTGTTCGAAACGGACGCAGGTTACCTGGTAAACGAGGTCAACCACTCGATGGAATTCCGCAACAGCATCGAACCCACCGGAGTCGATATTCCTGCAGAGGTCGTGGACTTCGCCATACGAATGGCCAACGAAAACATTGCCGTACAAGAGGCGCAGATATGAGTATTCGAGCTTCGATTGTTGGCGGATCGGGTTATCTGGGTGGGGAATTGATCCGTCTACTCACGCTGCACCCACAGGTGGAGCTGGCACAGGTTTCCTCACGCAGCCTGATCGGCCGCTATCTCCACAACACGCATCCAAACATGCGCGGCTTCACCGATCTTCGCTACTGCCACGCAGACGATCTTGAAAATTGTGACGTACTCTTCCTCGCCCTTCCCCATGGCGAGGTTGCTGCAAATATCGAAGATTATGCACAACTGGCCGACCGCATTATCGACTGCTCTGCAGATTTCAGACTGCGGCGCAAAGAAGCTTATCCCAAATGGTATGACTGGGAACACCCCACGCCGGCCTGGCTGGATCGCTTCGTTTATGGTTTGCCGGAGCGACATCGTGATGAACTGCGAGGCGCCCAGTACGCCTCCGGTGTCGGCTGCAACGCCACCTTGATCAACCTGGCACTAGGACCGCTTGCCGATGCCGGCTGGCTCGAACGAGTCACGGCGGAAGTGAAAGTGGGTTCATCGGAAGCCGGAGCTACCGCTAGTTCCGGATCGCATCACCCCGAACGAAGTGGTGTCGTGCGGGTTTACAGCCCTAGCAGACATCGCCATCTGGCCGAGGTCGAGCAGGAATTGGGGGACTTCCCCGTTCATCTCACCATGACGGCCATCGAACTCGTCCGTGGAGCGCATCTCACCGCACATTGTTTCGTCAATGAGAATGCACAAGTGGAGTCCCTGCGTGATATCTGGGCTTGTTACCGCCAGGCGTATCAGCAGGAGCCCTTCATTCGTCTGGTTGCAGACCGCAGTGGCGGCTATCGATACCCCGAGCCAAAGATCCTCTCGGGCTCGAATTACTGCGACATCGGTTTTGCATACGATGAAGAATCAAACATGATTATCATCATCGCCGCACTCGATAACATCATGAAAGGCGGCTCTGGATCGGCCGTTCAGGCAATGAACCTGATGCTCGGCTTCGATGAACGCTTGGGATTGGAATTCCCGGGTTTACACCCAATCTAGGCTTCATCGATAGAAAGAAACGAGCGGATATTGGAGCATACACATGGATAACAATCGTCTCATGGTCATAAAAATCGGAGGCGCCCGAGATATTCAACTCACGTCGATTTGCGAGGATATCGCCGCGATGATCGCCCAGGGTCACCAAATTGTCCTGGTTCACGGTGGCTCAGAGCGTGCCAACCAGCTCGCCAACGAGCAGGGTCACCCACCGCAATACCTGCGCTCGCCTTCCAATTTCGTCAGCCGCTATACAGATGTGACCATGCGCGACATCTTCGTAGATGCCGTGACGTCTTTCAACGCCGACATCTGTGAGGAGCTTCAGCGCTTCGGTGTGGAAACAGTGAGTCTGAACACACCGGAAACGTGTGTCCTGCTTGGAGAGCGCAAAAGCGCCATACGAGCTGTGATCGATGGGCGCATCCGCGTGATCCGCGATGATTATTCCGGCAGTCTGACCGAAGTTGTCCAGGATCGCATCCGAGAAATCCTGGCAGAAGGCAAAGTGCCTCTAATTCCGCCCCTGGCCTACAGCGAAACAGACGGTTACTTGAACGTCAACGGCGATCGCGCTGCTGCAGCTGTTTCCAGTGCGCTTTCAGCCGAGATGCTGCTGATGCTCTCCAATGTCGATGGGCTCTACCGGGATTGTGAAGATCAGTCCAGCCTGGTGCGTACGGTATCACGCGGGCAGCTGGACACGGCCATGACATGGGCAGACGGTCAGATGAAACACAAAGTCTTGAGCGTGCGCGAAGCATTGGAAAACGGTGTTGCCCATGCAGCCATTATCGACGGGCGATGTCCGCAGCCATTGCAAGCGGCGCTCGATGGAGGAGGAACCTGGTTTGCATAACGAAGCCGTAGTACATCACGCAGATGATTCTGCGAATCAAGAAGACATCCTCGCTTCCGAGGATCTGCACACCTCCGGCGCGTACGGGAAACGTCCGCTGGCCATCGTGGCAGCAGATGGGTCACGTCTCTTCGACGCCGAGGGCAATGAATTTATCGACATGGTGGGCGGACATGGTGTCTGTCTCCTCGGTCATCGGCATCCTGTCGTACAGGAAGCGATAACCCGGCAAGCCGATCGAATTATCACTTGCTCGGAAATCTTTTACAACGATCAGCGTGCACTTTTTTACGAATCGCTGCAGGCACATCTGGCGCCCAGATTTGGACGCTATTTCCTGTGCAACTCGGGTACAGAAGCGGTCGAAGCAGGGTTTAAATTGGTGCGCGCACTGACCAATCGCACCGGCATCGTCGCCATGAAAGGCGGTTTTCATGGTCGTACGCTCGGTTCCTTATCGGCCACATGGCGGCCGAAATACCGAAAACCATTCGAACCCCTCCTCCCTGGTTTCGAACATATTCCATTCAATAACCTCGAGGCGGCAGAAGCGGCAATAAGCGATTCTACAGCTGCGGTGATCGTCGAGTTGATCCAGGGCGAAGGCGGTATTAACCTGATCCAGGATGAATTTCTCCATGGGCTTCGTTCCCTTTGTAACGAACGTGGCGCGCTGCTCATCTTCGACGAAATTCAATCCGGTCTGGGTCGAACGGGACGCTGGTTCTGTTATCAGCATCACGACGTCGTCCCGGATCTGATTTGTCTCGGTAAGGGAATTGCCGGTGGATTGCCAATGGGAGTTCTGATCTGGCGCTCGGATTTGGGAACCTTCCCACCGCACACACACGGAAGTACGTTTGGCGGCAACCCGCTCGTATGCGCTGCAGCAAATGCCACACTTCAGGTACTGGATGAGGAGAAATTACCCGAGAGAGCTGCGCAAGTCGGCGAACGATTTCTTGCGGAACTGCGCACCATCGAGCATCCGGCGATACGCGAAGTTCGTGGTCGGGGCTTGATGATCGGCATCGACCTGCGAAAGCGAGCCACGCCCGTCCTGCAAACCATGGCAGCAAATGGTGTTCTCGCGTTGCCTGCCGGAACAACAATGGTACGGCTCCTGCCGCCCTTGAGCGTTGCAGAAGAAGATTTGGAACAAGTGCGCACAGTCATTGTGAATGCGCTGGAAGAGGTATATGGTGATTGAATTAGCAGCGACCCAAACGAACCAGGCACAGATCGAGGAGCGCGAGCGCCTGATCTACGATCTGGTTTCCATCCCCAGCCTTTCTGGGGACGAAGCCACAGCTGCCCTGTTTCTGGCGCACTGGATGGGCGATCATGGCATGCACGCCTACGTCGATCATTCCAACAGCGTCATAGGCATCCGCGGCGAAGGTGACAAAGAGATCGTGATTCTGGGGCATATCGATACAGTCCCCGGCGAAATCCCGGTCCACATTGACGGAAGAATGCTGCACGGTCGAGGCAGTGTGGATGCCAAAGGTCCATTGGCGGCCTTTATTCTCGCCGCAACACAAGTCGAACCTCCCCCCGGCACACGCCTGGTGGTGATCGGCGCTACCGGCGAGGAAACGGACAGCCGCGGCGCGCGCAGCGCCCTTAAGCAATTCCAGCCGAAGGTCTGCTTGATCGGCGAACCGAGCAGCTGGGACAGGATCACCCTGGCCTACAAGGGTCATCTCATGCTGGATTGGTCTTTTACCGGAGCGTCAGCCCATTCCGCCGGCCCATCTCAAACTCCGGCAGAACGTGCCTTTCGTTTCTGGCATAAAGTAGAGCGTTACGCAGACGATTTCAATCACGATCATCCAGGTATTTTCGACCGTCTCGATATCGCCCTGCGTGATATGAACACCCGCCTGGAAGGCTGTTACGGCGTGGCCGAGATGAACATGGTTTTCCGTTTGCCGCCCGATCTGGGACTCGGCCAACTCGAATCCGACCTGCGGGCGATGAATGAGGAAGCAAGTCTGGAATTTTCCAACTGTGAAGTCTTACACGAAGCCGATAAAAACACCTTCCTGACGCGTGCCCTGCTGCAAGCGATCCGCGCCAACGACGGGCAGCCACGCTTCGTCAGAAAGACTGGCACATGTGACATGAACATCGTCGCGCCGGTTTGGAACTGCCCTATCGCCGCCTACGGACCGGGCGATTCAAGCCTGGATCACACGCCGGAGGAACATCTCGATCTGGATGAATTTCACCGTTCGATCGACGTCCTGCGCCTGGCGCTGCAGACTATGCTGGAAGAGCTATAAGCTGCATTTGACAATTCAGACCCAATTAGGTATAATTGCAAACGAGGAACTAGATAATAGGATTATGAATAAAATAACTACCCTGAACCTGATCCCTCATATCTGCTCCTGTCTTTAGCAGGCAGTGTACCGGTGACCCGCCGGACTTGCCTGCTACTCAAAAGACCGAGTGATGAGGATCACAGGGTAGTTCTGTATTACAAATCGATTATGCGTTGGTGACCTGCTAAACTACTTCGCATATTCGCAAAAACAAAACGTGAGACTCATCGGGCGTCATTCCAAGATGAGTCTTTGTTTTTTAGAGATGTAATGGGAGAAAAGTAGATGGCCAGGATTGCAGACAATATCACAGAACTGATCGGCAACACACCATTGGTACGCTTGCATAAAGTGACTCAAGGCGTTGATGCCGAAGTTCTAGTGAAAGTAGAGTTCCAGAATCCAGGTTCGAGTGTAAAGGACCGCATCGCCCTGAATATGATCCTTACTGCGGAGAAAGCGGGAAAAATCGATGCACATACGATCATCCTCGAGCCTACAAGCGGAAACACAGGGATCGGATTGGCCATGGTCGCCGCCGCAAAAGGTTATCGCTGCGCCCTGGTGATGCCAGACTCGATGAGCATGGAGCGCCGCATGCTGTTTAGAGTATTCGGTGCGGATTTAATCCTGACCCCCGGATCAGAAGGCATGCAAGGCGCCATTAGCAAAGCCGAGGAACTGGCTGCCGCGGATGAACGCTACTTCATTCCACAGCAATTTGAAAATCCAGCCAACCCGGAGATCCATCGCCAGACGACGGCCGAAGAGATCTGGCGCGACACCGAAGGGGAGATCGACATCTTCGTCTCCGGCGTCGGCACCGGCGGCACGATCACCGGAACCGGCCAGGTGTTGAAGGAACGCAATCCCGAGATCCGCATCGTCGCTGTGGAACCAGAGGGTTCCGCGGTGCTCTCCGGCGGCGAACCGGGGCCCCACAAGATTCAGGGCATCGGCGCCGGCTTCGTGCCCGAAGTGCTGGATACGGAATTGATCGACGAGATCATGACGGTGTCGAACGAAGAGGCTTTCGCCATGGCCAGACGCTTGCCGCAGGAAGAGGGTATCCTGGTGGGCATCAGCTCGGGAGCGGCAGTACACGCCGCAGTGCAAATTGCTTCTCGCCCGGAAAACGCCGGAAAACGGATCGTTGCCATCATTCCCTCCTATGGTGAACGGTACTTGAGCACACCACTCTTTGCGCATTTGCGAGAGTGATGTTCCTATGGAGAAACATCATGTTTAAACTACTTCGAGAGGACATACGTGCAGCGCGAGAGCGCGATCCCGCAGCCCGCAACGCCCTGGAGGTCGTCCTCCTTTATCCCGGATTTCACGCCATCTGGATGCACCGTCTGGCGCACTGGTTGTGGCGCATACGCTTGAAGCTCATCGCGCGGGTGCTCAGCCATATCAACCGCTGGCTGACCGGTATCGAAATCCACCCCGCTGCGACCATCGGCCCCGGTTTCTTCATCGATCACGGCATGGGCACGGTGATCGGGGAAACCTCCGAGATCGGCTGCTGCGTGACCATGTATCACAATGTCACGCTTGGCGGCGTTAACTCTGAAAAGACAAAGCGCCACCCTACACTGGAAGACCATGTTGTCATCGGCGCGGGAGCGCAAATCCTGGGGCCGATCCGCATCGGAGCTCACAGCCGCATCGGCGCCAACTCGGTCGTAGTCAAGGACATACCACCCGACTCCGTCGTGGTTGGTGTCCCCGGCAGAGTACGCGGCCGAAATGGCGCACAGCCACCCGAGACGGGTCTCGAAGACCTGCATCACGACCGGCTTCCCGATCCCACGATGGAACGGCTGCAGGCGCTCACAGAGCGAATCGATCAGTTGGAGAAAACCATCCAGCGACTGCAGTCCAGCGACGAAGCGATCCAATAGGTAGGGGCATAAAATGAATTTGTAGGGGCGATCACAGGGGGTCGCCCCTACAGCACATTACACAAGTCGGTATTATTCTTCCACGAAAGTCACATCCACGGGCATGCCGGGCTTCAATTTCCCCTCCATATTCGGGACGGTGATATCGATGGCGAACACCGTCGTTTTCCGGCCGTCAACCGTCTGCACGTTCCGAGGGGTAAATTCAGCCTCTTCGGCGATATGGTCCACCTCGCCATTGAAGACGTAGGACGAGAATGAATCGGATTTAATCAGGACTTCCTGGCCAAGCTGAATCCGGCCATACTGATCCTCAGGAATGTAAACCGTCAAGCGCACTTCATCCAAACGACCGAGGCGCATGACCGTTCCTCCTGGAGAGATAAGCTCACCGACTTCGAGATTGCGTACCAAAACCACACCGTCCGAAGATGCATGCACATCAACCTTCTCCAATTGAATTGACAGCAACGCCAGGGCATCTTCCGCCTGCTGTACGCCAGCCTCGGCCTGTGTGATACCGGTTTCAGCCGCCTGCAGTCCGGCCTCTGCTGCAGCAACTTGTAAAGATTGCTCCCCACTTCTAAGGAATTCCAACGCCTCACGACCGCGGCTGAGTCTTTCACGTGCCACAGCAACTTCCGCTCGAGCCTCGAGGATCGTTTCCGCCTCGCTGGTACTCAACAGGCTCTCATATTCCTGCTGCGCGGATTCAAGTTCGGCCGAAGCAGCATCGTAAGCTTCATCCGCCGCATCCCGCAGTTCCCGGTTATCCATGGCGGCATAGGCTTGATCACGGGTCAGGGCTGCGATTTCGATGGCACTCTCTGCTTGCGCAAGCCGCGCTTCCGCAGCCACGAAATCACCCCGACTCACGTCCGCAAGCTCATTTTCGAGATTGTCTAATTCCCTCTCCAACGCAGCTTCCGCCGCGGCCACCTCTGCCTCCAGCGCCTGGATACGTTCATCCTTTTCGAAATACCAAACGGGCAAATCTGACTCGCCGGTCAACCCCTGCAGCCAATACGCCGAGCGGCTTTCCATATCCTGCAATCTGGCAGCTTGAAGCGCTAGATTATATTGGGCTTCGGCCTGGTCACGTTGAGATTTTGCCACATCAACCGCTGCGTTGGCCGTCTGCAAAGCCGACGAAGCCTGATCGTACTGTGCTTGAAGCAGTTGATCGTCTACACGGAGAAGCAGATCGCCCGCTTCGACGGAATCACCCTCCTTGACGAAAACCTCGGCGACCACTCCGCCTATTTCGGATGCGATGGCGATGTCGTCTGCAGCAATCGTTCCCGTCGCCTCGATGACTGCAGCTTCTTCGCCGTTGAGGCTACTGCATCCGCTGACGAGGATCAAAGCGAGGCCAAGTAGAAATGTCATGTTTATTTTTCGGTTCATTCGGATACTCCTGTTTAACAACGCTCAGTAGAAACCTTCATCATATTCGTTTTCGGAACGTGAAAACACTGCTGATGAAATAGATGACGCTGAGCAAGATTAGTGGAATGGTGGAAGACCACAGCGTGGCAGCGGAAACACCCCGCAGCATAATGCCGCGCGTGATCTCAAGATAGTGTGTAACGGGCAGCAATTCGCTGTAGATGTACGTAACGATGGGCATATTGCCGCGGGAAAACAACAAGCCAGATAAAATGATGGCAGGAATGAGAACGATGAAAATCGCCATGTAAATCGCCTGCATCTGCGTCCGGGAGAGATTGGAAATCAGGACGCCCATCCCCAACGATCCGACGATGAAAATCATACTCAAACCGACCAACTCCCATAGATTGCCCACGATTTCGACATTGAAAAGGAGATCGCCCAGCCACAACAAGGCAAAGAGGTTGAGTATGCTGACGAGCAAATAGGGAATGAGTTTTCCCAACATCAACTCCCAGGATTTGATCGGTGTGACGATCAATTGCTCCATCGTTCCCTGTTCACGCTCCTTCACGATCGCCAGCGCCGAGAGAATCAGCGCCTGCACCTGCAGCAGAATGGGAATCAAACCTGGGATCATGAAGAGGTAGGATATGCCGTCGGGATTGTAGAGCGTCAGTGAGGATGCATTGATGGGAAGCTGTAAACTCGATGCAGCCGGTGTGGATTCAATGCGATCGATGAGAATCTCCTGCGCCGCCATCTGGCTGATGGCGTTTAATTTGAGTTGGATACTGCTCACCTCTGAAGGATCGGAAGCGCCGTTGACATAGAGCATCACACTTGCCGGTTCGCCCGTTCCTACCTTGCGGCCGAAATCCTCCGGTATCAATAACCCCACATTGACCAGGTCCTGATCGATCAGCGACAGAATTTCTTCCTCATTGCGTACATCGTAGACCTGCTCGAAATCCCCGCTGGCCGTGTAGTACTCGATATATTCTCGGCTGACGTCCGTTTTCGAAAGATCGGCAACAGCCGCCGGAATATTGCGGCGCTCAAAATTAATCCCGAATCCAAGCAGGATTAAAAGCATGCCGGGCAGCAGCAGGATCAACCCCAACGTACGAGGATCTCTCCATATATGAAGTAACTCCTTCTTAACTACCGTCCATAAACGATCCATCATTCACTCCGCATTGACCTGCTGTTTCTCAAGCAGGGAAAGTTACTGGCAACGTTTTCAACCAACAGGCTCCAACTGCGCGTTAACTCGTTCTTCATCGACCAGGTTGAGGAAAACATCTTCGATCGATGGCTGGATGTCTTCGATACTCCGAACTTCGATGCCTTGCTTCTTGAGCGTCTTTTCCAAACGAGACACCCCACCATTCGATTCGACGGTGACGTGCAGCAGCGCCCCATGGAAGGATGTGTCCACCACCCCGGGCAATGACCCCAGCACTTCTTGTGCACTTGCAGGTCGATCGCAATCCACCTGGTAGAGCGTACCCTGCTGCTGCTCCTTAAGCGTGTCCGGACTGGCAACGGCGATCAGCCGGCCGCGATACATCATGCCGATCGTGTTGCAGTAATCCGCTTCGTCCATGTAGTGAGTCGTGGCCAGTACGCTGACACCATCTCCCGCCATGTTGTAGATCAAGTCCCAGAATGTTCGTCGGGAAACAGGATCGACTCCCGCCGTGGCTTCGTCGAGGAACAACATCGGTGGTCGATGGGCGATGGCGCAGGCCAACGCCAAACGCTGACGCCAGGCGCCGGAGAGATTACGCGTCAGTTCGTTCTCCAATCCTTCCAATTCCGTAATCTCGATCACCTCCGCCACGCGCTTGCGGCGTATCTCCCTGGGTACACCGTAGATCGAGGCGTAGAAGGTGATGTTCTCCACGATGGTCAGATCGTTGTACAAAGAGAACAATTGGGACATGTAGCCGATCCGCTTTTTGATCGCCTCCGCATCCCGCACGATGTCCAACCCAAGCACACTGCCTTCACCCGAAGTGGGCCGCATGATCCCGCACAGCATGCGGATCAGCGTCGTCTTGCCCGCGCCGTTGGGTCCCAGCAGACCGAATATCTCCCCTTCGGGAATGTAGAAATCCACCTGGTTGACGGCGGTAAAATCGCCAAACTGCTTGGTGAGTTCACTTGTTTCAATTGCTTTATCCATCAGTCTCGCCTACTCCGTTGAGGATTCGAATTTTGTGAACGAACACATCTTCCATGGAAACTTTGTCCCGCCGCAGGAAACGCAGATCGCACTCATCCCGTTTGAGTGAAGACTCGAGCTCTTTCGTCACCCGCCGGACGACACGGTCATCGTCTTCGACAAGCATACGAATTCGGTCTCCCACGGGACGCCAGCGGATGACCTCATCGAGGTCACCTACGATCTCGCGCATGGTCTTGCGCGGTTTCGCTTTGACTTCGATCACAGCGAAGGGAAGCTCCGCTTTGAGCGACTCGGGAGCGCCCGTGGCGATCAGGCGACCTTCGTAGAGGATGCCCACTTGATGACAGCGGTCGGCTTCATCCATGTACGGCGTGGTCACCACACAGGTAACCCCGCGCTGCACGACTTCGCCCAGTATGACCCACAGTTCTCGACGCGACACCGGATCGACTCCCGTGGATGGCTCATCTAAAAGCAGAACTTCCGGATCATGAATCAAGGCGCAAGCAAGTGCCAGTTTCTTCTTCATCCCGCCTGACAATTGATGCGCCGCACGATCCTTAAAGCGTTCCAGTCGTGTAAAGGCCAACATGTTCTCGATGCGATCCTGCTTTTTATCGGAAGTAACCTGATTCATATCGGCGAAGAAAACCAGATTCTCCATCACGCTCAAATCGGGATATAAACTGAACTGCTGCGGCATGTATCCGATGACTCGCCGCACCCACTCCACTTCCTTCTTCAAATCGAAACCGCCAACGGTTCCTTCGCCAGCACTGGTCTCGAGGACCGTAGACAACATACGCAGGACGGTCGTTTTCCCGGCACCGTCCGGACCAATCAACCCGAAAAGCTGCCCCTCCTCCACCTGCAACTCGAAATCGGCAACCGCGGCTTTCTTGCGCCGGCCGAATCGTTTGGTGAGTCCCTGCACTTGAATCATGGTCTGCATGATGCACTCGATCTCTCGGATGAATTAAAACCGCAACACAAATCGACAAAATCAACCAACACGAAACCGTTATTGAGTCTCATTACCTTCTTCACGATCCCTATGTTAAAGACTGCCGTCAATGTTGACGAGATACCGGCCGCCACGAATCGCCATGACGGCCGCCATACCCGCACGTGACGTGTGTCATGTATGGATCGGAAAACGGGAGTGCTATCATATAGTGGATGATGAACCGTCTGGAACCCGGATTGCTGCGGATATTTCGTTATTTCACCGCCATCGCCATGGTGTACTTTGCCTGTCTTGTGGTGTACACCGCACTCGACACGCACAGGCTCTTTTCTGCATCCCAGGGTCAGCTTTATCTCAACCTGGCGACCAGTCTGGCGCTCTTCGGCTATCTCTCCTGGTCGTGGCTGCGAAACGTTCTCCGCTTCGCCTACCTGCCGCTCGCCCTGGCCTCGGCGACCGCCGTGCCGATACTGAGCAATCTGGTTTTTCTCTTCGAACCCACTGCCAGCAACCTGCCCGACATCGTCTTGCGCAGCTGGCTGCTGCTGCCGATCCTCGTCGTTCCCGTGGTGATCATGGCCTGGCAGTATCCCGTACGTTTCGTCGTGTATTTTGCCATTGCCACCGGAGGCGTTGAACTGGCGTTGCTGGTGCGCGTGGCGGGTAGAGTGGACATCGAAACCCTGCCTATCCTGGGCGTACCCATCATTCAAGCCTTCGCCTTCGGCACGGTCGGCCACATCGTCTCCCACCTGGTGACCAGCCAGCGCGTACAGCGGCAGGCCTTGCTGGATGCCAACATCAAGCTCAGCCAGTACGCGCGCACGGCCGAGCAATTGGCCACCAGCCGGGAGCGCAACCGATTGGCGCGAGAACTGCACGACACGCTGGCACACACACTCAGCGCCCAAACCGTCAATCTCGAAGCGATTAAACTCATGATCCCTGGAGAGCAGAACGAAATTCACGCCATGCTGGGACAATCGCTCGACAACACCCGCAAGGGCCTGGCGGAAACACGAAGAGCGTTGAAAGATCTGCGTTCCAAGCAGTTGGAGGATCTGGGATTGAGCATCGCCCTGCGCCACCTCGCCCAGGATATCGCCCAACGCGGTACGTTGAGCCTCGAGGTCGACCTGCCCGATCGTCTTCCCGATCTGCCCTCGCAGACGGAGCAAAGCCTGTACCGCATCGCGCAGGAAGCGCTGGAGAATGTGGTACGACACGCCAATGCAAATTCGATCACCCTGCGTCTGACACAGAACGGGTCGAACCTGTGCTTGTCGATCACTGACGATGGGGAGGGATTCGATATTGAGGACCCAAACGTAAGCGAACGGCTGGGCATTCGCGGCATGGCGGAAAGAGCCGCATTGGCGGCAGGAAACATCCAGGTGCAAAGCCAACCTGGCGGTGGAACCGTTGTTCATTTTACAGTCGAGGTGCCTGATGGTGCGCGTAGCGATCTGTGACGACCAGATCATTGTGTGTGAAGGTCTGCAAAGAATTTTGGATTCCGACCCCGAGATCGAAGTCGTCGGCGTAGCTTACGACGGTGCAGAGGCCTGCCAGCTGGTGGAAAAGACGGATCCGGACTTGATCCTCATGGATTTGAAGATGCCCCACATGAACGGCATCGTCGCCACGCGCAGGATCCGCATGCAGAATCCCGAGGTACACATCCTCGTGCTCACGACCTACGATGATGACGAATGGCTTTTCGATGCCATTCGCAGCGGCGCGGCAGGCTATCTGCTCAAGGACACTCCACCGAGCGAACTAATCGCCGCCATCAAGGGCACGGTGAGCGGAAAGGCGTTCGTCGATCCCAGCGTGACGTCCAAGCTGTTATCGGAGGTCTCGAAAACCGGTCTGACACTTGGGAGCCCGACACACTTCTCACTCAGCGATCGGGAGCGCGAGGTCCTGCAGTTGATCGTCGAGGGTCTTTCCAACGCCGATATCGCCGAGCGACTCTTCCTGGCCGAGGGGACCGTGCGCAATTACACCAGTTCGGTATTTCGCAAGCTGGGGGTATCCGACCGCACGCAGGCCGCCGTGCTCGCCCTGCGTCACGGACTGGTTGATTCCGGGTCCACATCGAAGTAAACATGTAGGTTGGGTTTCGTGCTAATCGAATCCCACGAAACCCCTCTCCCCCCTGATAAAGTAGCCCATGCATTGGATTTCAAACACGTAGTTGGTATGGGCAGCTGATTCATCAGTTGTGTTGACTCAATGCTTACTTTGATGCACTTGGCATAGAAGTCTCTCAAAGACGGAGCGGAACGGAGGCCATAATACAACGCAGTAATTCCGATCTTCAGGCCGAAGCGGAGAGACTCCGCGCAGCGCACCCGAAGGGTGTTGCCGAGGGGGTGTGGGGGCTTCCCCCCACACCCCCTGACAAAGCGGCCCGTGAACTCGATTTCAAGCACGCTGCGGGTATGAGCTGCGGAAATGATCCGTCCTTCGACTTCGTGCGTAGCCAGCACCGTTACGATTGGCTCCAGTCCATTAGAGGCGAAAATCGCGGCTCAATGCAGCTGAGGAAGCATACGGAATTTACACCACTTGACAAGACGTAAACTTGCGCAGACAATTCTAGTGTCTAAGAACTAACAATAGACTTTTCGTTACGGTATCAAACAATATTTTTCCCTCTGTCCAATACAGCACGGATGAGAGAGATGAAATCATTCAGGCTACTAGCAATAACGCTGGCCTTTCTTTTATTAACCTCTTGTGAGTTATCAGAAGCAGATGTGGCAACATCGGTAGCGCAGACGCTTGAAGCTCAGTCAACAGACACTGCGCTGCCAACAGATATCCCCACGGCCACACATACAATGATGCCTGCGACTCCAACAGCAACATCGATTTATTATCAGTGTGAAGGGATATCTCGAACAAACCTTCTTGAGAATCCAGATGCCAGCCAAGGGACATTACATTGGTATGTTTTTAGTGAGGCATTCGTGGACGATAGTAACAACTCCAATCCATACTTTGTCGTCCGAAACAATGGGTTTTTCCAGCAGAACGTCGCCATTGGGCCCGAAGAGGCCGGGCAGTATGCGCTTTTTATTGCCCAGGTATCGAGCGAAAGAATCAACGCAAGCGGTTCTATTACCGGTTTGCCATATCTATACGGTATAGCGAAGGACGACGACAATAATAACATTGCCCCCCTTCAGGGGAAGAACATGACGTGCATAGCTACAGAAGTCGATGAATGGGTTGTAGCTTGGGGTATCTTTGAGATTCCGCCATCCACAAGTACGATTCGATTCGATTTAAATCAAGCATTACGAAGAGGTGATCCCCAGAACGGGTCTGTTGCCCGTTTTGATGATGTGGGCTTGTATATTTTTGAAGATGAAGTATGTGCAAGACAATTGGTGGCAGAATATGAAGAAGCTTTACTGCCCTGACATATTAACAATAGAAGTCAATGAAGCTGCGGGTAAGAACTAATACTCCAATTGCTGCGGTTATTTGAACGATTTGACTTGTTTGATCTTTCTCATTTTCATCTACAATAAAAAAGCCCCGGCGAGTAGCCAGGGCTTCTTCTAAGCCAAACTCCTCAGCAGGTTGCCGAGTTTGTCGGGCAGCTTCTCCGCTTGGCTAATAACCAGGCGGAGGAATAGCTCCTTCATGCGGTTGTCGCCCCAGGTGCGGTTTTCCCGCGCCATGCGTTGGATGAGTCTAACAGTCTCTTCAGAGATCGGCGGGCGACCATGTTGTTTTCTCTTCCGAGACTTGCGTTTCCAAAACCAGCGATATAAGTCACGGTCGAAGCGTATCGGGTTGAACGATGGTCAACACCTGCTTCCAGGATCGCAGCCCACTGGCCAACATCACCAACAGGACACGCTCGTGCGGCTTGCAAGCAGGGTGTAGACCCTGGCGATTGAGCACGATGAGCTGCTGCCGCAGAAAGGCATTTTCCAACACGAGTTCTGATCTACTGCGTGTGAGATCGAGGATGGCGCCGGTGAATAGGGATGGGTTTTCAGGTTTTACCCAGCGTTGAATGTGCTGTGCGATAATATGCAGGACGAGTTCGATGAAGTGTTGGAGAGAAGAAATCATGGTCAGCCTTTCATTTTAGGAAATGGAGACCGTGATTGTTATGCCTTAGTTGGTGTTATAGGGCATTTTTAGAACGGATGTACATTTTCGGCCAGCACAGTAGATTGTTATATCAATCGACGTTAGGCTTCTTTATAGTAAACGTTAATTTCTGCGGAAGTTTTGTACGAAACCTCAGCCTTGAATGGAATCGACCAGTGCAATCCCCATACGCCTTCTTCCTTGCCAATACCCAACAACCCCTTTTTTGATGGTTTGACACATTCTATAGAGTCCACAAGGCCTCCGTCCGGAATCTTGCTAATCCCTATTGATTGGGCATCATTCTGTGTAAAAGCTTTGACATCAATATAACCAGATTGCGTCTCTCTGATTATTGACGCAGAGGAAACATCAAACGCCTCAGATGGAATCCTGGCGAGCACATCCTTAATTGTCTGGTCTGCTTCCGCTCCTTCACTATATATTGACTTCTCTTGAACATCGTGAATAACGTATACATGGACAATACGTTCACCCTGAATTACTTTCGCTGCCTCTTCTTTAGCCTCTTCCAAGCTTCTGCCTTGGAATTTTTGTTGACTAATAGGCACCATAGGCGTAGGTCGCAGTGGAATCTCCCCTGTTGCCCACCAGTGTTTTGCGTCAGAAGCAGCGATCTCAAGGTCCAGTCCTCGACACTTTGCTCCCAACTCACACATAAGAATCGGTCCCGTCTGGATATACACGGAATAGCCTTTGGCCCCTATTGATCCTCCATAGAGTCTTTGTCTCCGCTGAAGTTCTGCCTGTGCGGAAGCGAGGGAGCGATATTCTCTCCGAAATTCTACAAGCTCGCGTGGTATCCAAAGAAATCCTTTTCCTCGAGGAATACTCACTCCTCCCCACCCACAAGGACACGCATTGTCAGAACATCTTCCATTCCCGCTGGGCGGTCCGCGGTCTTTGAAATACTCCATGAAATATCATCTCCTCTCAGTAATATGTCTCTCTGTAAATAATATGATACTAGATCAATTCAATCGGGATTAAACAGAAATATCATAGCATCATACATTCACATACCGAATTGGATTTTGCCCCCCTTATTCGCATTGCATGGTCGGGGCTCTGCTTGACCGAATCCAAGTGATCTTATGGGGCTCGGGCGAAAAGTTGGGCGGCAAATAA
>Ga0307430_1001366_pt1 | contig 18086 bp, 18 predicted proteins | sample SalMarWE160130MG_FD_202159 | JGI IMG/M metagenome (GOLD analysis project Ga0307430, IMG submission 202159) | Salt marsh sediment microbial communities from the Plum Island Ecosystem LTER, Massachusetts, United States - WE1603-130 | ecosystem: Environmental > Aquatic > Marine > Intertidal zone >... | reverse complement strand
CCCGAATCAAATTATTGAATTTTCACCCCAGAAAAAGTTTGACAGCTTAGCTGATTTCGGTAAAATACTCCCTTTTGTGTAGCGAAAGAGAGTGTTTCTATGAAGAGCTTTATGGCGAAAAAAGAGCAGGTCGAGCAGAAATGGCTGCTCGTGGATGCCGATGGGGCTGTTCTGGGCCGAATGGCGGCTAAAATCGCGCCTATACTTATGGGAAAAAACAAGCCCACATATACACCGCACGTCGATACAGGCGACTACGTGGTTGTGGTGAACGCCGAGAAAGTTCAGCTTACCGGCAAAAAGGCTCAGACGAAGGAGTACGACTATTATACGCATTTCCCCGGCGGGCATAAATTCGTCAGCTTTGCCGATATGATGTCAAGAAAACCTGAAAAGGTCGTTGAACTGGCCATAAGGCGGATGCTGCCGAAGAACAAGCTCGGCAGAAAAATGCTGAAAAAGTTGAAGGTTTATAGAGGCCCCGAGCACGAAAACCAGGCCCAGAAACCGGAAAAGATAGAACTGTTTTGATGGACAATTTTTGAAACTCAAAGTACGAAACTAAAAAAGCACGAAGCACGAAAGAAACAATTGGTGAATGGTGAGTAGTTAATTGGTGAGTAGTGAGTTTTATACGAAGTACCAATTAACCAATTAACTAATTAACTAATTAACCAATTAACTACTTTGTTTCGGATTTCGACATTCGATATTAGGATTTTCACGAGGGACGAGTTATTATGGCAGAGACCAAAACTAATAAACTTAATGTCAAAGTAAGTACTCGGACCAAGCAGGTATCGACTCCGGCCGGCAAATCAAAGAGTGGTTACTGGTGGGGTACCGGCAGAAGAAAAAGCTCCGTCGCCCGGGTACGAATCAAACCCGGCGACGGCAAATTGCTGGTCAACAAGAAAGACCTCAAAGATTACTTTGTTCGGGAGCAGGACAGAAAAGCAGTGCTGGCGCCTCTGGCGGCAGTCGATGCGGAAAAAACGTTCGATGTCTTTATCAATGTCAAAGGCGGCGGAACTACCGGGCAGGCAGGTGCCTCCCTGCTGGGAATTGCCAGGGCATTGAAGAAATATGATGAAAACTATATCCAGGCACTGCGGGACGGCGGGCATCTTACCCGTGACCCCAGGATGGTCGAAAGGAAAAAGCCCGGACAAAGAGGAGCAAGGAGAAGATTCCAGTTCTCAAAAAGATAGCTTGGAAATTATTTTTGGGATTATTGAAAGAGCCACTGGAATTCCCGGTGGCTTTTTTTGTGGAGAGATAAATTGCGATGTCAAGGGCAGAACATATAACAAAGGGAACCGCTTTAATGGCTCTGGCGAGCGTCTTTTTCTGTATAGCCGGCTGCCTGGTCAAAGCTGGCTCATATATAGGCGCCTACAAGCTGGCGTTCTTTCGATTCGTCATAGGGCTGGGCTTGATCGCTACTGCCGTTATGTCAGGTCGAGCCAAGCTTGTCTTTATCAACAAAAAGCTGCTGTTCTTGCGAGGTCTTACAGGCGGGACTGCTGTCTTTATCACACTTTTGTGTATTACTAAGCTGGGATTGGGTAAAGGCATGGTTCTGATAAACTCATACCCGATCTTTGCAAGTATTATCAGTGCGGTTTTCCTGAAAGAGCGGCTGCGGCTGTTCGACATTGCAGCCATTCTGACAGCTATGCTGGGTATTTACTTTATTGCGTACGAAAAACAGCAGGGCTTTTCATTGCTGGTCTTTGGCAGATATGAGCTTTTAGCTGTCCTCGGAGCGGTGATTGCCGGGATAGCTGTCACGCTGATACGCAAGCTCCACGATACGGATAACTCATTGACGATTTACTTTTCCCAGTGTGCGGTAGGCATGTGGCTGGTCATAGGGCCGGCCTTCAGTCGCGAAGGGGCCATCGGTTTAAAAGGCGTCTTCATCCTGCTGGGCATCGGTGCCAGCGTTACTATCGGTCAGCTCTTGATGACGGAAGGCTTCAAGTATGTGCCGGTCAAGACTGGTTCATTGTTGCTTATGCTCGAGACTGTATTGTGCTATGTAGCCGGCGTGGCAATATTCGGCGAACCTTTGACGGCGACTTGCCTTTTGGGTACTGTGTTAGTTATTGGCGCTTGTGCGGTCGTCTTGGTAAGGAGGAAGCTTGACCACTAAAAGTGAAACTGATATTCTTGGTCAATACTTGAGAATAGAAAGGAAGACACGATGATACAAGTTGCAATAATCGGGGCAAGCGGATATACCGGCGCCGAGTCGATACGGATTCTCCTTCGGCATAATGAGGCGAAGCTTACTTATCTGACCGCTCTGCCGGAAGAATGCGGAGCGGTCGAGGACGTTTTCCCGCAATTTAAAGGACGGTGCGCTCTGCAAATCGAGCCGTTGGACCTTGATAAGCTGTCGGACTTGTCTGATGTCGCTCTATGTTGTCTGCCGCATAAGGTCTCTATGGGATTCGTGCCGAAACTTTTAGATGCAGGGCTGAAAGTAATCGACTTTAGTGCCGATTATCGACTCAAAGATATTGCAGTATATGAAAAGTATTATGTCAAGCACACCGATACCGGGAATTTAAAACACGCCGCGTTCGGCCTGCCTGAGCTTTTCCGTGAACAGATAAAAGGCGCCAAGCTCGTCGCAAATCCAGGCTGCTATCCGACCGGAGCTTTGCTTGCCATTGCACCGTTGCTCAAAAAAGGCCTTATTGAGACAAGCTCGATTATCGTCAATGCGGTAACAGGCGCTTCGGGAGCAGGTAAAAATCCATCTGAAAAATTTCATTTTCCCAATATGAACGAGAATCTGTTTGCCTATAGCATCGGCAATCATCGCCACATGCCCGAAATTGAACAAATTGCAAGTGATGTGTCGGGTAAGAAGATTACTGTGCTGTTTCAGCCGCATGTAGGACCTTTTGACAGGGGAATTCTCTCAACGGTCTATTGCCAACCAAGGAAGAACCTGAGCAATGAAGAACTTTTAGAGCTTTACAATGATTTCTATAAGGCTGAGCCATTTGTGCAGGTAAGTAAAGTTGCTCCGGCTGTTAAAGATGTCGCAGGGACGAACTATTGCCATATCTTTGTAACCAATGTCAAGGGCAGAATCGTCTGTTTTTCAGCCATTGACAACTTGGTAAAGGGCGCATCCGGCCAGGCGATTCAAAATATGAATATCGTCTTCGAGCTTGAAGAAACCCTGGGTTTAATATGATTATTGAGCCTGTGGTTTTACCGCAGGTTTAGAGCACGGACACGAATGACATCCTGTTTTCTTAATATCGCTACCTGTCAGTTTGATGCCAGCAGTTCTGTTAAGTAAGAAAAGTTTTTAAAATTGGTAATAATTTGGTCTTGCATAAATTTATAGAATGTGTATAATTTTGTTAATAATACACATTTAGGGGATTTAGCAATGAGAACGAATGTTGTACTTGATGATGACCTGGTCGAAGTCGCTCTTCAACTTTCCGGTTTCAAGACCAAGAGGAAGGCTATTGAAGAGGGATTGAGATTGCTCATCGAATTAAACCATCAGAAAAGAATCAAGGGCTTTCGCGGCAAATTAAAGTGGATAGGCAATCTGAATAAGATGAGAGCAGACAAATGATGGTCGTAGATTCTTCAGTATGGATTGATTATTTCAACGGCAAAATAACAAAACAAACAAATCTCTTGCATTCTCTGCTGGGCAATGAACTGATTGTTGTTGGAGACCTTATTTTAACAGAGGTTCTTCAGAGCTTCCAGAATGATAAGGATTTCAAAAAGGCCGGAGAGCTGCTTGATTCTCTTATTTTCAGGCAGATGCTCGGCAAAGAGTTAGCGGTCAAAAGCGCCAAAAATTACCGTCGTCTGAGAAAAAAAGGTGTTACTGTCAGAAAAACGATTGATGTTATCATTGCAACGTTCTGTATTGCGAACAATCTGCTGTTGTTGCATAGTGACAGAGATTTTAATCCTATGCAAAAACACCTGAATCTGAAAGTAATACCATGAAAATGTTGAATATAACATAGTCTGTAAGACTTAGAGAGGTGGTTTAGCTTTAGATGATAAGAAACAAACCCAAATTGGATAAGTTTCATCAAAAACTAATCGAGGAAGAAAACCTTTCCTACAAAAAGGCTCTGGCTATATACGAGGCACTGCACAAAGAAGCTGTATCTTTAGGAATTATCAATTCCGAGAACATGTTAGAGGGATTGGAAGTTGATTTGAGGATTGCTAAAACCGTTAATGGATTAACTTCGTGATAGAAGAATTAATAAAAAAGATAGCCCAGTGTTTAGACGAAGATAACATTCCTTATATGATTATCGGTGGCCAGGCTGTCCTGTTATACGGAACCCCACGCCTGACGCGAGATATCGATATAACTCTGGGAATAGATACGGATAAATTCCTCTTAATCGAAGAGATATGCAGGAAATTAGGATTGAAAATTTTACCCGAAGTTCCAGAGGATTTTGCAAGAGAAACCAAAGTACTTCCCGCAGAAGAGGTGGAACTGAGAATACGTGTTGATTTTATTTTTTCTTTCACCCCGTATGAAGCGCAGGCTATTAACCGAACAACAAAAGTCATAATGGATGATTATCCAGTGAAATTTGCATCTTGCGAGGATGTTATTGTTCATAAGATGATTGCGGGCAGAGCAATTGATGCCGAAGACGTAAAGAATATATTGATTAAGAACAAAAATTCAATTGCTCTTGAATATATCAGGAAATGGCTTTCAGAGTTTAGCAGGATTCCTGAGCACCAAGGGATATTAGAAAAGTTTAACAGTTTATTGTAACAGTAAACCCCGTTAGAAAGCTTGGATCGGGCTTTAGACCCCGCCCCTCGCTTATCTGATTTTTATCCCGTCCAAAGGGCACAGCTTTCTTTCTAACGGGGTAAACCAATACAAGGAAAATGAAACTGAAAAGTAGCCCTTGGATTTGTCATCTGCTTAAAGAGGTGGTTTGGCTTTAATTAGGCAATTGAGACGACAAAGATAAGTAACTGTCCTTGGTTATCAAAAGTATAAGAGAATAAGATGACTCTGCAAAAATTTCTAAATCTTTTAGCTCTTATGATTGGTGTTGGCGGTGTCTTGATGGTGTCGAAAGCAGTGTTTGTCGAACCAAAAGAGATTCTTAAAACAACATACTACTACAGCCATATAGGATTTCCATCCAAGGAATTCATATCCAATAAGGTCGGCCCAAAGATGGCAAACAACACTATAACTTGGCCGTCGGCTTTTCTGGTGGGGGTATGATGGGTGCTGGTGTACTTAAAATTGCAACCTGTCAGTTTGCTGTGGGGGATTCGATAAAGCGAAACTCGCGGATAATCTGTGGGTTTTTGCACAAAGCGAGCAAAGCTAAAGCTGACATCGTTCATTTTTCTGAGTGCGCTCTTAGCAGCTATGTAGGTACTGACTTTCCGAACTTTGACGGATACGATTGGGACCTGCTGAAAGAAGAGACGCAAAAGATTATGGCCCTTGCCCGTGAATTATGCCTGTGGGTAGTTCTGGGCAGCACGCACCCATTAACCGAGCCGAACAAGCCGCATAACAGTCTTTACCTTATCAATCCTGAGGGCAAGATTGTTGACCGATACGACAAGAGATTCTGTACCCTGGGCGATCTGCGACGGCTGACGCCGGGCAACAGATTTGTGAACTTCACTATCAATGGCGTAAAATGCTCGCTGCTGATATGCTTTGATTTGCGGTTTCCGGAACTATATCGCCGACTTTACAAAGAAGGTATCAACTGCATTTTCCAGTCGTTTTACAACGCCCGGCAAAAAGGCCCAAGCGTGCATACGCACATTATGCGACAGACAATGCAATGCCGGGCCGCGACGAACCATTTTTGGGTGAGTATGTCAAATTCGAGCGGCTATTATTGCCCATATCCATCGTGTTTTATCCAGCCAGATGGCAAAATCGTTCGTCAGCTCCGGGTAAATCGCCCCGGCTTGATGGTCAACAAGATTGATTTGAGCAGGAAATTCTACGACCCAATGGCCGATTTCAGGGATATGGTCCTCGCCGGAGCCCTTTGCAATGGGCCGAGTACTATTAAAGACCGCCGCTCAAGAAACACAACAATACTTTAGACTGTAGTCACATTCCAGCACAAAAATTGAGTACGCCCGGCAGTACGCCACAACGACTTTACCCAGCTCCTTGATGATTTTCTGGAGCGAGTTGTATTTTTCATTCAGATTCATAAAGCCGATGGAGGGAGTCGGACCCTCAACCTCAGCTTTACGAAAGCTGTGCTCTACCATTGAGCTACATCGGCAATTATGTCGGCTATAATATTGAACATTGCCTGGTTTGTAAAGAAGCAACATCGGATTAATGAGCAGGCGGCACGAATGATTTTTTTCTTGCCGCTCCTTTGGCAGGTATGGGAAAGCTTGAAATTGGGTTTGATTGGGTTTGTTTTTTTGAGGCCTGAGGGTGGTTTCATTCTCATAATCCTCTATAACATATAAGTTTACGTTCATTTTGGCCTTTGAAGAAATTGGGTTTGAATTGGGTTTGTTTTTTCGGACTGCGAAATCATCTTTTTTTCTGTAACCCTTTGTTAAAGTTAAGTTTACATTCATTTGGGCTTTTCGGAAATTGGCTTTGATTGGGTTTGAATTGGGTTTGTTTTGACCAAGTGTCCAATTGCGTTTATTTTCATAATCAGTTGTTAATAATGAGTTTATGTTCATTTGCAATCCGCCTACGGCGGACAAGATTGGGTTTGTTTTGCATAAAAAGGGGTGATTTGTAGAGGGTTCTCGACAGATGTAGAGGTGCCTTATAGGCACGTAAATATCTGGTGCCTTATAGGCAGGTAAGATCATCTCACGGGATAAAATTTGGGCTTCGGTCGTCATTATCCACCGAGCAGTAATTGATATTCGGTTTCTTCATCGGCGCTGGTGTGGTGTTCGAGCTTTCGGATGAGATGGAGTCTTTGAAGCTCGAGTATCGTTTTGTACAGGCTGTGCTCTATTCGACGTTCGTACATCAGGAGGCGGTCGAGGACCCTTGCATTTGAGAAGTCCTTTATGGCCAAACGACCCAGATTTAGATTGGCAAGGGAGGTTGAGGGCCCGGGCTGCGATTGGTCGTGGTTTTTTAAGAACAGGGATTGTTTGAGTTTGCTTAGTGGGCCGGAGGTTATATCTGCGTTCAGGGCGTCTATTGTTTGGTTCTGGATGCGTCCAGCGCGTTTTAGCCGCCATGAAAGGCTGACAATGCGTTCTGCGAGCATAGATTCCATAGGGCTGGCCGGGACCAGCTCGCCCAACATCCGGTCTCGGTAGAGGTCGAAGTCGGCCTGGCTTTCTGAGCTGATTATTGCCTGCCGGGCGGAAAGGCCGTGTTGGACGGCGTTCTTTGAGACGCCAGCCTTGCCTTCGCTGCTGCGTGGGCCGGTCGATTTTTGTGCGTTACGCCGATTGGCGCGGATTTGGGCTTCGGTAGACATTATAAATCCCCTTTATATTAGTTCTTAGTTGTTAGTTATTCGTTATCCACAGGATGCCTTGCGGCAAAGACAGAAGTCGGATAACAGAATATAAAGGCCTTTTAGCCGGAGGCGAAAAAAGCAGCGCCTCTATAATTAGAGCTACCTGCGCTTTTGGTGTGAAAAAAGTCCTCGATTCTCGATTCGGGATTCTCGTAACTCGATGTCAGCAAGGCAGTTAAAAAAATTTTGAAAAATTTAATTTTTGCTCGAAGGTACCCGCGCTTTTGGTCGAAAACTGACGGAAAATTTTACCTATCTTAACCACGGATTTCACGGATTACACGGATTTTGTTTTAGCCACGAATTGACACGGATTAACACGAAGTTTTTTTAGACAGGATTTACACTGTTTTTTTTTAGACGCGGATACCTATTACCTAAGGCACAGGGGCATAAATTTCACGGATTTTCATATTCTTGTTATTGTGAGGTCAGATCACTCCCATTCGACCCATTCGACCCTTCGGCTGCCCCTTCGGCTGCGCTCAGGGCTTCGGCTTATTCAGGGCTGCGGCTAATTCAGGGTAAACTCCGCCGAAGGGAGATACGAGACCAGATCCCTCCCGTTCGGCTTCGTTCAGGGCAGGCTATTTCGCTCGAGATGACGGTTAAAACCGTCATTTTTATCTTGAAAATTTTACTTCAATAGTGTAAATATCTTATTACTGAGCGAGGACATCTTTGATTAACGGTTCATGTTTTGGGCGGTTGTTGGTCCTTGGCGGGCTAATATTTTGAGAATCAGGTGTAGCGTTGATTTAATAGGTGACTGTCCCTAGTTTGTTCCCAGAAGGGACCGGCGACTGTGCGTGCAATGAGGCGACTGGACACTGTGGCACGTCTATCCAGTCATGGTCGATATCTACTGCTAAACGCTCGTCTTCCGGAGCCCAATCTTACAGTAACACATATCGACAAGTGGGTTCCGAGTTTGAATGCACTGAGGAAACAGATTGGGTAAATGTATTCCTTTGTTTGGGTGGTCAGGCCTCAGAATGTGTTGCTACTTGTGCTGCGGAATCAGCCTTTTGTGTTGCGTCGGGATTTGACCCGGCAACTTGTGGGCCCGGTTTGGAAACTTGTGCGCAATGCGTCGAGGACGCCCTTGAGAGTGAACCTGAAGATTGTGGCTGCTTGGGAGTTACCTGTGGAGTCAATGAGGAGGGCACTCCAATCATGAATTATGCCGACACTCTGTCGGGTGGGACGTGCCCATACCCATAAGTCTGCATCAGCAAGCTACAATAGATCCGTGGGACACGGGCTAGCTTGGTTATAATGAGGTAAAGCGTATGTGAGTGTGAGTAAGCAGTCTTGTTTATTGCTATGATTATGATAAAATCAAGCAATGTAAATTATGTTTCGAGTTAGTTGTGATCAAGGCGTAACGCACCGGCTATATTCACGAGGTTATACCTAACAGAAAAGGAGAAAAAGAAATGTTTGTAGAAAAAGGAAAAGCTGTTTTGCTGCTTATTTATGTTGTGTGTGTATTTTTCACCCCAATAAGCTTTGGACGTTCTCTCATAGATCAAGAAAAAACACGGCTTCAAGACAGCATGAGATTTCGAAGTAATGCGCCCCTGACGATAGATATCTCATTTACAAAAAAAGTTTTGACAAGACCCGAAGCTGTGAAAAGGATAAGAAAAGCAAGAATGGAGAAAACGAAAAAGCTAAGAGAGAAATTAAAGAGTGATTCGATAACATTAGAAAGCTTCGATATTGCATTGGCTGATGGGAGCGATATCCGTTTAAGTGAAACGCGAAAGCGGATTGGAACTGGGCTGAGAATGCGCATTGACACAACCGTATTCGCCAACATAGAGAAGACAGAAACGAGTAGCGAAACAACCAAAATCAATACAGGATTTGCAAAAGACAGCCCGCGTTACGAAATTGACCATAAGTTGAAACGATGTTCGACATGGATTGGGAAACGCTGGTCAGGCCGTGAGGTGTTGCGATTTGGTAAAATTGACGAATCTATTGTGATCGATCTCATGAGGTTTTGCTTCCGTGCAAAAACAAGCGGAAACAAGAACTTTTTGCATAGCGGCACGGCTACTGTTGACGGCAAGGTTTTTGACGAAATTGAATGTATCAACCTTAAGAATGGCAAACCGGCATATAGAATATCATTGGATTCTGACGACTGGCATATTTGTCGGAAAATAGTTTGGTACGATGACAAATCTGGGTTAGTGTCTAAAATCGTTGAATACAAAGAGTTTGCAAAAGCAAAAGGAAGTGGTGAACTTTTTCCGCTTCTGGTAATTTCGCGATATTTTGACGACAAGGGAAAAGAGGAAAAAGTCGAAACTATAAACGTCAACAATGTTGTGATTGGACTTCAAATTTCTGAAGATATATTCAAATTAGATGTACCTAATGGATATACTGAATTAACCTTTGGCTCCTCGCTGACAACTTATCCGCGTTAGCCATCTGATGAAATATTGTAATAAGCATTTGATTTTGATAAATTTCAACAGATGATAAAAAGCTGTTTGCCATAACAAATCGCGAACGCGAAGGATTTGAGTCAACGATAAGGTAAACAGCACAAAATACAGGATAGGACAAGGACAAAGGATCAAAAAAATATAATCTAATGTGTGGGCTCATGGCTTGTATGGGAACTCTCACAGACATGCTGTACAAAATAGCCCTCTAACTAAGTGTAAATATTTTAATTGAAGAAGGAGGTACTGATGTCAAGTCAAAAAAATTACAATTCTAACATAAATATTATCTGGTTTTTCATTGGATGTTGCTTTTTTGCTGTTGCGTTTCTATGTCAGGGCTGTTCGTCAGAGATGGCCGGCATGAACGAACTGTCAGGTGAGCCGAGAATCGTGCTTGATACGACGAGTTATGATCTTGGTACCATCAAGCCGGGAAGCAAAAAAATAGCCGTCTTTCGCTTTAGAAGTGCTGGCAGCAAACCTCTGCAAATCACCGATGTTAAGAGATGCTGTGGTTCCGTCGCCAAATTAGATAAGAAAGAGCTTGCCCCAGGCGAGAGCGGTACCCTGACTGCAACATATCAGGCCGGCCATAAACAGAGAATATTCCGCAGAAAAGTTACACTTTTTACGAACGATCCTGAGAATTCACAGATAGACTTGGTTTTTAGCGGCAAGGTAATGCAAACGCTTGAATGGACGCCGAGGCAATTTGAACTGTCTGTAGACAATGAGAAAAAAGGTTGTCCTGATATTACAATCAGGAGTGTTGACGGCACGCCATTTTCCATTAAGGGTTTTTCAGCTACGGGTAATTGTCTGACGGCAGAGTTCGACCCAAACCGAAAGGCTGAAGAGTTCACCCTTAAGCCTGTTGTTGATATGGGAAAACTGGGTGCTATGCCGGTTTCTGACGGCAAAGTAAGGATTGATCTTAGCCATAAGGATTATGAAGTAATCCATCTTAGCTTTAATGTGTTGCAAGCTTTTGAAGTCATTCCCCGGGCGATCTTTGCTGCCGAAACACCGGTGGATAAGCCGGTGCTTAGAACACTTAAGTTACAGGATAATCGGGCCGGTTCAAATGAAGAAATATCCAGCAGGATTATGTCTGTGACATCCGAAAAGGGAAGCCTGATTGAGGTCCGCGGTTTAAAGAAGGTCGGAAAAGGGTGTGAAATCGAGTTAGAGATATGGCCTTTCAAGTGTACATTAAACGAAACTCACTGGACCGACAAACTGCTGATAAAAATGAAAGGCGGACGCGAGCTAAGCGTGCCGGTTTATATGTTCTATGAATCCCAAAAGCTTTCGAGTACTGCAGGTTCAAGCTAAAACTGGTGGACTATCATACGAATGTAAACAGGCTGATGATAAAAGGAACCTGTGATAATTGATGGTGATAATACTACGGATATTTGGTGCTTTTACTTATCTCTCGACGGGCGCTGTCTTTGCGCTCTGCGCGCTCGGTTGGACGCATGGCAACCCACAGATTGAAAGAATTCTCAGGCAGCCGAGTATCATCAAGAGATTTGAAGAGACATGCGACCAGCAGGATAATCCAGCGGAGAAAAGCTCGCCCCCATCTCCCCTTCAGCAGGTTCTCCAGCATCGACTGTCTTTACCCACGCCGATAATGTCAGCTTGTCGGTAATATTGAGGTTTTCAGCATTACCGCAATCGACATAATCTCTTGTACCATTAAGCTGTGGCCGGAACAGAGATTCATTTCAAGTGGTGTCGCTTCGGTCTGTTCTGGGAAGACTATGGGAAAAAATAATGACAACCATGCGTTGGACAAATTAGGGAAAGCGGTGCTGTTGAAAAAGCTGATGTTTTTCTTCTGGCTTGCTTTTTGGTCATCCGGCAGGATTAAGAAAAGAGGATGTATTTAGCCATTTTTGGTTTATGTCCGAGAATTTCGGCGAAGTGGCTGATGAGTTTTTTTGTTATGTGGAAATGATATAAGGAGTAGTTTGAATGCGTAACTATCATAAACAATTGATTCTTCTGTTCGTAGCGTGTGTTATTACGGCCGTAACATGGGTAATTATTGACAGGAGACTTATACCCGACGAGTATGCCGAGCTGTTCTGGTTCCTTTTTGCACCGGTTTCCGCCTCATATGTTTCGGTGTCTTTGAAAAGCATATCCGAGCTTCCGACGATAATCACGAAGACCTTAATGGGTGTTGTCGCTGTTATTGGCTGGTATTGCCCAATCGCACTTATAGCGATGCGAAAATTTCCGTTATCAAAAAGACATAAGATTTTCTGTATCGTAGCCTGTATCCTTATATGGATACTTCCGTTAGTCGGCTATATTGCATCTAAGTCTGAGTAAAATGGATGGATGACCCCGTTAGAGTAAACGACGCTCTCAGTAACGGGGCAAGCAGTTTGAAGAGAAGAAATATCGAATCCTTCGACAGTGCTCAGGACAGGTATCGAACAAGGAATGGCGAATTTAGAAGGGAAGGATTAAGGGGTAGAAGGCAGTAAATATCGAATATTGAACAAGGAATGTCGAACTTCGAAGAGAAGGGTCGATATGGGAGGTTTCTACGCATCATTCCCTTAAGGCACCGCCATTCGTGGCTATCCTTAGTTTTTTAGTTTTTCAGTTTTTCTTAGGATTTCGGATTTCCCGATGAATGGGGATTAGGATTTCCCTTTGCTAAGCAAAGTAGATGCGTTATCGTGAGCGATATGAAAAACAAACGGGGCCTATACCGAATCAATCAGTATAGGCCCCGAACTGGTGCAAATCATAATGTCATACCTTTGTCGCCATTGCTCCACTTAGGGACGCGCTACCGTTATATCGTCGTAGTAAACCGACGATGCCCCGTTGCCGAACAGGTCAATGGCTCCAAGTGTTCCATGCACATTGTCGTCCCACTGGTCGGTAACAATCAGTTCGCCATTGTAGTACTTGTCGACGGTGTTGTTGTCCAAATCGATAATGTACTTCAGCTCGACCCACTGGTCGTACAGTATCGTGGCTTCGCCACCGTGCCAGAAACCGATTGTTCCGGCAGCCAAGTCAAATGTCGTCTGGACGGACCAGTCCTGATTGGCACCATCGTCATACGAGTTCAGCAAGATAAAATAGGTAGTACCAGTGGTGCCCGAGGGAATGTACTGCATGGCGGAGAATTCCAACATCCCGCCGGCCAGGTCAAACTCGTGCACTAGGTCGGCACTGCCGATGATTTCGACGGAATTCAAGCCACTGGCGGCAAGCGCATCCGATGCCGGCGCGCCCGCCCCGGCCGTGTTGTCCCAGCCCTTCCATCCATCCTGGCCGTGCAAGTCACTGCCAGCGGCATAGGACTCGAAATCCTCTGCAAACACGATCTCAGCTACTCCGACTCCTAACAACTCCACTTCGGCGATCTGCATAAGGCCCTCGGTTGGGCCACGAAGGGTCGGGAATAGGATCTGATAGTGCTTGTATGCCACGTCATTCTCAAATGAAATCGGCGTTGCGTTCATTGTGAAGCGCGGTAACTCCGCCTCCTGGGCGAAATCTACGATATCGCCACTGGCAATCAACTCGTACGGCCCATCGATGCTCTCATTAGAACCAGAGAGCTCGAACGTAATTGGATCACGGTTGGGGCTGTCGTTGGCTGTGGTGAAAGTCATTCCCGTAACAATACTCGGGCCAGCTAATGGTGTAACTACGAACCCTGTTGCCATAGCGCCGCCTTTGAAGTGCAGATACTTCGTCCCGCTGTCGTCATCGGTTGCCAAGGCAGGGTATTCACCACCAGGCCAATCTCCATCGTCCGGAACACCCTTGACGGTATCGCCAGGTGCGGTAACGTCGGGTAGCAAAAGCTTTTGAATATCTACATCCGTTAGAGTCCTGTTGTAGAATCTGACCTCGTCAATCAGAGATGTCATGATTCTATCGTCATTATGGTCTCTGCCGACACGAATTAGGCTGTCGAAGTTCGTAGGCTCATGCTCAGCAACATTGGTCGCTGTTTGCTCAATACCATTAAGATAGAACTTGGCCTGATCCGGTGCGATTGTTAGAGCGGCAAAGTACCATTCGCCGTTGGGAATCAGCAAACCTGAGGAAAACGACCAGTATACATCGGCACCCCACATATAACGGAGTTCCGCACCTTCCGGACCTTCCAAACCATTGTGCTGTAAACCTAAGCAACCAGGGCTGGTGCCTCTGTGAGTCAAGATACCTGACCATCCCGCCGGTGTCTCATCATGCTTTACCCAGCCTGTAACAGTAACGGTGTTGCTGACAATATTCAGAGGAGATCCGGTCTGGATGTAGTCGAGGTCGGCAATATCAATTGCCACGCATCCTCCGAAAATACCTGTGGCCCATTCCGGATTTCCCATAAACTGGCCGTGGTTGCCGTGACCAGACTGGTCAAGTGCCAGGCTGCCTGTACCAGATTCGAAATCGTAGTAGATCAACATATCCGGATCTGTTATCGGGATAGGCGAGAAATACTTGTCGGCATTGGCCGCGATCTCGTCTGCGGTCAGGGCCCTGTCGTAAATCGCCACACCAAAGATGTCGCCGTCGAAGTCATCGAAGGTATCGCTCCCGTCTTCAGCTTGGACACCGTAGCCGATGCCGACATTGCCTGAGAGGCTAATCGCCGAAGCGATACTGCCCGCGAGGGCGCCGTCCACATACAGATCGGTTGTAGCAGCAGCCTCACTGGAGACAAAGACCAGATGGGTCTCAACGCCGGGGTTGGTGGCGACTCCGTAATCAAGATCGACTACGCCGAATACGGTTGCACCATAAGTCCCGGTATTGTTCCACTGCTCATACTTTAGCCCTACTTCCGTGTCGCCAAACGTTCTCCTGCCTATCAGGCACATGCTGGCCTCTGTTTCATCAGGGTTGCTGAGAACGATAAACTCGTAGGTCTGCTCGCCGCCGTATGTGCCTATATCGTAGAGATCGTCTTTGACATAGGTGTCGATATAAGCTGCGCCGGCATCAGTTGCCGCGGCCTCCCAAACGTCCATCGAGACGAAATCAACAACGTCAAAGCTCCAGACCGGCCCGACTACGATGCTGCCGTCGGCGGCAACCTGGTCTGCACGCCAGTAGTTGGTCATACCCCAAGAAACATCTTGGAGGGCATAAGTAGTTTCCACCTGTCGGCCGCGATAGATGCCCGTGGTGTCGGTGGCATCGGCAGCCGCTACTGCATCTGCATCGTTGCCTACGTAAACATCCTGCTCAACAGCGCCATCGCCTGGGTTCCACGCGAAGATCGCTGAAGCATCGATTTCGCTCGCGCCGTCGGCCGGGTCAGGACTCCACGGAAGCGTCACATCGCTGCCGATCTGCCTGATCTCCTCGTCCGTCAGGACGCGGCTGTAGATTCGAGCATCAGAGACTCTGCCGGGGAAAGAGCTGTCCTGGGTCACACGACTGCCAATGTGGACGCGGTCGCCCGAGGCGGACAGATCCTGCACGTTTGACTTGCCTACGTCGGTGTCCATCAACTGGCCGTCGCCGTAGTACCGGATAGTCGTCCCATCGTACGTCATGGCATAATGGTGCCAATCCAAAGCTTTGGTGTCGGAGAAGATGGTCTCTTCCCAGCCCCAACAGTGAGCGCCGACACCGCCTGGCCCACCCAGGCTGCCGATATTGAAGTGGCTGCCATTTCCGCCGCTACCATCAGCTTGCCCTGTGAAGCCAAAGATAAGGGTCCAGTCGGGAATATTCGTGTGGTCGGCCTTTGCCCAGCACATGATCGTTTTCGGCATGTTGCCGCTGATACCCACGGCACCGATGTCGACGAACTGATTGCTGCCGCCGGGCAGGCTCAGAACCTGACCCATGACGGGATCGTCAACAAATGCGAGGTCACCTATGAGCGCACCGTGATTGTCGTTACCCGACACATCCAGAGCTCCAAGACTGCTCGCATCCTCAGTGAGCGGGTACATTGCGACCAGGTCCGGAATGTCGACCGGCGTGACCGGGCCAATCGTAGAGAAGCTCCATACCGGACCGGTAATCGTTCCGGCGGGAGTAAACTCATCGACTCTCCAGTAGTAGGTCGTATCCAAGTCCAGCGCGCCGGGATCATACGACGTACCCATCTGCATCATGGATACAGGCAGCAGCGCTGCCGGATCGGTGCCGTAGTTGACGTTGTGCATGATGGTGTCCTTACCAGGCGTCCAGCTCAACTCGACACTGATGGCATTCGTCGCACCGTCGGCTGGGCTCGGGAAGTGAGCTTCCAGAGGCAACGTCGAAAAACTCCAGACGTCACCTTCAACCACGTTTCCATCGGCGTCGACTTCATCGACTCGCCAATAGTAGGTCGTCCCCGGTGTCAGGTCTGCGAAGTTCATTGCCATCTCGGTCTCAGCAGCCAAGTCCGCTTCGTCGATTGTCGCGTCAGTGCTCAGATACACTTTGTGGGAGACCGCCGCGTATCCGGCGGTCCACTCCAACGCCGCCGCATCTACATCAATGGCACCATCTTGCGGAACCGGTTTCCAGGCGGGCGAGCTGGGGATTTGGCCGCCTGTGAGAGCAAAATTGTTAATCCATTCACTTATCACTTCACCGCGCGGGTCATCGTCTTGACCAGATGTCTGGTAGAAAATGCCCAAGCGACCACCAGTAACTGTATTAACAACGATAACGGGGTCCGCTCTTGTTCCAGCATCGTTTTGAGCCAAAATCAATTCCGGTACCCAATCGCCTTCAAGCTCATCAAGATGGAATGGGCGGTCAGTCTGGAAATCTTGTAAAGATGGCGCGACCGCCCGACCTTCGGCGGTGACATTAGCAGGAGTATTGTCGTCCCACATTGAAATGCCGGGAATGTCCATCATGTTCTCTAATCCACCTGCGGCATTATTTGCTCCAGCACTATTGACGTAAAACATGTAGTCGCCGGTGTTGATGATACAATTACCATCATCCAAGAATAATTCGGCTAATGAGCCATCAGGCTGTGCATTACCACCTGGATAAATAGTGTCTGGGAACTGTCCGCAAAGAATCAAAAGGTCTGCTTCACCATCACCTGTGTGGGCAACTACCCAATCTGCAAGGGCATCTTGTTGATCTGCTGTGAATCGTTCAACAGAAACAGCCGTTACGTTGTCAGCAATTTCCTGCATTTCGCGGTCAGCCGCAGCTTGCCCAAACCAGCCTGCCTGCGTTGAAATCGCTATGTCAGCAGCCATAGCCATCGGGCAAAATGCAAATGTGAATACCAAAACAAAAGTAGTTAAAAAAATCAATCTTTTAAACATAATACATCTCCTTAATAACTCTTCTTGTGCAAGAAGAACAAAATTTCACTTTGGCAACGAACCAAAGCATTCGTTGTTATCGACAAGCAAAAAAGACAGGCACTCAGCGCCTGGCTGTGCTTGTCTTAAACAACCTTTACACAAGCAACAAAGAATCTTCACCAAACCCTGTGCTTGTTAAAAATAAATTTATTGTAGGACCTGGCTTTTTGTCCACTTCCTTGCGGAAGCCGTCTTTGAACTGTAGGTTTAGATAAAGTCTCCACCTCCAAGGTGTCAACCTCGCTCCAGCTCTGTTCCTCACCTAAAACGCTTTAGGTGTTTGCCCAGGAACTATGGATATTCTACAGGCCAGAAAGTCAAACTCCGTATAAACTCCCTGGCTTTACACACTATCTTTATACCAAATCATCAACTCTCCCGTCAAGGGAAATCTATCAAATTATATATTTTTTCCTTTATGCTTGTTTCCACAACCTGCGAAGATATTCGACAGATTTCGGAAGCACTTTTTCCGCTGGGCCGGATAGTTTGCGGCACTCTAATTCGATGAAACCACTGTATCCCATCTCTTTGAGCGTTTGAAAGCCGGGCGTAAAGTTCAGCGAGCCAGGGCAGGGCTCGACACGGGTATTTTCAGCCACGTGTACGTGCTTTATCCACCTGCCGGCTTTGGAAAGCGATTGCGGGATGCTTAGCTCTTCGAGCTGCATGTGAAAGAAATCACAGGTAAGGCCGATATGGTCATGGTTCAGAGTTTCACATAGTTTAGCAGCGTGAGGTACGGTGTTAAG
>Ga0307430_1001364_pt1 | contig 18113 bp, 18 predicted proteins | sample SalMarWE160130MG_FD_202159 | JGI IMG/M metagenome (GOLD analysis project Ga0307430, IMG submission 202159) | Salt marsh sediment microbial communities from the Plum Island Ecosystem LTER, Massachusetts, United States - WE1603-130 | ecosystem: Environmental > Aquatic > Marine > Intertidal zone >... | reverse complement strand
TGGTTGGCGAAGGTTCGGGCGCGAGGGGCGGACGAGGAGCGCATTCGTGAGAGCATCGCCCGCCGGGAGTCGTACGACCAGGATGCCCTGCTCATCGATCAGTTGAATTGGCTTGTGGATGCAGGTTTTGCGGATGTGGATTGTGTCTGCAAGAATTACTTCACCGCTGTGTTCTACGCCCGGAAACCGTGACATGAGTGGGGAAGCCGATATAAGGACTTTGTTGTCGAATCTACGACCTGAGCTGCAGGATTCCACCTACGTGTTTTGTACACTCCATCGGGAGGCGTATGGCCGGTTGTCGTTCGAACCGCTTTGTTCGTTCTTTGAGGCGGAGGGCGTCAGTCTTATCATTCGCGAGGAGCAAGCCCGCGACCATGACTTGGCCTACGACTCTATCTGGGCGTGCATCACGCTGACCGTGCATTCATCGCTGACGGCTGTGGGTTTCCTGGCCGCGATCGCGAACAAGCTGGCGCAAGCGGGTATCAGCGTCAACCCCGTATCGGCATACTATCACGATCACCTTTTCGTGCCGTGGGAGCGAAGAACACAGGCGATGGACGTTCTGCTCGAATTGTCTGAGCGGCATTGAGATGAGAATCTCCACAATCCCCGGAATGTTAGCTGCGTTGTCATGGCTCCTCGCAGCTTGTGGCTCATCCCCCACGGCTGCTCCCGTCGACAGATCAGCCGCCACGCTAACCTCCACAACCTCGATCCCGGATGCGAGTCCGACCAGTGCGCAGGACTTGAGTCCAGCACCTACGATACAGTTGACTTCGGTATCTTCCGCCTGGTGCGATGACACGTTGGAAATGGTCGATGATTTTCTGGTCGTCGGCTATCTGCCCGAGTACCGGGACTTCGAGCCCTCCTGGGGCAGATGCATCACGGATTTGATCTACTTCTCCGCGGAACCGGATGAAGATGGCAGATTGGACACTTGGCGAGTCAATCCCGAACGCCTGCGGGCCATGCGGGAGGTAAAGGAAACCTATGGCACTCGCCTTCATCTCTCCATCGGCGGCTACGATCGTTCCGAACACTTCATTGAAGTGATCGCGGACTGGCAATCACGGCGAAATTTCGTGGAAGACGTGGTGCAATTTTGCGAAGCGAACGATCTGGATGGTGTCGATTTTGACTGGGAATTCCCCGAAGGCGAATTCCAAACCCTGCGATATGTCTCATTGATTTCGGAGGTGAGGCAGCGCGGATTGATCGTCAGCGTGGCGCTGTACCCTCACGAGGATATTGATTTCAGTGCCTTTGTCGATGTCGACCGTATACATATCATGTCCTACGACCGCGGCAGCCGGCATTCCACCTTCGAACAGGCGGTTGAGGATCTGGCGCTGTTCGAGCAAGCGGGATTCTCCAGGCAGCAGTTGGTGCTGGGTATCCCTTTCTACGGCCGTCGCACAACGCATCCGACCACCTCGTCCCCTTACGCCGAGATTATCGAGCTGTATGACCCTGGCGTGGGCATCGACGAAATTGAGGGCATCTATTTCAACGATGTCCTCACTGTAAAACACAAAACATGTTACGCCCATGAAAATGGGTATGGCGGTGTGATGATCTGGGAACTCGGCCAGGACAGCCCGGGTAAACGTTCGCTCCTGCGGGCAATCCATCAGGCCGTCACGATCGGTTGTGGTCCTTGATCTTCATCCGAAAAATGTGTGTAAAACGATTATCTTTGGAGATTTCCATATGTTCCCATTCATAAAAACCCTCCGTTCCATATTCAACGCCAGATTGCTAGGTTTGATGCTCCTAAGCGCGATATTGGGGATCATTGTTGTTATTTTGGCAGTGGTCTCCATCAGTTGGATTTCGGCGAATATGATCGAAATCGAAACCGAATGGTTGGACACGCTGGTCAGCGGCATCATCAGTATTATTTCCGGCATTAGCGGTTGGTTCATGCTGCCTGCGGTCGTCGTTTTAATCGCCGGCATGTTACAGGAGATTGCCATCAGTCGCGTGGAAGCGGAGAGTTATCCGCAACTTCAGCGCCAGGAGAGGCCGAAATTTTGGCCCGATGCCCTGCATGATATTAAATTCGTCCTTTGGGCGCTGTTCTTGAACATCCTGGTTCTACCTTTTCACTTGATCGTTATCGGCTTTTTTATCTCTGTTGCCCTCAACAGTTATCTCACCGGTCGTGAGTTTTTCGAGATGGCGGCGGGTTATCACATCGGAAAACCACAGGCGCATAAACTCATGCGGCACAACCGGCTTGCGGTGTACATTGGGGGTTTCGTGATCACCTTGATGGCGGCTGTACCCTTGTTGAATTTGTTCGTGCCCATCGTGGCCGTGGTGTGGATGGTTCATGTCTACCATCAAATCGGTACGAATCGCGGTAGTATCAAAGTAGACGAACCCGTACAATCATAAACATTCTTCATCACGCACAATCTTGGAGGAATCGATGCATCAAAATGTCCTCATCACGGGCGCCAATCGCGGCTTGGGCCTCGAGCTGACGAGAGTCTTGCTGCAGATCGGCCAGCGCGTATTCGCCATCAACCGACGAGGAAGCGACGCACTGCTGCGGCTGCGAGACGAGTTCGCAGATGGTTTGCTGCTCTACTCGGCAGATGTTACCGATGAGCACGCCATCGAGGACGTCATGCGGCGTATCTCCGAGGAATTCAATCACATCGACCTGCTGATCAACAACGCCGCAGTGCACCTGGAACAGTCGAAACCGGCGCTCGAACAGGTGGATTTCTCAGTGTATTTGCCGTCTTTCTCGATCAACGCCGTGGCGCCTTTGATCGTAGTGAAACACGCACTGCCCTTGCTGCGGCGAGGGGATGGAAAATTGATCGCCAATATCTCTTCCGAAGCGGGAGGGATCGGGACGGCCTGGCGGAAAAGTGAGTATTCGTACTGCATGTCGAAAGCGGCGTTGAACATGGCCAGCCAACTACTGCAAAATGCATTAAAAGAAGAAGGCATTAAGGTTTTAGCGCTGCATCCAGGATGGTTCAGTTCGGACATGGGTGGTTCGCAGGCGCCCATCACACCCCTGCGAGCCGCGCAGGACGCAGCCAAACTGTTGACCAAATCCTGGCCCCTGGATGGACCGATCTACATCGACCCGCAGGGGAAAACGCTCGCCTGGTGACTACCGGGCTCTCGGTTATATCAGCGTCTCGCTTCCCGCTTCAGCGAAAGGAGAATGACATGGTACAAACCAATCGTTCCCTACGTGATCGGTTCCTGGATGGTGTGCGCGTTTTCAACAAGTACATCTTCAACCATTTCACCTTGTTTATCGCCCGACGAGGGACAGGACCGTTTTCGGTGGTGGTTCACCGAGGACGGCGTAGCGGACGGAGGTATCAAACCCCGGTGATGGCTTCTCATATGGGCGAAACGGTCATCGTGCCCTTGACGTACGGCACGCACGTCGATTGGCTGCAGAACATCCTGGCACAAGGCGGCTGCGAGATCATCTGGAAGAAACGTATTTTAAAAGCCATCGAACCGGAAGTGATCGATCTGGAATCTGCCGCGCGGGATTTACCTGCAAGTCGAAGTGATCTATTTCAACGCTTCGAGATCGATCGTTTCCTGCGCATGCGGCTTGAACCGTAGCCTAACGCAGAGATGCACAGGGTCTCTTTTGGGGATCACGAGTGATACCAGCACTGAATACGCGATTGCCTTTCGGATTGAAGTAAGGCGGCCAAGGCAGCATGGCTGACCTTGTATCGTATACCTGTGACGGCTAAATGTCCGCTTGCGGTCAGTGAAGAGTCTGACTGCCATCGGGAAACGAGACTCTCGTGCGGTAGAGTGGAAAAGTACAACGTCGCAATAATCTTTATACTTGGAGGTGTCTATGTCTGATGAACTTGTATTATCCGCGCAAGGGCTGACAAAATCATACGGCCGTGTACAAGCGCTGCGTGGAATCGATCTGGAAATTCGGCGAGGTGAGGTGCTGGGTTATCTGGGTCCCAACGGCGCCGGTAAAACGACGACCATCCGCTGCTTGCTGGATCTCATTCGTCCGGATGGCGGTACGCTGCGCGTGTTCGGTATGAACCCGCAGGAGAAATCCGTCGAAGTACGGGCACGCAGCGGTTATTTACCTGGCGAGCTGCAAATCGATCCCAACCGGACGGCGCGAGCGGCATTGCGTTATTTCAACGCGCTGCGCGGCAACAATGTGGATTGGGCGTATGTGAATGAACTAAGCGAGCGCTTACAGCTGGATCTCAAGACCACGATTAAAAACATGTCGCACGGCAACAAACAGAAAATCGGGATCGTGCAGGCGCTGATGCACAAGCCGGATCTGCTGCTGCTGGATGAGCCCACGCTGGGATTGGATCCATTGATGCAGCGTGAAGTTCTGCGCCTGATTTGCGACGCCAAAGCGGAAGGGGCTTCGGTTTTCTTCTCCTCGCACATTATGAGCGAGGTAGAAGCCGTGGCGGATCGTGTGGCCATCATCCGCAAGGGTGTAGTTGTTGAGGAAGCAGAGCCCACATCCCTGATTAACCGGGCTTTTCGTCGCGCCAGCGTGCGCTTCAAACAGGCGGTCGATGTCGAGCAGCTGGATAAGGTACCCGGCGTGCGTGTGCTCTCCAGAGACGATGGCACGAGTGTATTGCTGCAGGTGGAGGGCGAGATGGAGAATTTGCTAAAAGCTTTAGCTGCCCTTCCGGTGATTGATTTCGAGACCGAACGTCCTTCGCTGGAGGAAATCTTTCTGGCCTACTACGAGGACGAAGGACAGGAGGTTTAATATGTTTACAGTATTTCGATACACACTACGGCGCTACCGTGGTCAGATCATCGGCTGGGGCGTAGGCTTGGGCTTGATGGGAATATTGCTGGTGTCGATGTTCGACTCGATTGGCACGCAGACCGAGGCGTTGAATGAATATCTCTCTGTATTTCCGGAGGAGTTCATCGCCTTCTTTGGTGATTTTTCGGACTTTGGATCGCCGGAAGGTTTTCTGGGCGTCGAATTTTTCTCCTACATGCCGATTATCGTTGGTATTTTCGCTGTATTAATCGGCAGCGGCTTGTTGGTTAGTGATGAGGAAAATGGCACGCTCGATTTAATACTGGCCTACCCCGTAAGTCGTACGGCGCTTTACTCCGGCCGTGTCCTGGCCTTTATCGTCACCTCGGTGTTAATTCTCGGGTTGACCTGGGTTGGCTTGGCAATACCCATGAGCTGGTCATCGTTGAAAATCGATCTGGATGTATTGGCACTGCCATTCGTGTCCTTGCTGGCGCAAATATTGATTTTCGGGGCGATATCGCTGCTGTGCAGCATGCTGCTGCCCTCGAGAGCGATGGCGTCCATGGCGGGGGGCGTGTTTTTGGTGGCGAGTTTTTTTATCACCGGCTTGGCGAAGATCGACGATACGTTGGAGACGGTAGCAAAGATTTCCCCGCTAAATTACTACCAGGCTCGTGAAGCTTTCGAGGGCTTGAACGGCACCTGGATTGCGGGAATCCTTGGCGTCGCCTTCGTTCTCATTATCCTGGCTTGGTGGTTGTTCCGACAACGCGATATTCGCGTCGGTGGAGAGGGCGGTTGGCGATTTTCGCTGCCGTTCTTGCGGCGAGGAGCTTAAATCAAGGGAAGTGCGTGACCATCAATTACTCGCACTTAGAATGCGTGCACGGTGAGATTCCGTAAGTAGTAACTCCCGTGCACGTTTTTCTTTTAATAACGTGGTACGCAGCAATTCATCTCGGTGTATTATTAACCCTATGGAAAATCAATTTATCCTCTCGCCGTATTTCCTCGATGAACCCCTGCCGCAATTGGAAGCCCTCGCCAAGCCAGGTTGGCAGGTTGGGGGTCTTGATTCACACAATGGCGATCAACAAGCGCGCATGGGCGATCTCTACGATCCCCTGGCGGATAAGGTGGCCGAGATTCTCCTGGGCGGCAAGCGGCCGGTGTGCCTCGTTGGGGATTGCTGTACTGCGATCGGTGTAACTGCCGGAATCCAGCGCGCCGGCCTCGATCCGATTTTGATCTGGTTCGATGCGCATGGTGATTTCAATACCTGGGAGACCTCCCCGAGTGGTTTCCTCGGCGGTATGCCGTTGGCCATGCTCGTGGGACGCGGTGAGCAAACGCTGCTTGAAGCGCTGGGCATGAAACCGATTCGTGAAGACCGGGTCATCCTCAGCGATGGACGCGATCTGGATCCAGCCGAGCGGGAAGCGCTTATCGATTCGCAAGTAACGCATTTGACCGATGTGACGCAGCTGATCGATTACTCGCTGCCAGAAGCGCCGCTTCACATACACTTCGACGTGGATGTGATCGATCCCTGCGATGCTCCAGCGATGAATTTTCCGGCGGTAAATGGTCCCAGCGCGGAGACGTTGAAAGGCGTCTTTCAACATCTTGCCGGGACGGGAAGGATCAAAGCCGTTTCGTTGTCCTCGTGGAATCCGGAAATGGATCTCGATTTGCACACGCAAACTCTGTGTATGGGATTACTAGAATCCCTGGTTGGGGATTGAACGTCAACCCAGGATTTCGAATTAATATTTCGGTACCATTTGTTCTCCCAGGCGCTGGGCTGTAGAATCTAAACCCGAGGCCGTTGCGTTTATAGAAAATAAGACTGCTTCTCGTCATTTCGAAACGGAAGCGTTCATTAAGGAGCATGGGAATGTCGGCAAGCATTGTGGTTATCATCATTGTAGGAGCTTGGATTGGCCTTTCTCTTCTGATTGGTTATATATTCTCCAACATCGTTCTCTACGCCAGGCGCCAACCGATTGTCAGCTCACCCGAGGATTATGGCCTCGAATATGAAGAAGTCGAATTCAAAGCCACAGATGGGATTCGCATCAAAGGATGGTTCATCCCCAGTGGAAATGGTCCATCCGATTCCGAACCCAAGGAAGTGATTATCCTCACGCATCCCATGACCTTCAACCGGCATGGATTCGTCGTGGGCAATCAAGGATTCCCGCCGATCGCCAGGACACCAGTCGATTTGCTAAAGGCCGCTCATTCCCTAAACACGGCCGGCTATCCCGTCCTGATGTTCGATTTCCGCAATCACGGCGAGAGTGATAGCGGTCTGAGTGGCGTGGGCTTGACCGAATACCAGGACATCATTGGTGCCATCGCCTACGTGAATAACCGCTGGCTTTCCGCACCGGCCATCGGATTCGTGAGTTTCTGTATGGGGGCGAATGCAACCACCGTGGCCTTGAGTAAAGGAAAAAGCCAACTGCATGACATTAAGTTCCTCATCGCCATTCAGCCGGTTTCGGCGGAGGTGTTTATCCGTTCGTATTTGCGCAGCGTCTACACCCCTCTCAGCTTGTACTTGCTCCCCATTATCGATCGCATCGCCTCCTGGCGTGGTGGATTTGCTTTAAAGGACATGTCGCCACTCCAATACGCGCAGGATGTGGAGATTCCCACGCTGATCATCCAGGCGCGAGAGGATCCCTGGACCGAATTGACGGACACGCAGGCATATTATCAAGCCCTGGTGGGACCAAAAGAGCTCTGGTTGATCGACGGCATCCAGCGGCGGTTCGAAACCTACAATTATGTCGGTGATAACTCCGAACGGATCGTCGAGTTCATCCGGCAGCATTTTTCAGCGCGGTAGGAAAGTACGAGTTCACAGCGAAGCCTGAGCAGGGAGGCGCGTTGGATTTTAAGAGCACCAATGTTGAATTTGCGAGCGAGCTGGATGCGCAAGATGAGCTGGCAGTATTTCGCCACGAATTCCTCATCTCGGATCCCAACCTGATTTATCTGGACGGAAATTCACTCGGCCGTTTGCCCAAGCGCACCATCGATTTCATGCGCAGCGCCATCGAAGAGCAATGGGGCAAGCGCCTCATCCGCATCTGGAACGATGGTTGGATGCAAACCCCCACGCAGCTGGGTGCCAGGATTGCCAGCATGGTAGGTGCTCAGGAGGATGAAATCGTCGTCACCGATGCGACGACGGTAAATCTCTTCAAATTGGCGATGGCGGCCTTGCGTGCGCGTCCTCAGCGGCATCGGATTGTCAGCGATGTACTCAATTTCCCTTCAGATCTGTATGTTCTCCAAGGCATTATCGATTTACTTGGAAGCAAGCACGAGCTTAGGTTGATCCCATCTGCTGACGGAATCTCGATCACTTCCCGGGATGTCGAGAATGCGATCGATGCGCAAACCGCGCTGGTTTGCCTGACACATGTAGCTTTCAAAAGCGCCTTCATGTATGACATGGCCCGGGTGACAGATGTGGCCCATCAAGCGGGCGCCTTTATGCTCTGGGATTTGAGTCATTCCGTCGGCGCAGTCCCCGTGGATCTCAATAAGGCTAACGTCGATCTGGCTGTCGGCTGCACGTACAAGTACCTCAACGGTGGTCCGGGTTCCCCAGCGTTTCTTTACGTGCGTAAAGACCTGCAGACACAGCTGAAGCCGCCCATCTGGGGTTGGCTGGCCGCAGACAATCCTTTCGCCTTCGAACTGGATTTTACACCGGCTTCCAACATATCTCGATATAAAGTGGGCGCACCGCCGATGCTTTCCATGAAGGCGGTTGAAGCCTCGGTCGACCTGCTTATCGAAGCCGATATGGAGCGGCTGCGAGCGAAGAGTGAAAGCCAGACTTCGTACTTAATCTACCTGATGGATGAGTGGCTCGCTCCACTCGGTTTTACCCTGGGTTCGCCTCGTCAGATCGAACAACGCGGTTCGCACGTTTCGATACGGCATGCCGAGGGCTACCGTATCTGCCGTGCCCTGATCGAATCTCCGCCTCCCGCGGTCAAAGTTATCCCGGATTTCCGCGAACCGGATAACATCCGATTGGGGATTACACCGCTTTACACGACGTATACTGAAATTCACCGCGCCCTCGAACGGATACGCACGATCGTTGATGAGAAGATATATGGGCAGTATTCTAACGAACGTCTGGGTGTGACCTAGCGGTTCGAGTTTCAATGAGAGGAACGCTGTCGATTGGCCAGCGCTGGGCATTTCTGGGGAGGAAAGAATGCGTCACAGATCAACGCCTGTCGTCAGGTATCTTCACAGAACGCATCATCGAAGAAAGGCTGTCATCGTGTGGGTGGCTATGTTTTTACTCCTGGCAGTTATGGCATGTGCCGGCGGGACCTCTTCCGCGACAATGGATATCGAGCCGGCAAGCGAATCCTCGCCTGCCGCTCAGCTTTCGATCTTCGACAGCGGGGGTACCGCCTATGGGTTCTTCCTCAGTTCCCCGGAGATCACGGCGGAAAGCCTGCTGGCCACCATCGAGGTCATCGGCCAACATGGTGACATCATGCTAAACATGCCGCAGGTGCCCTGGGCGGATTTCATTGAAAGCCCGGAAGCCGAGTCTCAAGCGATTGAAGATATGCGCGGCAGCATCGAACTGGCCCGCCAACATGGTTTGGAGATCATCTTTGTTATCGATCCTTTGCAGGCCTTCGATCGACGGGTCATTGCCACAATGCCGGATGAACTTGCCGGGGGAGATTTCTCGACGCCGGGAGTACGCAGTGCCTTTATGAATTATGCAATGCGGCTGGTGCGTGAATTTCATCCGCGTTATCTGGGCTTGGCCTCCGAGATCAACACCTATGCGGATGCCCAGCCGGAGGATTTTTCAAACTACTTAACACTGTATCATGAAACTTATGCAGCGATTAAAGCCGAGGCGCCGGATACCTTGATATTCGTCACCATTCAATGGGAAGATACCAACAGCGTGGGTCTCTTTTCGGATGATTCACCGGGTGAGATCAAGTGGGATATCGTCGATCAGTTCGAGCCGGATTTGGATGTCTATGCCATTTCCACCTATCCCTATTTCGCCTTCGAAGGCGCTGCGCAAATCCCGGAGGACTATTACTCCCCGCTGCTCTCACGCACTTCGAAACCGCTGGCGATCGCGGAAGGTGGGTTCTTATCGCAGGACGTGGGTGCGTTTCATGGATCGGCACAGGATCAGATTGATTACCTGCATGCCATCGACGGCCAACTGGGAGAACGACTGGCGTTTTGGGCCTATCTGATTATCGACGATGTGAATACCAGGGCGTACGCGGATTTCCTGACGGAACACGGATCTCCGGCGGAAGAGGAATCTCTGGCGCTATTCGGTTATTTGGGACTGCGTACGAAAGATGGTGAACCCAAACCGGCACTGGGAGTCTGGGATGGATTCCGAAACGATGAGTAGCCATCTTTTGGACGATACCCTGCCAGGTCGCACGCGGAATCCTATGAGACTACGGCTTACAGACCTGCTCTGGCTGTTTGCGTATCCGTTTTACCAAATTATCGGAACTTTCCGCCATGAAGGCAGCCACGCCATTGCCGGGATGCTGCAGGGCGCGAAGATTACTGAGTTCGTCTTCTGGCCATCCATACGTGAGCAAGGGTTTTACTGGGGTTACGTTCGTAGTGTTGGAGAAACCAATTGGCTGTTTCTCGCCGCGCCGTATATCGTGGACTTGATAACGTTTGTTGTTTTCTTTGCCCTATGCATGCGGGTCCGCTTTCGGAGGAAGTGGGTTTGGTTGAATCTGATTATCATCGGGATGATTTCTCCACTAGTGAACTCCCTGTATAACTACTGGGGTAGTGAGAACAGCAGCAACGATGTAGGCAGATTGTTTGCCGACCTTCCCCGGGAGGTCATCCACGGGTATTTCATTCTCACCCTCATTTTGTATATCATTGGCATCTGGATTGTATTTCGGCGTTCGAGAGGCGTACGTATGCAGAGGGCGGCAAACCATCGGACTTAAATTCGGAATGTGTTTTAATAATTTCTCCATATTTCCTACATAATTTTTACGAAGGATTGTGATAGATTTCTTGTAAGGGGTAATACAGATATGGAGGTTCAGAATGACTAGACGGCAATTAGTGGGACGTGTTCTGCTCGTACTTCTCGTGGTAGCAATCCTCGCGGGAGCGGGTTACGCTCTCTATCGACTCGGGTATGTAAATGGTGTCGCTGATGCGAATGATGGGCAAGCAAATTTATCGTGGTTTTCCGGAGATTTCGATTTCCCTGAGGACGCATTAAGAAATCGACCGTGGGCTCAATTCTTTCAGCGTGGAACCAGAATGTTCGACGATGAAACACACATGCAATCTATGCCCAATGCCTTCAATCGGTTCCCGATGAAGAGCAACGACTTTAGCAGGTACTCGTTTTCCACCCCATTTTCAATACTCTTCCGCTTCGTCTGTTTGGGTTTCTTGATCTGGGCGGGGTATAAGATTATCACGGCCATTTTCGGCGGTAAAGGTTGGAAGTTGTCCTTTGTGAAAATGTCGGAAGACAATGAACCTGTGGAATCCAGAGAAACCAAAGGCAGCGCGAAAAAGAAAAGCTGATTTTCGTCGGCCGGATTTCGTCCAAAGAAATCAGGCGAGCAAAAATACTTGGGAGATTGACTCCCAAGTATTCTTTTTAACGCTGGTAATACCGGACCTTTGGACCGCTTGCAGTATGGCGTTTTGTCGGATAAAGTAGGATAGGGTATCGCCAGAGGGGAATCCTTCCCAGTGGGTGCCAGTAATCGCTGAGAGGCCAATATGACCGATAAGTCCGGAAACGACAATGAGAAGGTGTTTGCATTTCTTGATCTCGCCACGTTTGATGACGGCGCATCGATCCGTGGGGGCTGTTTGGTAACCGACGGACAGACTCGGCCGCTCGAATTTCGAGTCAGCGGGGCGATTCGCCCCACGAGTTTGCAGAAGATCCTCTATGGGGACACGTTGCATGAGTACATTTGCAACGAACTCGTTGGTTTGCCGATGATGAAAGCGCTCGAATCCAAACCGGATTTGGTGCTGGTTCGTGATGCAGAGTTCCTCAAATTACGGCCTGTGATGGATCTCCCCGTTCTGTGGGTGCGGGCGACGGTGGACGGACAGTATGTTCTCCAGGCATTGCCCGGGCACGATCAAGAGGCCGAACTCGGCCGGGATGTGCTGCCCAAACGGCTGCGCGGACGCAACATCATGGAACCGTTTCTACGCATCCGCACCGCTTTGGAAGAAGCCCACAGCCTAAAAGTCGGCGAACAATAGTAGACAACCCGTGCCGACGATACGATTAAGTACCGGTCGAACAGTAACACCGATGCCACGTCCCAAGATCGCTGCGGTGCGTGATCCTAGCATCTCGCCGGTCATCATTACGGATTTTCCAATCGACGCCAATGTTCAAGTAAAAAGTGATCGCAGCGACAGCGGTCAAATGGTGTCACTCACTTGTGATCTGCTGCTGGATTTTTCGCATGTGCGTATGGAATCCATGGATTTGCACGAGTATCCGGCGAAGTTGACCGCCTCGGATCCGCTCCGAAGAGTAACCGTTGATTTCGGGCAACCCCAACTAGCGGGCAAAAAATACAAGTCCAAGGAAAGAATCGAGATCAGCGGTTCGCCGCCGCTTCCGCGATCGTACAAACCCATTGTCGAACGAAATAAAATCATTCCGAAAAACGTACCGGATATGATCGATCTCCTGCGGCCTACACTGGAAATGAGTGTGTTTCTCACCGAGGTCACTCCGCCGGTTTTGCCTTATCCCCTGCGTGACGATCAGATGGAAGCGGTTTTTGCGTTGATCAATCGCGATGCGCTCTTGCTGGCGGATGATGCCGGTATGGGTAAAACAGTCACTGCGATAACGGCGCTTTCTGCGTTGTTCCAGCAGGGAGAAATCAGGCGTGCCTTAATCGCCTGTTCGAAAACCGGGCTGCGTCACTGGTCCGGGCAGCTCATCACCTGGGCGCCTTTCCTGACCTTTACGACCGTTCAAGGAAATCCCGATCAACGCGATATGGATTGGCAAACACCGGCGCATATCTATCTGGCGGATTATTCCACATTGGCGATCGATATCGCTGGCGGTTTGCTTTCCGGTGAAAAACTGAACTTCGATCTGCTTGTATTCGATGGATTACACATGATCCGCTTCCGAGAGCGAGACATGCTGGATGCGCTGAAACGCGTTTCTGCAAAACGGCGGTGGGGTTTAACTGGCGCGTTACCGAAGGATGAAGAAAGCTGGATTTCTGTTTTTACCTTTCTCATACCGGATGATTTGGAAGGCGCCAAGAAAAACACGTTGCCTGAACTGCAAAGTCGATTCGAAAGCAATGTGCTGCGGCGAACGAAACGGGAAATGGCGAAAGCCATGCCGCCGCAGATCCGGCAGGAGATCTGGCTCGATCTTCAAGAGCGGCAGATGAAGGTGTATGAAAAATCGCTCGAGGAGGAGCGCAACCGTCTGGTCAAACTCGGCGGAGCGGTCACCCGCACACACGTCATGTCAGCAGTGGAGCGATTGAAACGTGTGTGTAACTTTGCTCCGGAATTGCTGGATGGCGTTAAAGTTCGCGCCCTGGTCGATCTCGTGGATGAAGTTACATCTGCAGGCTCGAAAATCGTGGTCATTACTCAATTCGAGGACGATGGGCTGGAAAAATTGATGCCGGTACTCGAAGCGTATGGCGCCTTGCGCATCGATCAGGCCACACCCGAGGATCAGCGGGATGATATCCTGAGTGCATTTCGCCAACAAGTTCATTGGAATGTGCTGCTCGTTGAAGCAGGCGCTCGCCTGGATGGGAAGGGATTGAAAGAAGCGACGTATGTCGTTCATTTCGATCACAATTGGAATCCCGCGGTTCGCCGACGGTTGGAAAGACGCTTGAATCCATCGATCGGTCCCAAGGTGCCGATAAACATTTATGAGTTTTGGGTGGCAGATACGATTGAGGAACGCCTGTACGAAATCCTGGCCGAGCGCGGCATGCTGCCCCACCAGGTTCCCATGGACACACAGCCTGTCGAATTGGAAGAACGCATCACACTGGAAGACTGGCTGCAGGATATTTTCGAAGTCCCCGTGCATCCCACGCCGGCTTTTAAGCTCAAGAAGCAGTTGGAAGAAGCGAAGAAGGAGCTGGAGAAGGAAGAAGATGAAGGTCGAGTACCTCTTCCGGATACGGCGATGCTCAAATCGCACGTTGAATCTCTGCAGCCGGAAGGCATCATATCCGAAATCGGCCAATTGCTGGGAGCACTCGGCTATCCAGAAACGGTCGTCCTGGAGGGTTCTGACGAAGATTGCACCGATTTGCTGGCCTGGCGGTCGGAGAAGAAGAAAGTCGAGCGCGTATTCGTGCGCTACATTCGTGCGGAGAAAAATGTGGGTGTGGGAGAAGGCCGCAGCGTGCTCGAGGCGATGGAATCACAGGGAAACTGCGATTCAGCATACCTCATTGTGACGACCGATTTCACGCGGGCCTGCAAGGAACTGGCGGATGAATCGGGCGATCGCTTGCTGCTGATATCGGGAGGGGAGCTGCGACGTCACTTGCGCATCATGGGACATTTATAGGCATCTTTCACATGCAGAGGAGAATTTGAGAATCTGAATGTTCCAAGGAGATAGATGTCGGCCATACTTTTCGTTTGCTCCGCCAATCCGTGCCGCTCACCAATCGCTGTATAAATCGATCCTGAATGTATTGGGGGCCTCCAGATCTGAGTGACGACTTGATGTGTTAAAAAGCTGATACCATCGCCTTCAGTTCTATACATGCATATTTCTGTCCGTAACATCCACCAAGAATCACGACAACATGCGGTCTGGTTACCTACGCCTGTCTGTATCCTGAACGGGAAAGATTAGGGTAAAGTGTTTTATATGTCTCCAACAGAGACTGGTAGATCTTTTCCTTTGTGATATTGGGTGTGATGGTTTTTCGTATCGCGGTCATAGCGTCAGCGGCTGTTCTGAAATCGCAGTGAAGACCAGCAGCCACAGCGGCGCAGATGCCCGCGCCCAGGGCTGATGCTTCGGTCGTGGATGGCAGCTGGATGACTCTACCGGTAATGTCCGCCAGGATATTGAGCCAGAGGGTGTTGGTTGTGCCGCCGCCGATGGCGATCAGTTCGCGCACAGGTGCCCGCAAGGTCTTCTCTATCGCTTCCAAAGCCAATGTCTTTTCGAAGGCGATGCCCTCCAGTACGGCGCGGTAAAGATGAGGGCGACCATGTGCTGAAGACAAGCCTACAAATGCCCCGCGGGCATTCATATCCCAGTAGGGATTCATGACGCCGCTTAGATAGGGCACAAAGAAAAGGCCGTCCGATCCGGGCGGTAGGCGACCTGCGTCAGCGTTCAAGCGCTGATAAACGGCGGGATCACGGGTAGGATCCAACCCCATGACGGATTTCAGAAGCCAATCCAGGGCAAAGGTGCCCGCGCGTAGGCTGGACTCGTAATAGTAGCCAGCATCCGAACAGCTGCATAGTGTGCGGAAGGCAGAACCGGTTTTATATTTCCGATCATAGACACCGGCTACCACAGCTGTGCCCAAATTCAGGTATGCACGATCGCGCTGTAAGGCGGCCACACCCAGTCCGGAAGCCTGGCCGTCGCCGCCGCCAGCCGCGATGGCGGTTCCGGTTACCAATCCGGTGGCGGCTGACGCCTCGGCAGTGACTTGGCCCAGGACAGTACCTGGACAAAACGCTGCGGGCAGTTGTTCCGGGATCAGGGAAAGGGCGTCCAGAATCGGTTGAGACCATTCTTTGCGGGAAAGATCGAAGATGCCGAGGGGGCAGGCGGAGGCCCAGCTGGTGCGGAATTCATTAGTCAGTTTCCAGACCAGATATGCATGTACGTCGCAAATCATGGCGATATTTTTATAGCGTGCGCTCTCCTGATGTTTCATCCAGACCAGCCGATACAAGACCGGCGCATAATCGACAGGCTTCCCGGTGATCTTTAAGAGTCTCTCTTTTCCAAATTCCGAAGCGAATGGTTCAACTTCCTCCTTGCAGCGTTCATCCAGCCAAATGATGGCAGGCCGCAGCGGTCGCTGGTCAAGGCCCATCGGCACGAAAGTTTCACGTTGATTGGAAATGGCCAGAGCCTTGATCCGCGCCGGATCAATCTGACGAGTGATGTCGCGCAAGGCCAGTCGGGCGGCGCGCCACCAATGGGCGGGATCCTGTTCATAATGGTTGGGTTGCGGGGAGGAAAGGGGAATGGTCTGGCTGGCCGCCGCTAGCACCTGCCCGCCTGGGTCCAGCGCCAGGGCCTTGGTGGCGGTGGTTGAAGAATCCAGGCCGATGACCACAGGCCCGTTGTTTTGTGAAGCGGTTTTTTTCATGTACTGACTGTGATCATCGCTTTCATCACGCCGTCCTGGTAGGCGGCCACCAGGTCGTATGCTTCCCCGGTTCGATCGAGTGGAAAACGGTGGGTTACCATATCGCTGATCGCCACTTCGTTGTCGGCAATGAGATCGATGGCTTTCTGCGTGCAATTGGCCTGGCGACGGATATTGAAGATGGTGATTTCCGCCCTGCGCAAATCATGAATGGGGAAGGTAATTTCATCCGTTTCCGGGATACCCACAATCACCAGCAGTCCGCCCGGTTTGCACAATTGCACAGCCTGAGCCAGGGCTGGCGGATCGCCGGAGCACTCATAGACCACATCCAGGCCCAGCGGTTCGCGGGAAAGTATCTCATCAACTACATTGGATCTATCCGGATTACCGGTCCAGACCGGCTTCAATCCAGCCGCCTTCTCGAGTCGAGCGGGAATCTTGTCGGTGGCAAAGACTCGACCTGCCTTGCGCGCCCGCAGAACGTGGAAAACGGAAAGGCCGATCGGGCCGAGGCCCAGAATCCCGGCGCTTAAACCCGTCTTCCCAAGCGTGCGGTCTACGGCATACACGGCGATAGCCAGCGGTTCGGATAGGGTCGCATCCTCCGCGCTGATATGGTCTGGTACGGGAAAGCAGCAGCGTTCGTCGATGACCACGTATTCGGCGAGGCAGCCGTCGAGCTGACCGGGACAGCCAAGGAACTTTGACTCTCGGCAGGTGTTTTCTCGGCCGCTGCGGCACTGGTCGCACTGGCCGCAGTACAGGTTGGGATCGATCGCAATCCGGTCGCCCGCTGACACTCGTCTCACGGATTTTCCGACTTTATCCACCACACCAGCCGCCTCATGTCCGCCGAGAAAGGGGAATTTCACCACCTGATCGCCGATGCGTCCTTCTGTGTAGTAATGGATGTCCGAACCGCACACGCCGACTGTCGTGACTCGGACGAGGACATCCGTGTCACGACTGATTTTGGGTGTAGGTACGTCGTGCATTTCGAATCGTCGGATACCTGTCAGCAAAGCTGCTTTCATGTCTTTCATCTCTCCTCGATGGATGATGATCGATTATAGTATATGCGGTATACAAGTTCCATCTGGAGCGAACCAGTTTTCGTGCCAGCTTATTATCACCTATAATATCCTAATCAGGAGCGGAGTTGATCGCAATCCGGTATCATTAATCCATACTCCGACGTTTCCGAACGCAATTTGCATCGCCAGGAGAGAAGCGGGTTCCAAAACCTAGAGGAAAATCGATGCCGTCCATCCTTTTCGTTTGCTCCGCCAATCAGTGTCGCTCACCGATGGCGGAGGCGCTGTTTAAATCGATTCTGGAAGATGCTGGTGTGCGATCTGACTGGCGTGTCGAATCGGCTGGCGCCTGGGCATATCCCAACGTACCGGCAACGGATCTGGCACGCCAGGCCATGCGAGACCGTGGTCTGGATATTGAGGATCATCGAGCCCAAACAGTGACCGAAGATCTGATCGACCAATTCGGCCTGGTGCTGGTAATGGAGGATCGTCACCGCAGGTTTCTACAAAACCAGTTTCCGGCATACGCCGATCGGGTGAGGTTATTCTCTGGGATCGTTGACCGCAAAGACGATATCGCCGATCCGGTCACGGGAACGTTGGATACGTATCGGATCACTGTTGAGGAATTAACGGAGATGATTCAAGAGGGTTATGATCTTATACTTCAGTGGGTTTCCGCACATTTTTAATCCCGCTATACTACTCCCCGCAAACTTCTGTTGTGAATGAGGAGCCTCACGCTTTAACACCTGGAGTTACCCCGTTTTAGTGGACAGGTACGGACTAACATACTAGGCAGCAAGGGCATATTCCAACTCATATCTGATCGGTGATACTTGGCCGATCGAGGAATGCCGTCGACAAGGG
>Ga0307430_1001362_pt1 | contig 18129 bp, 18 predicted proteins | sample SalMarWE160130MG_FD_202159 | JGI IMG/M metagenome (GOLD analysis project Ga0307430, IMG submission 202159) | Salt marsh sediment microbial communities from the Plum Island Ecosystem LTER, Massachusetts, United States - WE1603-130 | ecosystem: Environmental > Aquatic > Marine > Intertidal zone >... | reverse complement strand
CATAATAATATTTCTTTGTCAAGTGGTATCTTTTTCTAAGGCACTACATTGACCTTTTAAATTAAAACCCTTTATTTTATTATGGCCTTGTCTTCGAATAGGGGGAAAAGTGCGGAAGTCGGGAATACAAAGAAAGGTACCGGACAAAAAAAGAAGATTAGAAAAACAAAAGTGATAGCTATTCTTCTCTTTCTTAAAGTAGCTCATTAAAATTTACACTAACAAAAAATTGCATTAGGGAAACAAAGGTGCCAGGCACCTTTGGGCAACTTTTTAAAATAAATCCTTATAACTTTTAAGTTTAAAAAGAGATTCTGTGTTTTTTATTGCCTTTACTATTGCCCGAGCCATTACTTCTGCTGCAATTGCCCCTACTACATTCGCTCCTGCCTCTACCTCACCGGTGGCCATACAAAAGATAGTATCCCCGTCAAACATTGTATGAGAGGGGCTTATAGTTCGGGCATACCCATCCTGAGCCATCATCGCTACTTTGGTTGCTCCGGCCTTGGTTAGCTTCGCATTAGTAGCTATAACTCCTATAGTAGTATTTTTTGAAAAATTATCTTTGGTCTTTTGAGGGAAATTTCTTAAAAAAGACATGGTATTGGCAAAATCTTTTCTGTCCTCACTTAAGACCCCGGCAATAATTTCTCCGTTTTCCGGATCAATTACATCTCCCAGACAATTTACCGCTACAATTGCCCCAATAATCAATGCCTGAGATTTAAAACTGGCTGTGCCTAAACCGCTCTTCATACAGCGAAGTCCGCCAAATATCTTCCCAACCGTTGCCCCGGTCCCGGCTCCAACATTCCCCTGTCTGACTTCCTCCTTACTTGCCTTAAGACAGGCGTCATAGCCCATCCTGGCATCAGGTCTTATCCTGTAATCACCCACATCCAAATCAAAGAGAACTGCCCCAGGGACAATCGGAACTTTGGTTAACACTACATCGAACCCGATTCCTCTTTCTTCCAAATATTTCATCACCCCCGATGCTCCATCCAATCCAAAGGCACTACCTCCGCTAAGATAGATGGCGTGGGCTTTGTCTACCAGATTTACCGGGTTTAAAAGGTCAGTTTCCCGCGTGCCCGGAGCTCCTCCCCGCACATCTACTCCTGCTACTGCTCCCTTTTCACAGATAACTACAGTACAACCGGTCCCAGCTTTTAAATCCTGACTATGCCCTACCTTTATCCCCGGTACATCTATAATAGCATCTTTTAAAACTCTCGAACTTTCCTTATCGTTCATCTCTCCTGCTCCTTGCTTTTAATAAATACTTTATCTTAAGACTCATATAATCTATTTTAAATTATAACCTATTCTATTATTCGATAAAGTAAAATAAAAATCCTCTTTTTTAAATAGTTATTAGTTTTTTTGTTTTAGTTTTTAGAAGAATAGATTATTATACGCCCTTTTAAATAATGTAGGGGTATATTATTAATATATACTCTAGTTGTTAGTCGAAAAACGATACTAAAAGTAAGATACCCACGGGTTTGCCCGTGGGTATCTTACTTAAATCGATAGTTACCCCATATGTTTTCCTGTTTGTTAGTTATATTACCTCTTCCGGTTTAAAGAGGAATTTCTGATTACCGGCTTCTAACTTTATTCTAATAGACTCGGCAAGTAGTTTTATTTTTTTTAATTCATCTTCATCATAAGCCATCCCCGCATAGCAAACTACCTTCTGAGATACCCGTTCTCCTTTTCTTATTGATTGTAATATCAAAACAGCTTTTCCTTTGCTATTTGCTGGTGTCATTTTTATAAAGCACTACATTAGTCTTTCAAACTGGAATCCTTTATTTACTTAAGGTTTTAATTTGAAATAAGGGGAAAAGTACGAAAGTCGGTAAATTGTGATACGGGAAACTTATATATTTAAGGACTCATCTATTTGTTCTATATTTCCTTTTTGTATTACTATAAATTTACCTGAAATACTAATAGTATTAGCTTGATTAGGAGTAATACAAATATAAGCAATCCCTAATTTTTTTACTATCTGTAAATATAGTGACTTTTTAAGCAGTAATTATTCTATTTTGTCCTTCTATTTTCTTAATTTTATCTAATCGTCTAATATGTCTTTCTTTCTGACTATAATCGGTTTTTAGCCATATTTTAACTATTTCTTGAGCTAACCCTATCCCTATTACACTTTCTCCAAGAGCTAAAATATTTGCATTAGTATGTTCTCTAGCTTTTTGAGCAGAAAACACATCATGGCATAAAGATGCTCTTATACCCTTAATCTTATTAGCAACAATAGACATTCCAATCCCGGTTCCGCATATTAATATCCCTCGCTCATAATTTCCCTTTCTAACCTCATTAGATACTTTAAAACCAATATCTGGATAATCAACAGATTTTTCACTTTCACAGCCAAAATCTTTATATTCTATATTTAATTCTTTTAGATACTTTTTTAATCTTTCCTTTAATTGATAACCGCCATGATCACTTCCTATGGCTATTTTCATTTTTTATCTTACTCCTTCTCAATTTTTTTATTCTCTTTTATAATCATACTAATTATTTTTTCTAATTTTTTATTACATCATTCCACCATTTACATTTATAGTTTGACCGGTAATATAATTACCTCTTTTAGAAATCAATAAAAGTACTATTCCCACTACATCTTCAGGTACCCCGAATCTTCCTAAGGGAATTTGGCTTAAATATTTAGAGGGTTCTTGAGTAATTTTCTGTTTAGCCATTCTGGTTTTAATTATCCCAGGAGCTATCGCATTAACATTTATTCCATAACGCCCAACTTCTTTAGCTAAAGATTTAGTAAAACCAATAACACCTGCCTTTGATGACCCGTAGTGAACAGATAAAGATGACCCTCTTTCTCCAGCAATAGATGCAAAATTTATAATTTTCCCCTCTCTTTGTTTTATCATATAAGGTATTATTTCTTTACAAAGATTAAAGAGACTCTTCAAATTCACTTGCAAAGTTTTATCCCATTCAATTTCTGAAGTATCTACTATTGAAGACTCTCGGAGAATACCAACAGTATTAATTAATATATCAATTCTTTTATTTTTTTCAATAACTTTCTTAACCATTTTTGAAACCTGATTACTATCACTAGTATCTACTTCTAAAGCAATAAGCCTGTCTTCAGATAATTTATATTTACTTACAATGTACTTTGCATTTTCTAAATTTATATCACATATTATTATCTTAACATAATTTTGTATTAACCCTTCTATTATAGCTTCTCCTATGTCTCCCGATCCTGTTACAACAGCTATTTCATCTTTTAAATCGATACTTTGAGCACACATTCAATTCTCCTTCTATTATTCAAATATAAATAATTTTAATTGCTCTCTTCTTTATTATTCACTATAACTTTCTTTATTATATGTTATCCTTAATAAAACTCCTTTATCTTCTTCTAATTCTAATTAGCACTAACTTTTCTTTATAATATTAATCTTTTTTTCTTTAAGAACTTCTCTACTCTCACTATATTTTCTTATTATTTGTATTATCTCTACTGCTTAGATTAAGTTGAAGAACTTGATAATTTAGCAATTTTGCCTGCTAATTTAGCATTATTAATAACTAATCCAATAATAGCCTTAAGACTTTTCCCATGAGTTAAATGAGAGATTTGTTCCAAAATAAATGGAGTTAATTCCTTCCCTTTTATTCCTCTCTTAGCGGCAAGTTGATGACTTTCTTCTATGGCCCATAAAAGTTCTTTTTCGTCAACAGCCATAACCTGTGATATAGGGTTAAATAATAAAATACTACCCGGTAATGCAACATCCCATTTCATTCGAGCAAAATTAATTATTTCACTAAAATGATTAATACGTTGCTTTGATTTAAATTTAGTATTAGGACCAAAGAAAGCTGGAATTTTATCACTTTGATAGGTTACTACCGGTACACCAAGCATTTCTAATATTTCTAATGTAGCATCGATATCTAAGAACGCTTTAATTCCACTACATACTACAATCATATTAAAGCGAGAGAGGGCAATAAGGTCAGAAGAAATATCTATTCTTTTACCTTTATGTACTCCACCCATTCCTCCTGTAGCAAAAATATTAATTCCTAATCTTGAAGCAATTGCTATTGTTGATGAAACCGTTGTTCCACCCGTTAGTCTTTTTGCTTGAGCCCAAGGAATTTCACTTAAAGTTATTTTAATTGCTTCTTTTTCCTTTGCAAGATTCTCCAATTCCGCATGGCTTAAACCAACTCGTATCTCACCTGCCAAAAATGCAATAATCGCTGGTATAGCACCTTCAGTATAAATTGCTTCTTCCATTTGTAACATAGTCTCAAAATTCTTTGGCCATGGTAAACCTTGAGTAACCATGCTTGATTCTAATGCAACAATTCGACCTTCTTTTATGTTAGATTCCACTTCCTCTGTTATCTTACAATTAGGGATCATTTTATATAACCTCCTCTAGTTACCATTTTCCAGATGGAAACCCCTATACGTGTATAGATTTATTCTCTTCTTTCCATCCTCATATTTAGTCTAAAAATATATACTTTCCTGCGATATTCGCTAATTGATACAAAATTTCTATGTATATTCCAATTTCTTACAAAATTGACGTCTATTTTTTTATATGGTAGGGTGCTTTTAAAAATTTAAACTTTGTTTATCTTACTCCTTTATCTTTATCTTATTTTAGATACTTTTCATTTTTTATATCTTTCAATACTTCTTTAATTGAAGACTCTTCGTGAATTATTTTATATAAAGTTTTAATCATAAGAACCGGATCCTCATTTTGCCAAATATTTCTTCCGAAATATATTCCTCGCCCTCCATCTTCTAATGAATTCTTTACAGTAACCAGGATTTCTTCATTGGTGTTCATTTTTTCTCCACCTAAAATTAAAATTGGAATGGGTAAATTAGAAGTAAGATCTTTAAAAGCCCTGCGATCCTGTAAATAAGGTGCTTTTATAATATCAGCACCTATTTCAAAAGCAATTCTACAAGCATCTTCAAGAAATTTAGATCTTTCCTGACTTTCTTTGGGGCAGACTTTACCCCAGAAAGGAACTTCAACCACTAAGGGGATATGGTAATGATGAGTTATTTTTGAAAGAGTAGCAATGTATTTTATATTATCTTTAATTACTTCAGGATTTTTTCTGCCAAATATTAAAAGTGTAACTATTGCATCAGCTCCTATCTCCAAATACTCTTCGACATCAGAAAATTGTAGTTGAATTTCTTCCTCTCCTTCCAATCCAGGTATAGTTGAAGTAGCCATAAAATCAACTCTAATATTAATTTTTATATTTGTTTTTTTACTAATTTCGCTTTTAAAATTACGAGCGAAATTTGGAGTAATTAATATTCCGTCAGGTTCACCTTTAAGAACTTTTAGTAAGGTATTTTTAGGATTTTTAAAGCCTACAGGAGCCCCGATCATTCCATGATCCATCGCCACTACTAAAGCTTTACCATCAGAAGGAAAATAATTCAATGTACTTCTTAACATTTTTTCACCTCATGAATTTTAAATTTTGTTTTTTATTATATTAAAGTAAACATTACTCTTTATTTTTTATATTAAAGGCGGCCCCTCGTTTTTCCTACCTTTTAAAGAAATAAAAGCAACTGCCCCAATAATTACCAAACCTTGTACTAAATATTTAAAGTAAAAAGGAACATTAAGCATAATTAATCCATTTTCAATAATAGTTAAGAAAAATATTGCTAAAATAGAACCACCAACGTTGACTACTCCAGGCTTAAAAACGGTTGCCCCTAAAAAAGCTGAGGCAATTACAGTCATCATAAACCCTTCGCCCGCAGCAGAAGGGGCACTACATAATTTTGAGGATAATATAATTGCGGCAATACCAATAAAGCAACCTTCTAATAAATAGGAAATCATTCTAACCTTTTTGCTATCTATTCCAACATATTCTGCTGCTTCACTATTGTTCCCTACAGCATATATATGTCTACCAAACTTACTATGATTTGCTAATAAAATAGTTATAATGGCAATAGTTATAAAGATTATGGAACTAATAGGAAATACACCTATAGTCCCTCTTCCTATAATGCTTAAACTTTTAGGATAATTCCCATAATAAGTTGCTCCTTTAGATATCCAATAAATAAATCCCTTAGCTATTGTAGAAGTGGCGATAGTAGCTATAAAAGCATGTATTCCCAATTTAATTACCAGTAGACTATTGAAATATGCCCACAATATACCAGCTAAAATAACCATTGGAAATACTATCCACAAAATAAGCCCTTTATCTATAAGAATTATACTTATAAGGTTGAGTAAGCCAACGGCACTTGCAAATGAAAGATCAAAATCACCACTCATCATCACAAAGGCTAAACCTAAAGCTAATACCCCACCAATAGAAGTAGTTAAAAGTATATTAGTAATATTAGAAGTAGTTAAAAAGCTATCTGATAAAACAGAAAAGAATATTATTAAAAGGATAAAAGCTATAAATAATTCTCTGTTTTTAATTAATTCTGCTAAATTGATACTAAAATTTTTTTTATTATCCATTTTTTTCATTTATATTGTCCTTTCTTCTTAATTTACATTTTAAATTTATAAAATATTTTTCAAAATATTCTCTTGAGTAATTTCATCTTTCTTAAGTTCAGCAGTTATCTCCCCTCGACGCATAGTATAAATTTTATCAGATATTCCAACGATTTCATTAATCTCTGACGAGACTATCAATACGCCCTTCTTACTACTAGTTAAATTTCTCAATAAGTTATAAATCTCTCTCTTAGCTCCTATATCAATCCCTACTGTAGGATCAACTAATATTAGTAAATTACATTCTTTAAATAACCATCTAGCCAAAATTATCTTTTGTTGGTTACCTCCACTTAACTCATTTATCAATTGGTTTATATTTCTGTATTTTATATTAAATTTAGCTGCTTGCTTTTCTGCAATTTTATTTTCTTTAATTTTAGACATTAAAAATTTGGGGAAAATTTCATATAAATGAGCAATAGTTATATTTTCATCTAAAGTGAAAGAATCAAATAAACTAAATTTATGTTTATCAGGAGGAATAAGATACACCCCCCTATTAATCATATCTAAAACTTCTACTTTATGTAATTTTTCCCCATCGACAAAAAGTGTTCCTTCTTTAAAATCATTAATCCCAAAAATAGATAAAGCAATTTCATTCATTCCGGCACCTAATAATCCATATAATCCTACGATTTCTCCTGCTTTGACTTTGATATTAATATTTTTTAGGGTTCGTGAACTTAGATTTTCGACTTGCAAGATAGTATTTCCTATATTTTCTGATTTTTTAGGATAAAATTGGGTTAAATCTTGATTTATCATCATCTTTATTAATAAATTTTTATCAATCTCTTCTTTTTCTAATATACCTATTTTTTTGCCATTTCTCATAACCATTATTTTGTTACATAATTCAATCGCTTCTTCCAACTTATGAGAAATATAAATAAAAGTTATGTTTTTCTCTTTACTTTGATCTTCTAATAATTTCAGTAATATTTCACTCGATTTTTTTGGTAAACTCGCGGTTGGTTCATCCAATATTAAAATATTTGGTTCATATGAAAGAGCTTTTAATATTTCTATTATCACCCTTTCGTCTATTGATAACTTATCAATTTGTTCATCTAAAATAAGTTCCGGATAAATAGGATATTTTTTTAATAATAACCTAGTTTTTTTTAATATATTTTCTTCATCTATAAAAATACCTTTTGTAGATTCTTTTCCCAAAAATATATTATCCACAGCACTTAATGAAGATACTAATAATGGTTCTTGATGAACAATTGCTATTTTATTTTTTAAAGCCTGGAATGATTTTGTCCATTTGACTTCAGAGCCTTTATAAAATAAATTACCACTATCAGGAATACATTCGCCACCAATTATTTTAATTAAAGTAGATTTACCAGCTCCATTTTCACCTACCAGCCCAAATATATCACCTTGATTCAAGGTAAAACTAATATCATTAACTGCATGGGTAGGCCCAAAACTTTTATTCAATTTTATACACGTTAAAATTGGTTCCTTATTCTTCATTTATATATACTCCTTCTCCTTTGCTTGCTTCACATAGTGTAAAAATTTATTTGGAGGATACTATTATATCTTATTAATTTTATTTAGAAATCATTTTGTTCTTATTTATTCAAATAACCCAATATAATTAAACTCAACACCTTCACCTTTTTTGGGAACATTAGTAACATCTATCCATTTATAGGGTACATATACTGTTCTACTGGGTGGAACTACATCCTTGGGGTCTTTCCCTTCTACTACGACAGCTAGAATTGCATCTCCATCTACTTCAGACCAACCAGCAAAATTCTGAGCAATTACTCCTACAAATGGATCTCCTCTTCTAATCAAATCATAAGTTTGTTCCGAACCATCAATAGCCATAGTAAATATATTATCTTTAGTCATTCCTGAATCAGCTATAGCTCTAGAAGCACCCCAGCCAATTCCATCCCAAGTACCTAGTATGGCATCTATTTCATCTCCATACTTAGCAATCCAAGCTTTTACTATATCATAAGGAGCACTAGACCAATTAGCAACAGTACAAGTTTCTGTAGCTAGTATATTAACATCCTTATTTTCTGGGCTATTAAATAAAGCTTCCATCATTTGTTTTCTTTGTCTATGAACATAAAGGTCGGGCATACCAATAATACAGACATTATGCACTTTTTTGTCTGGATCTATAGTCCTCATCCTATCAACAGTTTGACTTGCTAAAAAAGCCCCCATAGCCCAGCAATTACTTGTTCCATTTACAATTGTATTTCCAATGTTTTCTGTATCTGATAAAAATACAGGGATACCAGCCTTCTCAGCAGCAACTACTCCTTCTTCAATAAGAGTTTTTTCTCCACAAGTTAGCACAATAGCATCTACCTTGGCGCTAACAAGGTTAATCATATTGGAAGAATATCTAGTAATATCTGCTTCGCAATCTATTAACTGTATTTCCCATCCCATTCTCTCACAATAATCTTTCATGCCCTGATAGGCCAATACATTAGAATCAGCACCCATATTGGCAGCAACAAAACCAACTTTAATAGCTTTAGTAAATCCGGCAAAGGTAAAAACACTAATTAACAAAATAGCTAACAATAATATTATTAATGTTTTTTTCATATTTCTTCTTTCCTCCCTTTAGTATTTTTTATATAATAGCATCCTCCAAGATACTACAATTTCAAAAAACTTTAGTCTTTATAAGAATATTTCCGCAGATATTTACCTCCTGTTCTACTCTACCTGGTATAAGAGTATTGAAATATATCATTCATCTTATAAAATCATAGAAACCCTATAACTGCCAGGTGAAGAATCTTTTTTAAAAGCTTCCTGAATATTAGTTAGTGTGAACTTTTTTTCAGTTAATGGTTTTAAATTAAATATTTTTTTGCTTAACAATTCTGATGCTTCCTGATAATCTTTTAAACTGGCTCCATAGGTCCCTATTATTTCCCATATTTTGTAATGTACTAAATTGGGGTCAATATCCCATTTTGGAGAAGGAAAAGAGGCTGCGAAAATTAGGAATTTACAGAGCATTGGGGCTACTTTAAATGCTTGTTCGTAGGCTTTGTCTGCTCCAACAGCAATGATAATGGAATTTAATTCAGAATTTTTTGTATAATTGTTAATCTTATCGACAAAATTCCCTTGAGAAGGATCAATAATTTTCTTAAAACCTAATTCCTCTGCAGTATTTCTTTTCTTTTTTAGTAATTCAGATATTATTACTTCTGCTCCATAATATCTTGCTACCTGAGTATTTAACAATCCCATTGTTCCTGCACCAATTATCAAGATATTTTCTCCTGGTTGTACTCTCAATCTATGGATACCATGTATAACTGTAGCTAAGGGCTCACAAAAGCCTGCTTCTGAAAAAGGTAATTCTTTACTAATTTTAAAAACATGTTTACTTGATACTACTTTATATTGAGCACATCCATTAGGTCCATAATAACCATAGTTATTTTTTTCTTCATAGCGTGAACCCAGAAGTTCACATAAATTCATATTTTTCCCTTTTCTACAATTAGAACACTCCAAACAAGGTATATAAACATTTTCAACTACATGATCCCCTACTTTAATATTTTTTACCCTATTCCCAACTTCAATAACTATTCCTGAATTTTCATGTCCCCAAGCATTTGGAAATGGCTGATGACTCCTAAAAATAAGATAAAAACCACAATAATTGCATGGGGAGTTTATACATTCTCTTGTTAAAAAACTAATTACAATTTATTTAATAATACTATTATCGCTTTTTTCTTATTATTCTTTCTTCTCAATAGAACTTTCGGAATAAAGTGCTAATTGATGCATATCTTCTTTAATATTTTCATATGTGCTCCGATATAAGCGATAATATTGCTGATAAACTTTATGATTTTTATAATTAGTCTTAATGAAATGAGGACCTTTACTCTCGACAAATCGCCTAATAGATTTTAAATCACTTACCAAACCTGTAGCTACTGCCGCCATATAGGCGGAACCAATTTCCGCTCCTAAAGGAGAATCAGGAATAAATTGGTCATATCCAATAACATCACTAACAATTTGGGGCCAAAGGTTACCTTTAGTTCCACCTCCGCAAGCGATCACCTTAGAAATCTGAAAACCATATTGCTTAAAAATATCCAGGTGATGTTGAAAACTATAAGCTGCTCCTTCCAATAGTGATCGGTAAATATGAGCTCTATTATGATAAACTGTTAACCCTAAAATAAGCCCCCGAGCCAATGGATCATTAATTGGAGTTCTCTCGCCACTAAAATAAGGAAGAGTTATTAAACCGTCAGAACCAGCAGAGATATTTTCAGCTTGTTTTGATAACAAATCATATGCATTAATATTAATCCGTTCCTGCATTGCCTGTTCGATAACCCCGAAATTATTTCGATACCACTTAGTTAGAGCACCCGTTGCTACAGTACCACCTGCTACAAGATATGCATTATCATTTATGGGATGAGGTGCAATCCACAATTCTTTCATAATCGGGCATTTGTCTGTATTAATTACGATGAGACCGGTTGTTCCATAAATTAAAGTAACTTCTCCTTTTTCGAAGCCACCAGCACTAAATATCTCGGCAAGTCCATCAGCTGTACCGATAATCACCGGTGTACCTTTTGCTAAACCAGTTTCAGCAGCTACCTGAGTAGTAATAGTTCCTGCGATATCAACTGATTTTTTTAAAGGGGGGAACCATTCGTAGGGAACTTTAAAAAAACTACACATTTCCTGATCCCAAGAATGGTTGTTAAAATTATAAAAAGGGCCAAAGAAAGCCGCCTGAGTATGATCAAGAATATATTTTCCTGTTAGTTTATAAACTATATAGTTTGTGGTAGTAAATATTTTTTTCGTTTGTTTAAATTTTTCTGGTTCGTTCTTTTTAAACCAAAGTATTTTTGGTCCCACAGTTTGAGTAGTTATTGACTGTTTATTATTATTCAGTATGTGTTCTTCTCCTAATGCTTTGGTAATTTCCTTGATCTCTTTCATTGCTCTGGTATCAATTCCATATAGAATGGCATTTCTTAATGGACGATCATTTTTGTCAAATGGCAAAAAACAGGGTGAAAGACCACTACATCCCACTCCAATAATATGTTCAGAAGAAAAATCAATCTGCTGTAATAACCATCGAACTATCTGTTTAAAACCGTCCCACCAAATCTTCTCCGCATCATGTTCATATCAATTAGATCTGGGCTGAAAATAATCATGTTCCATATATGCCTTTGCAACTGTTTTTAAATCCTCATTTAAAATTACCCCTTTAACTCCTTGGGTACCGATATCAACGCCCAAAATATAACGCATTTAGCCTTCCTTATCCTTCCTTCATCTATTTAAATTAACTGTACGATTTATTAAATTAACTTTCTTAAGTATGTGTTAACGAATTGGATAGAAACTGTAAAAAAGCAGCTCCCTTTATTCCGTCTATAACTCGATGGTCTACAGTAAGGCTCAAAGGAAGAAAAGAATCACTTTTACCTATGCCAAGAATAGCAACCTGAGGAGGATTAATTATAGGATTAAAGTATTCAATATCCTGTAAACCTAAATTAGTAATAGTAAATGTTCCTCCTTCAAAATCTTGAGGTTGCAACTTTCCTTTTAAGGCTTTATTAGTAATATCTCTTCTTATTTGAGCTATTTCAAAGATATCTTTTCTTTCTAAATCTTTAAGTACCGGAACCATCAATCCTCTGTCTGTAGCTACTGCTAAATTAATATTTATCTCTTTAATAAACTTGTAATTTTTTTCCTCGAATATCGCATTAAATTCGGGGAATTTTTTAAAGGTGAGGATTAGGGCTTTAATGATATAATCAACTAAAGAAAGATGTTGATCTAATCGAGCACTTATCTCCTTCCTTATGCTTAAAAGTGAATCAATGTCTATCTTCCTACAAAGGGTAAATTGAGGAATATTTTTATAACTAACTATAAGTAAGCCTTTCGGCGGTTATTTTTTGCACTTCGGTTAATTTATATACTTCTTTGATGGTAAAATTTGTCTTTTTTCCTTTTTTTGAAAGATACTCTTCTATGTCTTTTTTAGTAATTGCCCCTCCTGGTCCAGAACCATTAATTAAGGACAAATCTATTCCATTTGCTAAAGCTAATTTACGGGCAATAGGCTTATTTTCTATAGACTCCTCCTATTATTTAGTTATCTATTTATCTTCTGCTTCTCGAATGAGTGTTATGAGTATTACTTGTTTGTATTTATATCAAAATTGCCAAGATAATTTAAGAATTTACGAATCGCAGGGTACACTTCCTTATATATTTCATGAAAAAATTTATTATAGAGTGACGATCGTATATCGTTAGGGACGAATGAATTCTTTGTTCTGCACATGTTACTTATTGCCGAATCAATATTCGCATATATATTCAGACCATAAGCAGCCATAATAGCGGCTCCTAATGCTGTATTTTCTGTAGTGTCAGATATTTGGATTTTCATTCCTACTATATCAGCAATGATTTGAGACCAGGTGCTTGAAGCAGCTCCCCCACCACCGATTTTTATCGAAGAGATTTTTTCACCACTATTTTTTTCATAGTTATCAATAATAAGCCTTATTTCGAAAGCAATCCCCTCAAGAATAGACTTATAGAAATGTAACTTTGTATGTATATCCGACCAACCTAAAGTTGCACCCCTTGTATTCGGATCATTGTATGGCATCATGCAACCTCTTAAGTAAGGAATGGTTAGCAGTCCATTACTACAAGGAGGTATAGTACTTATCTCTTGGTCAAGTTTTTTTTCAGCAGATTCGTTTTGTTTTTCTTGCTTGATACTATTAAAATTTCTTACAAACCAGGATACGGTATTCGCTGCTGACATAAGAACTGACTCATGGATATATAATCCTTTGATACAGGATACCAAAGCCCTGCTACCGCTCTTTAAATCAATTTTAGTTCCATGAATATCACAAGTCCCGCTTGTTCCTATACTTACAGCCATTACTGATTCCTTTATTGCACCTACACCGACAGCAAATACTTGTCCATCTCCACCTGCCAGAAAAACAGGAGTCCCTTCATAAAGTCCTGTTAATTGAGAGGCTGTTTTTGTAACATGGCCAACTTTAAATCCGGATGGTCTCACATCAAAAAGCTGGCTTGAATTCAAGCCACTAATGGATAGTAGCTCATCAGACCACTTACCTGTTCTGATATTAAACAATCCCGTCGTATCGGTACCTGCAGCAGAATCAATAAGTTTGTCAGTAAGTTTGTAGTTAATGTAAGCCCCTACTGTAAGAATTTTATGTATCCTTTCCCAAATATTAGGTTCATTATTTTTTATCCATTTAATCTTCATTATGGATGGAGTCGGGTTAAGAAATTTTCCAGTTATACTGGAAAACTGACTATCTGACATAACTTTCCTTACCTCTAGTGCTTCTTTAGTTGCACGCTGATCCATCCAAAGAAAAGCAGGTCTGAGAGGATTAAATTTTAAATCAACTGGGACAAATGTTTCTCTTTGATAAGCTAAAGCCAATCCTACAATTTTTTTTCTATCTATATCGTTTGTCACCAAACGTAAAGCTGAACAAAGAGAATTCCACCAATCCTCTGCGTTTTGTTCTGCCCAATCAGATCTCATTCGTTTGATAGGAATATTTTCTTTTGCTGAGGTAATAACTTTTCCTTCAAAATCGAATACCACAACTTTCGTTGACTGTGTTCCACAATCAATTCCCAATATATACTTTTCGTTCATATATCATACCTACCTACTTATCGCCTCAACCACAAAACGTTCTTCCGCCATCAATCAATATCGTCTCCCCGGTAATAAAACTGGACAATTTACTCAGCAAGAACATAACAACATCGGCAATTTCTTTTTCTGCTCCCAATCTTCTTAAGGGTATATGTTTTTCCATTTCAATAATGTCTTCTTTAGTAAAAACAGTCTCTAACATCTCCGTTCTAATAGTTCTCGGAGATACAGCATTAACACGTATGTTATATACAGAAAGCTCACGTGCCAGGGCTCGAGTCAAACTGATTATTCCTCCCTTGGCAGCAGCATAGGCAGCACATCCTCCGGTCCCTGTTATCGAAGATCCAGATGAAAACATTACGATACTTGAAGATTCTTTTTCTTTCAAATGCTTAATTGCTGATTTTGTACATATATAAGCTCCTGTTAAGTTTACTTCAATGATCCGACGCCAATCTTCAATTTGTAAACTCTCAAAAGGTATTTTACTGGATATACCGGCATTATTTACCAGGAAATCAATCCCGCCAAATTCTTCAGCAATTAGCGTCATACATTTTTCAATTTGAATACTATCAGTTACATCCCCCTGAACATAAATTGCCTTACCTCCGGCCCCTTTTATTTCTTCTGCAACAGAAACACCATTGGGAGAGATATCAATTATGCCAACTTTTGCTCCAAGCGAAGCCAAAAGAAAGGCAATAGATTTTCCAATTCCTCTAGCTGCACCTGTGATTACTACTGATTTTCCATCTAAATCCAAAAGAGATTCTTCTCTTTGGTATAACTGACTGAATGTTTTTTTATCTATAGACATGCGGCAATTATCTCCTTCCTTATATATTTATTAATAATTCATTTCTAATATGAAAAATAATCATTTATTTTTTTGAAGATGGTCAAATACTACTGCTAATACTATCAAAACGCCAATAACAATTTCGAGAACAAAAGGATTGATACCCATGATATTGCCCCCATTAGAAATTGTTGCAATAATCATAGTACCAAAAAATGTCCCGAAAACTCCCCCAATTCCTCCAGTAAGGGATGTTCCTCCCAGCACAACAGCAGCAATGGCATCAAGTTCATATCCACTTCCTGCACTAGGAGAACCTCCACAAAGCCTTGTCGCCATAAGAATGCCTGCAACTGCTGAAGTAAATCCACAAAAAGCATAAACCTTATAAATAGAAGCCCTGATATTTATACCAGATAATCGCGCAGCTTCCGAATTGCTACCAATTGCATAGATATTTCGGCCAAACACAGTATAACGAGCCATAATCACTCCAATTACAATAATAAGCAACCAAACAATTGCCATGCCTGGCAAGTCAAAAACCCTTATAACAGCAAAATTGGCAAAATTTTCAGGGAGACCAACTACTTTTTTTGCTCCTGTCAAAAGCATCGCAATACCCCTGAAAACACTTAATCCTGCTAATGTTACAATAAACGGGGGAACTCGGGCTTCATAGATAATGATACCCATCAAAAGTCCTGCCAGTATTCCGCTGGCAAGACTAATAATAATCGATAAGAATATCGAAGTACCTGATACCATTAACTTAGCTGCTATCACGCTGCTCAAGGCTAAAACTGATCCCACAGAAAGATCAATACCACCGGAAATAATAACAAATGTCATACCAATTGCTACTACTCCAATCATTGATGTAGATCTTAAAAGATTAGTAATATTCCCAAAGCTCAAAAATCTATTATTTATTAATGCCAAAGAAATAATTAAAACGATTAATACTAAAAGGATATTCATTTCGTGGAATCGGGTTGCTTTTTTCTTAATTTTACCTCTAATCATCTATTTTATCCCCCTTAAATTATACCAGAAGCAAGCTGTAGAAGCCTTTTCTCATCGAATTCATTCCTTGATAGAGTCCCCATCTGTGTTCCCTCGTAAACTACTGTAATCCGGTCAGCTATACCTATTATTTCGGGCAAGTAGGAAGAAATCATGACAATAGCACTCCCTTTTTTAATCAGTAACTCCAAAATTTTATATATTTCTTCTTTTGCTCCAACATCAATGCCTGCAGTGGGTTCCTCAAAGATAAAAATTTTACACTGGTTTACCAGCCACTTCGCAAGTACAACTTTCTGCTGATTCCCGCCACTTAAATTTATTACTATTTGCTCTGCACTTGGTGTTCTAATTCGCAAAGATTTAATCTGCTGTCGGGCATTTTGATTTTCAAGTTTTCCGTTTACAAAACCCATTCTCGATATATTTGAATAAGAACTTAAATTGATATTATGTCTAACAGATAATTTTACGGCCAGCCCTTCAGTTTTTTTGTCCTCCGGGAGAAAACCAATGCCATTAGCAACTGCTATAGACGGGGAAGTTATTCTGATATTTTTAGAATCGACATATATACTACCTTGATCAAACCGATCAGCTCCATATATAGCTCTTGCAATTTTTGTTGTTCCAGAATTTACCAATCCAAAAAGCCCAAAAATCTCACCATGATTAACGGTGAAATTAATATTTTTGAATACCCCGGTTTTTGATAAATTCTCAACCCTGAGTACTTCTTTATTTAAATGTTGATGAATTATGGAGTACATATCATCAATATTTCGACCAACCATTCTCGAAATAAGACCATCTATATCAGTTTCACTAATAGGAATACACGTAATTCTCTTACCATCGCGCAGCACCGTTACTGTATCACAAATCTCAAAAACCTCTTCGATACGGTGTGATATATAAATAATACCGACACCTTCTTTTTTCAATTTTTTTATTATTCGAAATAACTCTTCTGTATCTTTACTAGTCAAAAGTGCAGTAGGTTCATCAAATATAACTACCCTGTACTGCTTAAAATATTGCTTTGCAATTAGTACCATTTCTTTCTGAGCCGCAGTAAGTTTTTCAAGAATCATATTAGGATCAACTTCAATATTCAACTCCCTTAAAACCGCAGCCGTTTTTTGGACCATTTTTTTCCAATCAATAAACCCAAAACGGTTCTTGGGAATCTGTCCAAGAAAAAAATTCTCAGCTACAGTTAAATCTTTTGCAACAGTCAAATCTTGATAGACTGCACCAATTTGAAGATTCTGAGCAATGATTGGATTACTAATAATCACTTTTTTACCATCAACAAAGATATTTCCGCTATTAGGTTGAAGAGCTCCAGTAAGTATTTTAATTAATGTGGACTTACCTGCACCATTCTCACCTACAATCCCATGGATTTGACCTTCATAAATTTGGAAATCTACCCTATCAAGTGCTGTTACACCGGGAAATTGCTTGGAAATCTCTTCCATTCTAATTATTTCTTTACGCTCTGAAGCCATTCGGTTCCTCCAGCTTTGTCAGGGGAAATAGTAGGGTTAACAAAATTTTTCATAGGTTATTTTTATCTCACTCCTATTAATAATAGGTAATACTATAAAAATTAAATGACTATTATTTTTAACTCAATAATCATACATCTCCATTTGGTTATAATTAATTTCCTATAGTATACTGACTACGTATATTAAACAACCCCAATTTTTTTTACGGGCAATATTCATTAATAATATTGCCCGTAAACCTATTAGATATAATAATGCTACAACATTTTTTCACACTATTATAACCTATATTTTATTTCTCTACATCTTCTTTCTTCAGTACTTTAACACCAGTGTCTACATGTTTAGGTATTTCTTCTCCTTTTAAAGCACGAACTGCGAATTCACACCCTTTATATCCCATCA
>Ga0307430_1001359_pt1 | contig 18156 bp, 16 predicted proteins | sample SalMarWE160130MG_FD_202159 | JGI IMG/M metagenome (GOLD analysis project Ga0307430, IMG submission 202159) | Salt marsh sediment microbial communities from the Plum Island Ecosystem LTER, Massachusetts, United States - WE1603-130 | ecosystem: Environmental > Aquatic > Marine > Intertidal zone >... | reverse complement strand
TGGGTAAGCTGCGTGTAGTTTCTCATCAGTGCTCCTTTGACTTTGGTCGGTCTAAGAAGCATTGATACTACCGCAGCTTACCTCTTAGTCCAACCTTCAAAGTTGCACTTCGGAGTTGAATCTAGCATTTAACTCAATCCATAAAAGGGAGCGATTATTATGGATGACATGGTGGTTTGTGAAAAATGTCGCTTGCCTTTTCTTGCCAACCGTTGCACACTATTTAGTACTTGTCTTCACAAATGGAATACCGTAAAAAAAATAATAGGAGGAAGCGATATGGTGCTTAAACCCAAGCGACCCGTTCCATCGGATATCGAGATCGCCCAGGAGGCAGATATCCGCCCCATTCTTGAGATCGCGGCAAAACTTGGTCTCAAAGAAGATGATCTGGATCTGTTCGGCAAGTTCAAGGCGAAAGTACACCTGGATGTTCTAGATCGATTGAGCGATCGTCCACAAGGGAAATATATCGATGTAACTGCAATCACCCCCACACCTCTGGGCGAGGGAAAAACGACGACATCCCTCGGTTTAGCTCAGGCGCTTGGCACACATTTGAGCAAGAACGTGATTGTCTGCATCCGCCAACCGAGTATGGGACCGACTTTCAACATCAAAGGTGGCGCCGCTGGTGGTGGATACAGCCAGATCATCCCAATGGAAGATTTCAATCTGCACCTGACCGGCGATATCCATGCCATCAGTGTGGCGCATAACCTGGTCGCCGCGGCGATCGACACCCGTATGTATCACGAATCGCGACAATCCAATGCAGGGCTCTACAAGCGTTTGGTGCCCGATAAGGGTGGCAAACGCGAGTTCCTGCCAACACAATTGCGTCGTTTGGAAAAACTTGGGATTAAAAAGACCGACCCCAAAACATTGACCGATGACGAGATCGCTCGCTTCGCCCGTCTCGACATCGATTCCGATACGATGACGTGGAATCGCGTTGTGGATGTGTGCGATCGTAGCTTGCGTAGTATTCAGGTTGGAATTAATGATGCGAAATTAAAAGATGGATCTCCCAATCCGGTCTTCCCGCGTGCTACAGGCGTGGACATCACCGTTGCCTCGGAATTGATGGCCATTTTGGCCCTATCGACGAGCTTGAAAGATCTTCGAGAGCGCGTCGGTCGGGTGGTGATCGGCTTGAACAAGAAAGGTGACCCCATCAACCTCGAGGATATCGGTGTGGCTGGCGCTGTAACCGTGCTGTTGAAGGACGCGCTCATGCCGAATCTGATGCAGACACTCGAAGGTCAACCAGCATTTGTGCATGCTGGACCCTTCGCCAACATCGCCCACGGTAACTCGTCGATCATCGCCGATCAGATTGCTCTCAAACTCGGTGATTATGTCGTCACGGAGAGCGGCTTCGGTGCCGACATCGGCATGGAGAAGTTCTTCGACATCAAGTGCCGTTATTCCGGGCTCATCCCCAACGCGGTCGTCTTGGTGGCGACAGTGCGGGCCTTGAAGATGCACGGTGGCGGCCCGAAAGTCACACCTGGTGCACCCCTCAATAGAGCGTATGTTGAGGAGAATCTCGATCTGCTTGAAAAAGGATTGCCCAATCTCGGCAAACACATCGAGAATGCCCTGCGTTTCGGTATCCCCGTGGTCGTGGCCGTGAATGGGTTCAAGGATGACACAGATGCCGAGATGGAAATGGTTCGAAAATATTCCGAGGAGAAAGGCGCCTTTGCAGCCGTCAAGAGCACGCATTGGATGGACGGTGGTGCTGGGTCGAAAGAGTTGGCGCAAGCTGTTGTCGACGCCTGCGAACAATCGAGCAACTTCGAATTCCTTTACCCATTGGATTGGTCGATCAAGAAAAAGATCGAGCACATCTGCAAGGAGATCTACGGCGCAGATGGAGTCACCTACGAACCCCTGGCCGAGGAACAGATCGAATCCTACGAAAAGGCTGGCTTTGGTAATCTTCCCATGTGTATGGCGAAGACCCACCTTAGCTTCAGCCATGACCCAACTTTGAAGGGTGTACCAACTGGCTATAAGGTGCCGATCCGGGAGGTTCGAGCCAGCGTTGGTGCGGGATTCATCTACCCATTGCTGGGAAAGATGAGCACCATGCCGGGTCTTTCCACCTATCCGGCCTATATGGCGATCGACCTCGATCTGGACGACGGAAAGATACTCGGCTTGTTCTAAAGCCGGGCAGAATAACGTATACAAAAGCATCCCAGTTGTTATACTGTACTGGGATGCTTTCTGTTCTGTTACCTCGCTTACTCGTTGGGGTTGTATGTTGTAGGTGGATGATGAATAAATATTTGTGTCTATTGATCCTGTCAATGCTTGCCGCTTGTGCGCCTACCAGCGTAGATATGGTGGAATCTCTTCAGCCGACAGAAGCACATCATGTTGCAGAATTATTACCCCCTGCATGGACGGAAACGCCTACAAGTGCCCGAATCTCTACGAGTACGAGCACAGCAGCGGTAACAGTTGAACCTACAACAGTCACTCCCGATTCGATGATGATTCCCACCACCCCTGATCCAAACGCCGCGCAGGTGCTTTTCGTGAAGAAGGGAGAGTGCACGGTCATGTCGGTCTCTTCATCAGGCGGTGGTGCAGTTCCCGTGACGCTTACGAATCCTGAGGATTGCGCCGCGGTGAAAATATCTCCAGACGGGAAGCAAGTCGCATATTTCGGTGAAACAGAGAAGTCGACGATTTTCCTGGCTAACGTTGATGGCTCTGAGGAAATGACGTTGGCACAATTACAACATTTTGAGATTGAAGACCTGTTGATGCCTGTGTTGGATGTGATCTGGTCTCCGAATGGTGAGTGGCTTGCGGTGGCGAGTGAGTCGGCTTATTTGGTGGGCTACGGGGATTTATATTTGTTCGACCTGAGCGGTAATCGTGAGATGGAATATGTTGCGCTAGGTCCAATAGATCCCTATTCTTCTCCCTGGGTTTCCTGGTCTCCGGATGATCAATGGTTGTCGTATTACTGCTTGATATCATATATGGGGAGTGAACCGGATAGCATCCCGATCGCGCAACGGTTATCCGATTCGCACTACAACGTCATCAACCATTTTGACGGGTTTTTTCCAGGGAATCATCTTGAATGGTCTTCCGATAGTAAATCGCTGGCCATCATTTTTGAAATGATACCGTTTAGTTTATCCGGGGATGAATTACCTCAGGATCAACAAGCGATGACTATCGCAGCGCTATCTGGGGGCGAAGTAACAGAGCACAAATTTGTACTTTTACCTAAACTCGGAAAAGTGGATGGATGGGGCGTGTGGGATGCCCGCTTTGGCATCAGATGGGCGCCGAATGGGAATACCTTCCTCGCGTTACAGCAGCAATCCCGAACGTTATCCGTTCTCAACTTGGATGGAACGCTTCTCAATGAGGTCATATCCCTTCCCAGCGAACCGCTCGAAGCTGGTTGGTCCCCGGACGGACAATGGATCTATGTCATCATGAGCGAAGGTTCATTGGAGATCGTTCGGCCAGACGGCACGGACCATCTCTTCCTCGCCGAGGATGTCGCTCCAGGATCGATTGTTTGGAAATAGACCTCAAGGGTCGAAAGAGAAAGAAAGAGTATTGCGTCGGAGTATCTATTGTGGAACTCGTCCGCCCCCATAAAAAGTTGGCACGAATAGAATGCGAGAACCCTTTATCCAGGCGGTCTGATCCAACTGATGCAAATTGTTTAATTCATCCGGGGGGATTGAGTCTTTAAGATCGCAGGTCAGCATCTGCCATTCGGAATTCTGCATGCCTTCCATTGTGTTTTCTTCCCAATCGCCTCCCAGGACGCCGAATCGGAAATCCTCGAGATCAAGTTCATTCATTAACGCTCGCAGTCTACGTCCTATTCGAGTGTCACATCCCTGTCGAAGCAGTGCCTCTTCCTGGAGTTGACCCAAGGGGGATATCCCAGGCGGGTAGTCGATGCGCCCGCCATAATCCGGTTCGGCCAGGGCGAGCACCCAACCTCCGGGTTGGGTAACACGTTTCATCTCTGAGAGAACATTGCTGGGAGATTCAAGCCACATCAGAAGGAAATGGCAAATGGTTACATCGAAGATCGCTGCAGGGAAGGGCAAGTCAATACCGTTACCAATCGTATAGCGGGTGTTGGGGTCGACCGTATGCGCAAAGTGAACGGCTTGCGGATCGATATCGAGGCCGAAGGTATGGCAGTCATGCATGAGACCGATATCGCTGATGATAACACCAGTACCGGATCCGACTTCAAGCACGCTTTGAGAAGGCTGCAGTGCCAGACGATCGAACCATTGAGCGCGGATCGCAGCCGTCCAGCCTGCCTGCGTTTGGTATTGATCATGGTTATTGCTGGGTTCGAGATCGTGCTTCATACCATGCGATCTAGGTTTGAACAGGCCACAGGCTCTCGAAGGAATCCGTCAGCAGATTGCCGATGGCTTTCTCGAAACTCTGCGCAGGAAGGACGTCGCCGTCTGGTTCTACATACAAGTTGGATTGGCCGGTGGCTTCTGGTGCTATTTCCAGTTCGAGGGCCAATGGGTTGGTTGACGAGTGGGGTACCGGAAGATCCCAGATCAAATCCATTCCGAGGATGGCGATATGCTCACGGGCTTCGCTTAGCGCGGCTGCCAATGCCTCGCTGCGTTCCGATGCCGATAGCGACATCGCCGTAACGCCAAGACTTGCAATCCGTTTGAGGTGTTCGTTCAGGGACGCGGCGTTCTCGGGTGTGATCGTCAGGTGCGCGGCGGTGTTAACTTCTGATGCGAGGGCATTTTTCAACCCCATTTCGCTTTTCGGATCGGAAGGATCGATTACCACGAGGATGTGATCCAGACCCGCCTGGGCCAGTTCTTCGAGGTATGCTGCTTGTGCCAGGCGTTTACCGTTCGTAAGGAGGCCAGTGACCTGCCCCAGGTTTTCGGCGTGCGAAATGAGTTCACGCAGGTCGTCACGCAGGGTAGGCTCTCCTCCTGTGAAAGTGACGTGAGGTACACCGGCTTCCCAGATCGTGTTAATAACCGTTTTCCATTCTTCCGTGTTTAATTCACGATCCACGCGGCGCTTTGCCAGTGGATCGACCGCGCCGCTTTGGTCGCAGCGATAAGTCAAGGCCAGGTCCATACGGTAGGGTGCAGATGGGGTTTCGTCGAGCGGATCCTTACGCTCGAAATCGAGGAACATGACAGGGTCGACTTGCGGGTTCGTGGCCAGGGTTTCGACCTGGTCCCGGAATTCCTGATGGTCTTTGATGGCGCGTTTTCGACCAACGCGGTAGCGTTCGGAGATGACTCGAGCTGCTTCTTCTTCGCTGGCTCCCTGAACGAGCAGGTAGGCGTGTTCGCTGGCGGTGTTATTCAGATGCAGAACCGTCGCCGCGTTAACGATCATTACGCCCATACCCTCGTCCTCGATGCGAAGATGTAAACGATATTGAAGGGGCGCGTCATCCGGCGTTTTCCAGTGATAGAGCCCTGGCTTGAGGGGTTCGGGAATGATGGGGGGCGCAAAAAAACGCGTTAGGATCGAATTCATCGGCGTCTTCCTTTCATGTCTCTTGTTTCTGGAGCAGGAAGGGTACTTCGATATTGTGCGGAAACGGTGATTGTTCCTGGTTGAGAAGCGTTAAAGGACAACCACCACCACATACATCAAACACTTCACACTTCCGGCATTCATCCGGGGCATACCGCCGTTCGCGCAGCCAAAGGGCAATGTCGTGTTCCCAGATTGACTCCCACGAATCCGAGAGGATATTACCAAGTGGTTGATAGAAAGATTGGCAGGGGATCACGGCGCCATCCGGTTCGACGCACATGTTGTACATCGCGGCTGTACATGCCTTGACACCAAGTTCCATCTGGATGGGATCGAAATGGCAGTACTGCGTCGGGGTGTACCAGATCAAACGCTGACCATACCGTTGTGTGCGTCGACGTGCTTCTTCGAGCAGGGGCGGTAGCTGGTCTTCCGGGATTCCTGTACCAACTTCATTACCGCGGCCAGCATGGATCAACGCATTGCAGCCAATAGTCGGAACACCCAAGTCGGAAAGGAAGGCAATCGTCTCGCCGATTTCGGCTGCGTTGTCCGCCAGCAGCGTTGTGTTGGTCATGACATATAGATTCAGGTCCACGGCATTGCGGATACCCTCTACGGTATCCTGCCAGGCCCCTGTGGTGCGCAACATCCTGTCATGGATTTCGGCGTTGTGAGATTCGAGCGTGATCTGAACGTGATCCAAACCGGCATCCACGAGCTCTTGCAGGTAGGCGCGATCCGCCAGACGTCGGCCGTTGGAAAGCAATCCGGCGATCTGACCATTTGCGCTCACCTTGGCGATCAGTTGGGGTAGATCGTTGCGCAACGTGGCTTCGCCTCCGGTAAAGCAGATGTGGGGGATGCCGAGGGCATGGATGTGGTCGATAATCTTTTCCCACGTTGCCGTGTCGAGTTCGGGATAATTTCGTGGCCTGGCGTTGTAGCAATGGGCGCAATTGGCGTTGCAACGATAGGTGATTGCCAGGTCCATGCGGTAGGGAGCAGAAGGGGTTTCCGAGAAAGGCGGGAGCAAATCAAGTTCGAGATCGCAAATCGGACAGGCGCCATTGGGATCTGTGATTTCTTGGATCAAGGCACGCACGTCGCAGAAATCCAGCAGCGCGATTTGTTTGTTCACGCGATAGCGTTTGCGTACAGCAGAAACCGCAGCGTTTTGGGAGAAACCTTCGAGCTGAAGCCAAGCCATGAAAGTGGCTGTGGGATTGAGGTGGAAGGCACGCTGGGCATTGATCAATAACAAACCGCTGCGGTCGTCATGAACGCGCAGGTGGATTTGCACTCGATCCTCCCCGTTGATATTCGTGTAGTCATATAGGCCGGGTTTTAGATCGGCACTTCCATTCTCGGAGCCTGGGCGTTTAAAAAATTTCATCGACCACCACCGGCGCATGCACAAGCGCATCCCGCGCAGGCGCAGGCACATGCACAACTGCTGCCTCCACCACCGGAAGACCAACTACGGGTTGAGCGAGAAGGCGGTGGTGGGGGATTGGTCGTTTTCGTAACACCGTCCGTAAATGAAGCGACATTGGAGACCAGGTTATTCGACGTGTTTTGCACACCGTTTACGATCGAGGCTGCGAATTCCGATCCTGGCAATTTCGGCAGTGTCATCCCTCGACCAGCCGACGAACTTGGTGCACGTCCCGTCGTGCGGACGGTTGTTCCGGATGTTCGATAGGATGGACGATAATGGCCCCACCATATAGGAACAAACACAGGCCCTGTGCGAAATGTGCGCTGTGTGCGGTCATCGAAGTCATGATCGAGCATCGTCCATTCGAGGCCATCGTCGAAGCGTTGCGATCGGACTTCGGGTGTTTCAGCTTGTTCAACCTGTTTCCAGGCCTTCTCCATGATGGATTTGTAGTAATCTCGAGTTTCCTTAAGGCTGAATCCTTTCATTTTCTTTTGAACGGATTTAACCAAATCGATCATCAATTTCTGCAGCGCTGATTTTCGTTTGCGAGGAGTCTCGTCGATCATGGCCTTCAAAAACTCTTCTTCGTAAGGTCGTAAGCCATCCGGTTTGGGGGTGAGGCGTTCGAGTTCGAGTGGATCTTCTTTTACAACGCGTACTGCGTTTTTCTTGATCGTGGCGAAGAGAATCATTGTGAGAACACGATCGAGTGGGGTTTCAAGCAAAACAGCGGCTTCGATGGCCGTTAGACCGCGTTTGATCCCATGACCTTCGATAGCGATTTTAGGCGGTAGATAGGCGAGTTTGCGTCGGCGAGCGGAGAAGACCGCCAGTGCTATGAAGCCACCGAAAACGAGGACGACTCCACCACAGCACAAACCGCCCATGAGGGTTTCTTCGGATATGCCCAGTTGGTAACTGATGCTGGGTGTGAGAATCGATCCCTCGGGAACGTACTTGCGCGGGAAAGATGCTCCGAATTTGTAGGCTGTGTACCCATTGGCATCTACGTTTTCCCACGCGTATATGATCCGGCCATTAGAATCAATGTCTGGGTAAGGACTATCGTACGGCCATCCGGAAGGCGATTTGTGACAACGGGGTTCATCCGGCTGGACTCCGGGCGGAAGATGGAATACCACAAGAAGTTCTGTGGAGCCGTGGACAAATTCGCGGTCAAAGGAAGTTGGAACGAATACACCGCTGGCGTATTCGCTGTCGTCATCATCGTAGTAGAGTACATCTCGGATGCCGGAAATCGTGAAATGGACTTTGCCGGTATCGCCCGGTTGAATCTCATTTGCGCCGAGTCCCAATTCGACGCCGTACTCCACAAAGGCTGATGGCGAGATGTTCCCGATCGGATGTCCGTCCACGCTGGCTTCTGCGCTGTAAAGATCGTAGATTTCTGTTGGCAGTCCAACATCGACGTAGTCGATCGGTGATGCATGCGTGTCGTTTGTAAAAACCATGAGATATTCGAGCCGCATGCTGCCATCTTCTTCCCAGAAGACATCGACATACATGCTGTCGAGACTGAAAGAGTAGGTCTTCGCATGGGCAGAAACCGGCGAGAGTAAAATGGCTGATAGAATGATTAACCGCAAGATCACATGGAAACGTCGCATACCCTTCACCTCACAAATGAAAAAAGGAAAGGAACCTCACCATTTCGGTTCCTCACTGAGTTGGTAACTCGTACCACAATATGGACAAGAGACAAGCGGAGCGCCGGCCATCATTTTAACATTGTCGGAAGTAAGTGTGCCGCCGCAGCTTCTGCAGGTGAGCGTCTCAAGCTCGATATCCCCCGAAAGTTCAATTTTCTGGATAAATTCGGTTTTCTGAACGTCCTTGCGTCCAGCGAACCAGATCAAACCGAATCCACTGGCAACGAGAATCACACCAATGATGATCCAGAGAACACCCTGAGAACTGGCGCCTGATGCAAATAGGAAAAGGACGCCGAAGAAAATCAATATTGCAGCTGCGATGTATGCAATTAACTTTCCTGATGACATCATGCCTCCCTGTTAACGATAACTTGTCTCAGTCTAGCAAATCCTTCGTTTTGAGACAATAGACAATTGATTGATTATAAACCGCTATGACTTTATTCTGGGCTTGACGTGACGCTCGACTACGCTAGAATGTTAGGGCTTGTGTGCCAATCTCCCGATCCAAGCTCTCGTCGATAGGTGGTTTCCATTGGTAAACACGAAAGCGTTGACCCTAATTCCAGCATGGAACGAGGTTGATTTTATCGCACCGATTGTCTCTGCGATAGTTGGACGTTATCCTGTCCTTGTGGTGGATGATGGATCCACAGATGCCACGCCTCGGGTTGCCAAGGATTTGGGTGCAACCGTGATCAGTCATCCTGAGAACCGGGGAAAGGGAATTGCATTACTCACTGGTTTCCAGTGGGCGATTGACAATCAATATGATGTCGTCATCACCCTGGATGCCGATGGACAGCACGATCCGGAAGAAATCCCAAAATTTCTTGAAGCATACGAGCAATCCGGGGCTGATCTCATCATCGGCCGGCGTGATTTCCGGCAAATGCCTTTTCCCAACAATTTCGCCAATCGAATTGGTTCGTTCCTGCTTTCATTGGTATTGGGTCGGCGGATACTCGACAATCAGTGTGGCTATCGGCTGCATTCGCGCCAACTTCTAAAGTCTCTGGATCTGAAGGCAACGGGGTTTGAACTGGAAGTTGAGCTGGTTATTATGGCGGTCTGTAAGGGTTTTCAATTGAATTGGGTCGATATTCGCACGATCTATGGTACAGGGAAGAAGAGTTATTTTCACCCCTGGCATGACTCCCTGCGTTTTTTAAAAATGGTCGGTTTCGCGTATCGCATGCGCCGAGCCAATGCCGGTACGAAGACGTTATAATCGTATGAATGATTGGAACTTCGGATTTATCTACGGCATTTTTCTAATAGATACATTGGATGGATAAATTATGAACCTTATATCTTTTATGAGTACACGAATGGCGCCAATTTTGGGACTTCTCATCGTAAAAATTCTCAATCGGGAACAGACGTACCGATTCGCGGATTGGGTGACTCGCCGCATTGTTGCCAAGAAGGATTCGGATATGATCCGTGCCGTCCGCTCGAATCAAGCCGTGGTACGCGGTTTGCCTTTCGATGCTCCAGAACTTGATGACGCCGTATTCGAGGTCATCCAAAATTCGGCTCGCGGATATGTGGATTGGTATCGGGCTACGCATGGCGGCCCGGAAGCCGTTAAGGCATCCATCGAAATCGATCCAAAACTCATTGACTACTTCGAAGAAGCCCAGGCGGATAAACGCGGTATGGTCATCGTTGGCGCCCATATGAGCAGCTTCAATATATTGCTCCTGGCCTTGGGTGTTCACGGTTTTCCCATACAGGCACTTTCCTTTGCCAATGTTCAGGGTGGTGTGCATGTCGATAATGCCGTGCGCCGACGTTTCGGGTTGTATTTGACTCCCATATCGCCGAAATCTCTTAAAGAGGCCATTCGGCGGTTGAAAAACGGTGGTCTGGTCATGACGGCGGTGGATCGTCCTGATGTAGGGGGTGATGAGCTGGTATTCTTTGGACGAAAAGTAGTCTTGCCCATCGGGCCTGCTCGCCTGGCTGTTGCCACCAATTCTCGCGTTCTTACCGGAATGATACAGACCGTCGACATGAACAAGTACCGTGCGGTCGCCGTGCCACCGATCGATCCTGTCATCACCGGTGACCGAGACAAGGATGTCATCAATCTGGCACAGCGATACATCGAGGTTGTCGAAGAATATATCCGCAAACGACCTGGGGAGTGGCTTATGTTTCTGCCCATATGGCCGGATGAACTCCCTTCGAAACCGGTTTCCTGATCATTGGAGAATCGAGGAATTCAACCGATGACGGACGAATCGATCCGCACGAGGGTAGAGCAGCTCAAGGATGAAATCCGGCAGCACAATTATCACTATCACGTACTTGACTCTCCCATTATCAGTGATGCCGAATTCGACCGGTTGCTGTGGGAATTAAAAGAACTCGAGGAACAATATCCGGAATTAAGGACCCCCGATTCACCCACTCAGCGTGTCGGTGGAGCGCCCGCTGAGGGGTTCCAACGTGTTCCACATCCTCGCTCCATTCTCAGTCTCGGAAATGCTTTCGATGCCGACGAAGTTCGCTCCTGGTATGCGCGAATCCGGAAGCTGGATGAGAGCGTTCAGCATGCAGTTTTTACCGTTGAGCCGAAGCTGGACGGTTTGACGGTTGTTTTGCATTACGAGGATGGCGTATTCACCCTCGGTGCCACACGCGGCGATGGCGAGACGGGCGAAGATATCACCGCCAACCTGCGAACTGTGCGAAGCTTGCCCCTCCGGATTCCGGTTGCGGATTACAAGGGAAACGTCCCCGCAAATTTGGTCGTTCGAGGGGAGGCGATTATTCTGCTCTCCGATTTCGAGGAACTCAATCAAAGATTGGCGAAAGCTGGAGAGCGCACGTATGTAAATCCCAGAAACACGGTCTCGGGCGCGTTGCGACAACTGGACTCAAGCCTAACAGCAAAGCGGCCCATCAGTCTGCGGTGTTATGCCATTGTAGAAATAGATGGGGTCATCGCGGATACGCAATCCAAGGCGCTGGAACTGCTTGGTGAATTGGGTTTCCCGGTGGTTGAGTATCTCTCGCTGTGTAATGATATTGAAGAAGCCATCACGGCCGCAGAGAAGATGGTGCAGATTCGCGACACCATGCCATATGAAGCGGACGGCGTGGTGATCAAGTTAAATAATCTGCAGTTGTCTGAAAGTTTGGGTGTGGTTGGCAAGGATCCACGCGGCGCAATTGCCTTCAAGTTCCCGGCGCAAATTGTTACAACGAGGCTGGAGGATATCGGCATTAACGTGGGGCGAACGGGCGTGATCACTCCCTTCGCCATTCTCGAACCCGTGGAAGTTGGCGGTGTAACCGTGCGACAAGCGACGTTACACAACTTCGATTTCATCAAGGAGAAGGACATTCGTATCGGCGATCGCGTGTTATTAAAACGCGCCGGTGACGTAATACCCTACGTGATCGGCCCGGTTCTCGATGCGCGCAGCGGAGAGGAAGCGCCTTATTCCATCCCCGAGAGCTGTCCTTCCTGTGGGGCGCAATTAGAGCGTGTCGAAGGTGAAGTGGGGGTGTATTGCGTTAATGCTGCCTGTCCTGAACAATTGATTCGCAACGTGGAACACTTCGTCTCTCGCAGTGCGATGGATATCGAAGGTATGGGGATCAAAGTCGCCAGTTTGTTGGTCGAAAAGGGATTTATTAAGGACGTCGCCGACTTGTACACATTGGATCGGGATGCCCTGTTGGAACTCGAAGGGTTTGGTGAAAAACGCGTAGACAATTTACGCGAAGCCATCGAGGAATCAAAAAACCAGTCGCTAGCTCGTTTGATCAACGCCCTGGGAATCCGAGGGGTTGGTGAAGTCGTCGCTGCAGAACTGGCGCGTCGATATAAAAACCTGGATACGCTTTCTGAGGCCAAGGTCGAAGCGTTAGAAGACGTGGAAGGTATTGGGCCCAATATTGCCACTGCCATCGTCGATTGGATGCAGGCGCCATCGAACCAAGTGTTGCTGGAAAAATTCAAGCGGGAGAAGGTTTGGCCGCAGGAAGTCGAATCCGGTAAAGTTCCAGGGCCAAAGGTGTTAGATGGTTTGACTTTCGTTCTAACGGGTGCGTTGCCAACGATGACGCGGCAGGAAGCAAAAGTGTTGATCGAGGATCATGGTGGTAAAGTAAGCAGCAGCGTGAGCAAACGAACGTCATATGTGGTCGCGGGTGACTCTCCGGGATCGAAACTGCAGCAAGCAGAGAAAATGGATGTCCCGATCCTCGATGAAGATGGCTTGCAGCGTTTGATAAATAACGGATTGGAACGCTAAGCGTTCTTTTATTTTAAGTTGTCTCCCTGGTTCGATAAACGATGAAAGCGATTCATTTAAAACGCGGCCGTGAACGATCTGTGAACCGACGACATCCCTGGATTTTTTCCGGAGCGGTCGAACGCGTTGACGGCAATCCACAATCTGGCGAAACCGTCGATGTACTGGATCACACCGGTGCCTGGTTGGCCAGAGGTGCGTATTCTCCACACTCCAGCATTCGAGTGCGGATTTGGACCTGGGATGCGGATGAAGCCATCGATAAGGTTTTTTTCGAGCAGCGGATCGAGGCCGCCATCAATGCTCGACGTGGTCTGCGCGATGAGCCAGAAGTCAATGCGTATCGAGAAATCCACGCCGAGTCGGACGAGCTGCCGGGTTTGATCGTCGATCGCTATGCTGATGTGCGTGTCGTTCAGTTCTTGACGACCGGGGTTGAATTCTGGCGGGAACCGATCCTGTCGATTTTGGCGTCCATTGGCAAATGCAGGACAATCTACGAGCGTTCGGACAGTGAAGTGCGCATGAAGGAGGGATTGCCGCAGCGCGCGCTTCATGTCTCTGGCGATGAAGCGGATGAAGAGATACTCATCCGAGAATATGGGCTGCAGTTTCATGTGGATGTTCGTCAAGGGCAAAAAACAGGCTTCTACCTGGACCAGCGAGAGAATCGGAAGATCGTACGCTCGCTCGTGAACGGAAAAGAGGTGCTTGATTGCTTTTGTTACACCGGTGGTTTCACGCTTGCCGCGTTGGTAGGCAATGCAAAGCATGTGGCTTCGATCGACTCTTCGGCAAACGCGCTGGCACTTGCGCGTCGAAATGTGGACTTGAATGGGTCCTACTCCGATCGTTGCGAATGGATTCAGGGCGATGTATTTACCGTGTTACGTACACTACGCGATCATGATTCATCCTTTGAGGTCATCGTCCTCGATCCGCCAAGATTTGCACCGACGGCGTCGACGAAAGAAAGGGCTGCGCGGGCCTATAAGGATATCAATCTCCTGGCATTCAAGCTCCTACGTAAGAGTGGGGCGCTGATAACCTTTTCCTGCTCCGGCGGTGTGTCGCCGATGTTATTCGAGCAGATCGTTGCCGGCGCGGCGCTCGATGCAGGTGTTACGGCGAAAATTGTGGGTTGGTTAAGCCAGCCGCAGGATCACCCAGTAGCGCTCCATTTCCCCGAGGGACGATACTTGAAAGGTTTGGTATGCCGACTTGTGTGATCTGCGTCTTTATCCGGATAGCAGGGTTGTTTATATCGGAACGTGTCGGTTAAAATAGTTAGGTGGCCTCAGGATATTTCTTAGTATGGTTGGTTCACCGCTGTCACGGCTCGAAAGAAAGATGCGAGGTGTTTGATGCTTCCTTTACGTGATATTAATCCCACACGCCGGGTTCCAATTCTCACCTATGCATTGGTCGCATTGAACGTGCTGGTTTTCTTGTGGCAGGACAGTATACCGAAAAGTGAATTGCAATCGATGTTCATGGATCTTTCCGTCGTGCCATCTGAAATTACCGCATCGCCGTTCGCTTTCGAGTCATTCATGGACATCGTACGCAGCATGTTTTTCCATGGCGGATGGGCACATCTTCTCGGCAATATGCTCTACTTATGGCTTTTTGGGGACAACGTCGAAGATCGCTTGGGGAAACTGGTGTTCCTGTTCCTCTATTTTGCCAGCGGTTTCACAGCAGCGTTTGCGCAGGTTATGATCAATCCGAATTCGATCATACCTCTCGTCGGCGCCAGCGGCGCCATTGCCGGGGTGTTAGGCAGTTACCTTGTATTGTTCCCTGGTGTGAGAGTACAGGGCATCGTTCCACTGGGTTTTTTCTCGAGACTATCTGAATGGCCAGCATGGTCGGTTCTGGCATTGTGGTTTGTACTGCAGTTATTCAATGGTCTTTTTTCCATCGGAGTGGACACTTCCGCCGGAGGCGGCGTCGCGTTCTTCGCTCATATCGGCGGTTTTGTATTGGGCCTCGTGCTAACTCTGATTCTGATGGTCTTCATCCGGCAACCTCCTGCAGAAGAACGCCGTCAGGCGCTCTACATGCGCTCGCAAAAGTATCGTTTCTAATCATGCTGGAAATTCACAGTCTCTCTCTGGGAATGGTCCAGGCTTATCTGCTGGCCTTCGATCAGGGTCTAATTCTGGTGGATGCAGGTATGCCCGGTTATGTGAATCGCGTCATAAGAAAAGTATCTTCATTGGGGCGGGGAGATCTTCGTTTGATCTTCATCACACATGCGCATATTGATCATTACGGCAGCGCGGCTGCGTTGAGGCGGGCAACGGATGCACCGATTGCAATTCATTACGAGGATGAAGAGGCTATGTCACGGGGAGAGACCCCTCTCGGTGAAGCGCGTGGAAGAGGGAGAATCGTGGGTGCGATCATGCCGCTGGTCGAACGTTTGATACCATTGGAACCTACGAAACCCGATATAGTTCTGAAGGATGGTGATTCGCTGCGCGACTTCGGACTTGATGCCTGCGTTTTGCACACTCCAGGGCACACCATGGGCTCATCCAGCCTGATTGTGGAAGGTACATTCGCATTTGTCGGCGACCTGCTCTCGGCGAGTGGAAAACCACATGCGCAGCGTCTGTTTGCGCAAAATTGGCCGGCTATTGAACGTAGCATCGATCGACTCAAGTCAATGCAGCCGGAGTGGATTTACACTGGCCATGGTAAAAAGCCGTTGAAGTACCAGGAATTAATCAAGCTTGAGATGGATTAGAAATCATTTTAAAGCGTGAGATACGTTTTACGATTTCGTACCTCTTTACAAAGGTGCGATTTCTTTTCATATATTCGCCGTTTCATCTTTGGTTCTACGGTGTTGATGTATATAGATTGAATTGCAGGGAAGAGCTCTGATGGCGACATTTATCAATTCGACTGATATATCGATGGAGTGACAGGGATGCCTCGATTACAAAAGCTTCCAAAAGTTGTTTTCCGTTTGATGCGCTTGCCTCCGCGTGTGATTTACGCTCTCGGTTTGGGTTCAATCATGGGGCGCTTGGTGCTATTGCTTACAACTCGCGGTCGCAAGACTGGGCGGCAGTACATCACACCGCTTCAATTCGCAAAAGACCGTAACCATCTATTGCTTGGTTCCATGCGCGGGAAAGAAGCAGATTGGTATCGTAACATCGTAGCTGATCCGCATGTCAGTGTGCAGCTGGGCTCTCGTCAATTTGAGGCCGTCGCAGAACCGATTGAAGATCCTGAGCAAATTACGGATTTTCTGGAATTGCGACTTTCACGTCATCCGCGCATGATCGCCAGTATGCTGCGGGCAGAAGGATTGGCTCCTCCGTGGACGCGTGAAAAATTGGCAGGTTATGCGCGACAAATTGCGGTCGTCGCCATCCCGGTTTCGAAAAGTTACGTCGAGCCCGAAGAATCGAGAATTAGTGACTGACAGCCTGATAGGTTGATCATTTTCATACGTGCTAAAAATCTAAGAATACAAACGAGGCAAGGAATGCCAAAATATCGATTGATCGTGAATCCAATATCCGGACGAGGGGCGGGCGCAGAGGCGATACCAATGTTGCGCCAGGAATTGTCGATGGCCGGCCTAGATTACGATTTGGAGCTTACCCAAAGCCCCTGGCACGCAGCGGAACTGGCACGAGCGGCTGTCGGCGATGGGTGTAGATATGTTGTGGCCGTAGGCGGCGACGGAACGTCGAACGAAGTGCTAAACGGGTTGATGCAGGCGAAGGATGCGGGTGAGGGCTCCGCGGTAATGGGGGTAATAGGAGTCGGACGTGGAAATGATTTCGCCTTTGGGATGGGCGTTCCCGGCGGAATTAAAGAAGGCTGCGAGACCTTACGTAATGGCCATCGACGTACGGTCGATGTCGGCTGTGTAACCGGCGGGTTGTATCCGAATGGACGTTATTTTGGAAATGGCGTTGGGATCGGTTTCGATGCCGTTGTCGGTTTCGAGGCTTTGAAAATGAAACGCTTGTCTGGTTTCCTTTGCTATGTTATTGCGGCGCTGAAAACGATGTTCTTGTATTTCAAAGCGCCTACGGTTCGAGTCGAGTTTGATGGGCAGGCGATTGAAATCCCTGCGTTGATGGTTTCGATTATGAACGGACGCCGCATGGGTGGGATTTTCCTGATGGCGCCGGATGGGGAAAACGACGATGGCCAGTTTGATGTGTGCGTCGCGGAAGAAGTAAAGAAAGCGACGATCTTCGCACTGATTCTGCGCTTCATGCGGGGCACACAAGCATCGCATCCGTCCATTCGTATGGCGCGTACGAATACGATCCGCGTGACTGCGCTTCGCGGAACTTTGCCTGCTCACGCGGATGGCGAGACACTTTGCACTGAGGGAAATCAGTTGACATTGACAATGCGACCTGGGCAACTAGAAATTATCACGCCATAGTGATGACTATGAAATCGAATTTCAGACTCGCTGCCGTAAATTTCGCTTTTCGAGCATTTACTAATATGACATGCCGGGTTCATGCAGGGTCACTTGATCGTATTCCGGATCGTGGTCCTTTGATTATTGTTGCCAACCACGTTAACTTCCTCGATCTTCCCATCATGTACCCGCGAGTATATCCCAAACCAGTCACCGGTTTCGCCAAGGTGGAGACGTGGGATAACCCGATCATGGCCTATGTGTTTGATATTTTGGAGGCGATACCGATTCATCGAGATGAAGTTGACGTTACTGCCTTACGCAAAGCGCTCGATATTCTCGAGCAGGGAAAGATCATCGCAGTGGCTCCTGAAGGCACACGTAGTGGTAACGGGCGGCTGCAACACGGAAAATCGGGAGTGGTGATGTTGGCGTTGAAGAGCGGCGCGCCTTTGCTGCCGATTGTCTATTACGGGGGAGAGAAGTTCCGGGAAAACATACGCAGGTTGAAACGCACTACGGTGCACATCGACGTAGGGAAACCTTTCTGTCTCGATACCCATGGTGAACGCATTACGCGCGATGTACGAGATAAGATGGTCGATGAAATTATGTGTCAATTGGCAGTGTTATTGCCTAGAGAATACCGAGGTGTATATAAGGGTCAGGATATTTCCTCAAAACAATACCTCAAATATCTCCTGGATTCAACTACCAAGTGCAACAGCGGGTGAGTGATTGAAGAATACCTGATTCGGTGATTTGAAGCCAAGACATTTTCTGGGTCGGTTGTTGAGTCTCTCCGTG
>Ga0307430_1001354_pt1 | contig 18186 bp, 16 predicted proteins | sample SalMarWE160130MG_FD_202159 | JGI IMG/M metagenome (GOLD analysis project Ga0307430, IMG submission 202159) | Salt marsh sediment microbial communities from the Plum Island Ecosystem LTER, Massachusetts, United States - WE1603-130 | ecosystem: Environmental > Aquatic > Marine > Intertidal zone >... | reverse complement strand
TTTTTTTATATTCTCAAGTTTTTTACTTTTTGCCCAGCATATGGAAGAACTTTATTCACCTTATTACCTTTCCTTCGGCCCGCAGACGGTTTCATCTGAGGTGCCTATAAGTGATATTTACAACCCTTCATCCTCTGCTTTAATCCAGCGGGTAACTCTTGATTTGAATTATACTGCTCTGCTTGGTTTGGGAGATGATGACGGCTGGGGTCACGCTGCTAATTTGGGTTTAAGTATTCCTTCCAGTTTCGGTGTGTTTAGTTTCAGCGGACATTTCATAACAACGCCTTTTGCCGATATTAACATAGGTACGGTCGGCGGTATTAATGCATCATTTTCCAAGGACCTTTATCCAAATTTTCTCGTGGGAATCGGGGTGACAGGTATTTTTGGAACACAAGATGATAATTCGGATTGGGGCCTGGGGGCGGATCTGGGCGTAACTCATATGCTCGGTGATTTCTATTTTTTGAAGGATGTTACCTGGGGTTTTGCCTTCCGTGGTCTGGGTAAGGGATATGAGCCTACCTCCGACACCCGGTTTTTTCCTAGAGCATTTACTCCGGCTGTGGCCCTAAGTTTTAAACCAATCAAAGACGATTCACTTGTCTGGACTTTTGCTACGGATGTGAGTTTTCCCGGTTTTACGGGAGCGCGTATCTCCTTCGGTAATGAGCTGGAAATAGCGGATCTGTTTATTTTAAGAGCCGCCATTACTGTGGAATGGGCGGATTTTGCAAATCCCGAGGAACGCTTGCTTATAGCCGGAGGATTATCACTGAATTTTAAAATAAATATTCAGGAAGAGATAGAGTTTCTGGATATTACGGAACGAGGCTGGAATAAAAGCGATATAAAAGCCAACTTCGCCTATGCTCCCATGCAAAACGGAGTGCAAGCCTTAGGTGCGGGTGTAAATCTTGCTCTCGGTGTACTTGATAAAGACCCTCCTGATATAAAGATAAAGTCTCCTGAAGTGCTTTATATGTCTCCTAATCTGGATGGGGTTAAGGACAATATGCTGCTGCCCATAGGAATAACCGATCAGCGGCAGATAAAAGGCTACCGGCTGGTTATAGAGGACAGCAGAGGCAAAGTGGTCAAAGAGATTGTAAATAAGGATGAGCGTCCGGAAAACATAGATCTGCAGACTATTGTAGACAGGCTGCTCTATGTAAAAAGTGGTATAACCATTCCCCCATCTTTACGCTGGGACGGCAGGGCGGAGAAAGGTGCTCTGGTGCCTGACGGAACATACACTTACTATGTTGAAGCTTGGGATGATAACAATAACAGAGCTGCAACCCCGAAAAGAAAGATCGTAGTCGACAATACCAAACCGCAAGCTACATTGGATTCTCCTTACCTGATTTTTTCACCTAATGAAGACGGGAATAAAGATGTGCTTAAAGTGAATCTGGCAGGTTCTAAAGAAGATCTGTGGAAGGTTGTTATAAAAGATTCCGAAGGCAAAGTGGTTTTACGGAAAGAGTGGAAAGAATCCGCGCCTGCCGATTTTGAGTGGGACGGTAAAGACGACAAAGGCAAACCCGCCCGGGACGGAGTATATACTATAGAACTTAATAGTGTGGATAGAGCGGGCAACTCCTCAGCATTTTATCTGGTAAACATCATTATAAATACCCAGCCCACTCCAGTGTTCATAACAACCGATGCGGATGGTTTTTCCCCGAATGCGGACGGATATTTAGATACCATTGGTTTTAAATTATTTGTAGGTGAAAAAGCGGGAATAAAAAACTGGTCTTTCGATCTGGTGCATGAGAAACAAGGCAGGCAGCAGGTATTTACAGGTGAATCTTCGATTAATGAGACAATGACCTGGGATGGTGCAGGCGAAAGTAACGTGGCGCCGGATGGTATATATTATGCTGTGCTTATGGTTGAATATGAAAATGGCAATAAACCGGTTGAAAAGAGCAGAATCTTCCGACTGGATACATCTCCGCCGCAGATTGAGCTTAATCTCAATCCCACACCGTTTTCACCGGATAATGACGGTGTGGAGGATGAACTCTTTATAAAATCTAAAATTGATGATATAAGCCCGATTGCCCAATGGCAGTTAAAGATCAAAGATCCCAAAGGTAAGCACTTTACAGCTTTTTCCGGTATTGGCACACCTTCTCCGGAAATAATCTGGGACGGACTTTCGGATGAAGGCGAATTGGTACAGGCGGCGGAAGACTATCCCTTGGAATTGACGGTTGTGGATAATCTGGGTAACAAAGCGTTGATAAATAAAGTAATCCCGATCGATGTATTGGTATTAAGAGACGGAGACCGCTTAAAGATTAGAATACCCAGTATTACCTTTGCACCAAATACAGCAGATTATGAGAATGTCGCGCCCGAAGCCTATGAGAAGAATATGTGGACTATAAAAAGGTTGGCCAAGATCTTTAACAGATACAGGCAGTACAATATTTTAATCGAAGGACACGCAGTACATGTGTTCTGGCAGAATCCGGCCAAAGCCAAAGATGAACAGGAAAATATTCTATTACCACTTTCTAAAAAACGGGCGGAAGCTATAAAGAAGGCCCTGGTAAAGAACGGTATCGAAGCCAAGCGTATTTCCACAGCCGGTAAGGGCGGAGCCGAACCGATTGTGCCTTTCAGTGACCAGGAGAATGTGTGGAAGAATAGAAGAGTGGAGTTTATACTGATAAGGGAAGATTAGGCTGTAGTAAATTTTTAAAAACAGGACAAGCTGCCTCAACATGTAAAGTGGCTGTTTGAACACAGCTTTTTACTTATGCAACCGGAGTTACAGTTTGCGCGTTTTATAATATCGGTACTCCATCATAGTAAATAATAATTATTTTATCTTGAGCAGATGTGGGCATAAGACTTTCATCAGAGGTATTGAGGGTTGGGCCCAAACAGGAGTTACTTTTATATAAGGCAGTGCAAAGGTCAGCCAGGGAAATGCATGTCAGCCTGCTGGCTTTTGTAGGAAAAGCTTTGAAGGCACCCTATGGCAATGATATTGAACAAAATTTTGTGTATAGTTTTATTAATAATGAAACAGTTGATGGTCTTATTACTATCGCAAGTGTAGGTGTTTTTGTAAGCAGCCAAGATTGCGAAATGTTTGTCAATCATTTCTCCGGATTACCGCCGGTAAGTCTCTCGGTGAAATGCGGTAAGGTTCCCGCTGTGCTTGTGGATTGCAAACAGGGCATGCGAGAAGCAGTTGAACACTGTATTCTGGATCATAATTACAAACGGATGTCATTATTGCAGCAAATGATGATATGGCTTTGGGTGCTGCTGAAGTTATTCAGGAGCTGGGATTAAAAGTACCGGATGATATAGCGATTATTGGATTTGATGATTGGGAAGAAGCCGAATGCCATCTGCCCTCGATTTCTTCGGTAAGACAACCTCTGCAGAAACAGGTGCATGAAGCGCTTAAAATGCTCACCTCCATGATCCAAGGTAAAAGCAATGGAGAAGATATTATCCTCCCCACTCGCCTTATAAAGCGGTCCTCATGCGGATGCCCCACGCAGACCAGGTCTATACGAAATGAAATAAAAGATGCACAGAAAAAAGAAGTAACCGATGCGGCAACCATACAAGAGCAATTACATATTGTCCAGCAAGTGATAGAAGATTCATTTAATAGAGAAGAAAAACAAGACAGTAGGATTTCTCCGCTATTAAAACGGTTCTTTAAAGTATTAAGTCGATTTGTAAGATCTCAATTAAGCAAGAAAGAAATCATAAAGGCTTTTTCTGAGATAATTTATGAATCAGATTGGAAGTATAATAAAATACATTTATGGCAGGAGATATTATTTTGTGTGCACCAGAATATAGGTAAGATGCTTGAAAATCCCAGGGAGATCAGTACCTTTAATGATCTCTTTTTTGAATATAATCATGCAACAGCTTCCTACATTAGGTATAAGAAGTTGTTATATCTTTTTGTTTGAGGAGCCAATAACTCCACGAAGTGAATATTTTTGGGATATTTCCGGTGCCGTTAAAATACTGCTCGCCATGAAAGATGAGATTAGTACTCGGCATATGGGAAGTACTTTTCCCGCAAGCATGGTTGTTCCCTATGTCCTTGCTTATGAGGATTGTAAGAAGGATTGGATTCTCGTGCCTTTGGTTTTTGCTGCCGAGCATTTTGGAATTATGCTGATGGAAGCAGGGTCCAAAGAAGAGATGGTCTATGAAAGACTCCGTATGCAGATAAGCAGCGCCATTAAAGGCGCACAGCTATTTGAGCGGCAAAAACAGATTGAAGATGAGCTTAAAAAAACGAATGTCGAACTTGAATCTCTTTCTTTGCTCGATGAACTCACAGGATTATACAATCGAAGAGGTTTTATGACCGTGAGCACTCAAATCTGGAAAATGGCCCAGCGTTCACATATGCAGTTCCTTATTGTTTTTATGGATTTAGATGAGTTGAAGTCCATTAATGATAACTTCGGGCATGCGGAGGGCGATGTGGTACTTAAGGCTTTCGCCGAAATTTTAAAAGTGGCATTCAGAAGAAATGATGTACTTTCCAGAATAGGAGGAGATGAGTTTGTGGTATTATCCTATAATGCCACGCTTGAGCACAGAGATAATATTCAGGAGAGGATTGAAAAGAATATTACTCATTTTAACAATACCTCAGGCAAATCCTATAAGCTTTTTCAGTTCCTCATATTTTTCTAAAGCGCACTCTTTGGAAAGCGCTTCCAGGCGCACACGGATAACGGGTTCGGTATTACTCGGACGCACATTAAACCAGAAGTCTGCGTATGCTATACTAATTCCGTCAAGCTTGGTAATAGCTGCATCTGTATAATGTTTCTCGATTAATGAAAGAACCGCTTGCTTATCACCTACTTCTATATTGAGTTCCGGTGCTTGATAGAAGCGCATTCGTAAAGGAGCAACAAGCTCGGATAGAGGCTTTTGCTTTGTCTCAAGCAGTTTAAGCACTACTATAAATGCATAAGCTGCGGATTCAGTATAGTAGCGGTCATCAACTTTAAAGTATACATGGCCGGAGGTTTCACAGCCGAATAGAGCGGAGTTCGCAACCATATTATCGTAAATGAAAGTATATCCCACCCGCGACAGCACCGGTTTTCCCCCGCAAGCCTTAATATGTTCGGGCAGTGCTTTGGATGAAATGAGATCATAAACAATTGCTGCTCCGGGATTATCATGTAACAGCTCTTCTGCTATTAATGCGGAAATAAAGTAGTTTTCAATAGCATTACCGGTTTCATCAACAAATATAATTCGATCTCCGTCACCATCCAAGACTACTCCCAGACCGGCTTTTTTTTCTTTTATTCTTTGGGCAATCTGTTTACGGCTTGAGGCCAAGAGCGGGTTTGGAAAATGATTGGGGAAATTTCCGTCCGGCTCTTCATTGATGAGATCATAGTTTAAACCCAATTTTTCCGCCACCTGTCTAAATACATGTCCGGCCGATCCATTGGCCGCATCAATAACCGTATGTAGGCTGAGGTTTTGGCCGTGAGCGCTTTGTACGATAAAGTTTATATAGTCCTCTTCGAGAGATTTTTCTTGGTAATCTCCCTTGGCAGCTGCCAGAGGCGGGAGATTATGAATCATCTGTTCAATTTTATCCAGACCCTTGTTGTAACTGATTGAACCGCCCTGGTCATCAAATAGTTTAAGGCCGTGGTACCGGGGAGGATTGTGTGAAGCCGTAACCATGATGCCGCAGCCGCGGCCCATTTTCATTTGGAAGAAATGGAGTTGGGGAGTACTACAGAGCCCTATGCCGATTACATCTTTTCCCTCATCGGTCAATCCTTTTATAACTGAATTATATATATCAGGAGAATGGATGCGGGCATCATAGCCAACCATATAGGTTTGTGCGGATAAGAGCCGAGCGGCGGCTCTTGCTATTTTGTATGTTAAACCTACATCAATATCCTTACCGAAAATACCGCGTATATCATAAGCATGAAATGCACCCATAGTGTCCCTCTTATTTTTATTATTCCTTATAGAAATCAAAATCAAGACCTTGGCCGGATTGGCTTGCTCTCATTATCATGAGGTTTTCGATATCCTGGCCCGGAATGTATATCATTTTAATACTGTTGCCGGTAAGAGTAAAAAGAAATGTCCGTTCAAATCCCGGGCTGCCTTTAAAATAAAACGTAATGGCGCCATCGTAGCGATTGCGCAGTCCGAAAGATAGAAAGTATTTAAAATCAACATTGCCCTGACCGCTGGAATTTTCCGGGATAATATGAGGTGAAAGTGCGCCCCAGTCCTCCCAGGCAAAACTCCAATTGTTGGCAAGGCGTATTGTCCCTGCTGCCTGACTTCGCAACACGTTACCGTTTCTTATTATACTGGAAAATAAATTGTTGCGGTGCTGCTGTTCTTCCCTGATAATCTGATTAAGATCTTTATCGAGCATAACAAGTTCGCTTTTTATATCCTTATCATTCATAACATAATTGACAAGGATTTTATTTGATGAAGACGATATTTCAACTTTTAAATCCGTACCTTCAAAGGTTAATTTCCCGGATGAGGTTTTGGTTATATCCGTATATTGATACTCTTTGCTAAATCCGGGTAAATTGAGGGCAATCTTTTTTTCTTCTTGATCGAGAGAGAGACCGTAATTTTTCTTTAACACAGCCAAGTCATACATGCCGCTTTTTACCATGTCTTCAACCGCTACCGGCACCCATGTATTGTCTAAAAGCGCTTCGATAAGTGATTCCGGATTTAAGAGCGTAGGGGATTTCTTTTCAAAATCTTCAGGATCATCGGAGATATCCAGATAATAACCGTATGTATATCCTAAATAACCGCGATCGGTGAGTATTAAATACCAATGATCATCCATGTTGCCGATTTTTTCTTGAGTGCCTTTTTCAATAACTTTCACAATTTCACCGGATTTTAATTTTGCAACCCTCTCTGTGCCGCTATCCGCTTCTGATCGGACAGGCAGACTGTTTCTCCGGCAGATAGCGTAGGTGTTTATATACTGTTGATAGCCTTCAGCGAAAGTCTTGGCCTCGTCGTAACTATCAAAGTAGTGCACACGCCACATCGGCAATTCAATGGTATCCTTTTCGTATATGGCGATATATTTTCTATCAACATCATATATTCTGGAAATATTGGCAATCTCACCATTCTTAAACGGCCAATCATCTTTGGACCACAAAATGACGGCATATCCTTTATAAGCTGAACAGGAGGAAATAATCATGGTCAAGATAAAAATGAGAATAGCCGCCGTAGTTATGGAGAGTACCATATTGTGTTTATTATCTGCTTTCATCGTCCAAATCTCCCTTATATGGGTTTGCACTTCCCATTATAGAACATATATTACTTATTTGGTCAACAGAGCGACCGTCGGATTATATTTTAACAAGCGATTCTCATTTTGTACAATATTTGCTAAAATAAGAATTGCTGTATTTTAACACTTGCTCTGGTTATGATTTTTCTATTATAATATGCCTAAAACAATTAAAGAGGAACGGGGAGAAGAATGACTGATTTCGATGCAATTTTTAAGTTTATTGAGAAAAACCGAGATGAAATGATTGAGCTGCAGCGAAGATTATGTGCTGTTCCTGCAATCGCACCTGAAAGCGGGGGTGATGGTGAATGGGAAAAAGCTGCGCTTCTAAAAAATTATCTTATGGAATACGGTGTGAGCCGGATCCGACAGTTTAATGCCCCGGATAAAAGGGTGTCACAGGGGAAAAGGCCTAATCTTATTTGCTCTCTTTCGGGGAAAACGGAAAAAAACACATTATGGATTATGACACACCTCGATGTAGTGCCCCCCGGCGAAAAAAAGCTCTGGCATAACAATCCGTATAAAATGCAGATTAAAGACGGAAAACTTTACGGCCGCGGTACAGAAGATAATCAGCAGGGGCTGGTTTCATCTCTCTTTGCATTTTTAGCTCTTAAAGCGACCGGGACTGTTCCGCAGGCTGCAGTCAAACTTTTATTCGTAGCAGATGAGGAAACCGGCTCTAAGTATGGTATAAAATATTTGTTGAAAAAAGAAGATAAACTCTTTACTGAACAAGACTGTGTACTTGTACCGGATGCCGGTTCAAAAGACGGCACTATGATCGAAATTGCAGAAAAGAGTATTCTTTGGCTTAAGTTCCGTATTCTGGGTGTACAGTGTCATGCCTCCTTACCGCATCTGGGTAAGAATGCTTTTATAGCTGGCAGCGATTTGGTGCTCAAGTTGCATGCATTGAATCAGTTTTTTTCTGATAAAAATATACTTTTCACACCGCCTGTCTCCACCTTCTCACCGACCAAGAAGGAAAGCAATGTTCCGAATGTAAACACCATTCCGGGTGAAGATGTGTTTTACCTGGATTGCCGCATATTGCCTTCAATACAAATTGATGATGTATTAAACAAGGTGAAGAAATTGTGTGCTGAGATTGAGAAAAAGTATGAAGTGAAAACAGAGATGGAGATTATCCAAAAAGAATCGTCCCCACCCACACGGGAGAATATTCCTTTGGTAGCTAGCTTAAAATCCGCACTTCGCGGGGTATATAATATAGAGGGTAAAACCGTAGGTATAGGAGGAGGTACAGTGGGAGCTCATCTGCGTAAAAAGGGTATTGATACGGTAGTCTGGGCCAGACTGGATAGTACGGCACATATGCCCAACGAATATTGCGTTATTGATAATATGGTCGGTGATGCCAAGGTGATGGCACATATAATGTTGTCTTTATAACATAGACAGAGGGTCGATATCGACTTCTACATATACACCTGCCGGAGGTTTATACTGAGCAAAGATGTCTGCAAGCAGCGGATGAAGCTTGGCGAATTTAAAGGTTCTTAAAATAATGTGATAGCGAAAATTTTTGGCGATACGGGAAAGCGGGCACTCAGCCGGTCCTAAGAGGTCTGCAAACGGTTTTATTTTTTCATAATAGTGTCTATAGAAATCTTCCGCTGCTTTAACTGTTTTTTGGAGATTTTTACAGCGAAAGACTAATCTTACCAGGCGGGAGAACGGTGGAAAATCCAGTTCCTTTCTGATTTGGATTTCCCCCGTATAGTATTCATCTATCTTATGACCCGAAGCCAGTTTGATAGCAATGTTTTGGGTTTGGTACGTTTGTATTATGACTTTACCATCAGGAGAGAAGCGGCCGGCTCGGCCGGACACCTGCACGATTAAATTGAAAGTACGTTCGGAAGCTCGAAAATCAGGCAGGTGCAGTGCTGTGTCGGCACAGATGATACCAACCAGGCTCACTTTGGGAAAGTTCAAGCCTTTGGCAACCATTTGAGTGCCTAAAAGCACATCTATCTTTCCATCCCTAAAATCACGTAACAATGCGGCCAGTTCTTGCTTTTTTTTCACCGTATCGGTATCAACTCGCTTTACTGTGAGGTGGGGAAATAATGTGGCCATTTCTTCTTCTATCAATTCGGTGCCAAAACCAAGATAACCCACATCCAAAGAGCTGCACTTGGGACAGACGGTAGGGGGTGAGGTCTTGTAACCACAGTAATGGCAGATCATCTTATTTTTTTGTTTGTGGAAGGTTAATGACACGGAACAGCGCAGACATTTCATTTCAAAACCACAGCTTGAACAGCGGAAAAAATACGAGAAACCGCGGCGGTTTAAAAAGAGAATACACTGTTTACCCGATTTATAAGCAGCATTTATTTCCGTAATGAGTTTTTCAGAAAAAGGTCCGTTTTGGTTTTTCATATCCACAATCTCAACCTGGGGCATGCTGCCGCCGCTTAAGCGTTGGGGAAGATGGAAATAAGCAAGCTTCCCTGTTTTCATCCCGTAGTAAGCCTCAACGGAAGGTGTGGCGCTGCCCATAAGCAGCAGCGCATTTTCCTTTTTTACTCGAAACATGGCAACCTGGCGGGCATGATAACGCGGTGTGGAATTGGATTTATAGGTATTTTCATGTTCTTCATCAATTATTATCAGACCCAAGTTTTTTATAGGGGCAAAAACAGCACTGCGTACACCAATCACTAGCGGTGAGTCCCCGTTCAAAATGGAGAGCCATGTCCTAAGACGCTCTGAAGGAGTAAATCCGGAATGAAGTACGGTTACTTTCTTGCCAAATACAGCCTGGAATACAGCGACTACCTGATGAGTAAGTGATATTTCCGGTACAAGGTAAATGACCCCGTTGCCCTGACGAAGCATATCCTCGGCAATAGTTAAAAAAACATGAGTTTTTCCGGAGCCGGTAACCCCGTGCAAGTAAAACATATGGGCCTTGGCAGCACGGATTGCAGCGATAGCCTGGTTTTGCTGCGGGGCCAATGGGTAAACCCGGTTTTCAATGGTAGCGTAATCGGCGAACAGTGAATTACCTTCATGTTCTCTTCTGCCGCCGGGAATCATAAGGCCTAATGCTTCGCCTACACTGCAAAGATACATTGAGGAAATCCAACGGGCCAATTCCACTGATTTAGCATTAAATACGGGACGCTTGTCTATACTTCTTATGATCTGTTTAATTTCAAAAGTGCTTTTGGGTTTTAGCTTTTTTATATCTATAACGTAGCCTAAAAGCTCTCTTTTTCCGAAGGGAGCCACGATACGGTAACCTTGAATTACCGGTTGGTCCAGTTCGCAAGCATAGATAAAGCTTCTGTTAATCGGCAGATTAAATACTACATCGAGGTATGTTGTCATTACTGCATCAGTGCTCTTATAAGTTTAAGATCTTCCCAGACTGCCGCACGCAGAGATTGATTGCGCAGTACGGCACTGGGGTGGAATGTCGGCACTAATGGTAAATGCTTATAAAAATAAGTTCCGCCGCGTAGAGAGCCTATTCCCTTTGTAGAACCTATAAGGATTTGTGATGAAATTCTCCCTACGGTTAATAGGAATTTGGGTTCCAGAAGTTCAAGTTGCCGCTCGAGGTAGGGAAGGCACGCTGCTATTTCTTCAGGATGTGGGTCTCTGTTTTCCGGTGGACGGCACTTTATGACATTGCCAATATAACAGTTTGTGTAGCGATCTAAATTAATCGCTTTAAGCCATTTATCCAGATAAATTCCTGCTTTACCCACAAAGGGTTGCCCTTTTTTATCTTCTTCCTGACCGGGTGCTTCTCCGATAACTATTACCAGCGGATTAAACACACCTTCTCCGGGTACCGCATGCAAACGATTGAAGTGCAAATCACATTTTGTGCATGTTTCAATCTCCTGATAAAGTTCTTCTAGTTTTGCAACCCTTTCCGGGTGGGGAATTGCCTGGTTCACGGCTTGCTTTACTGACGGAATTGCTGCAATGTGATTGACTGCCTGCTGCTCGGATTTAAAACCGCTTTTATAAAAATCTTCTGCAAGCTGTAAGAATTCCGTGAATTGTTTTATAAGCTTATTCTCCCTATCGACCATAATTTACTCCTTCCAAAAACAGTCCGCGCGCCGGAGCGGTCGGACCCGCACTGCTGCGATCTTTTGCCTGAAGGATATCATGCATCATGCCCTGATTTTTATCCTGCAGCGCAATAGTTATGATTGTACCTAAAATGGTACGCACCATCTTCCAGAGGAATGCATTGGCGCAGATCTCATAAACTATAAACGGTCCCCGAGGATAAAAGCAAGAAGTAAAAACTTCTCTCTCTTTGGATGTACTTGGATCTTTAGTACTTGAAAAACTGGTAAAATTATGGATGCCTACAAGAGGGCGTGATAAAGTGTTAAGTATATTTATATTTAAATATTTACGTATTCTCCAACAGAAATTTCTGAAATGCGGAAGACCGACCGGTGAAGAATAAAGATAATAACGGTAGAGACGTGCTTTGGCAGAAAAGCGAGCGTGAAAACTTTCCGCTACCTGCTCACTTTTTAAAACTCGTACGTCATGGGGCAGATGAGAATTTATGGCATCCGTAAACTGTTCCGAAGCGAGTGTACGATGCTCTGAATGAAAATGTGCGACCTGGCCGGTAGCGTGTACACCCGAATCTGTTCTGCCCGCTGCGTACAGTTTTAATTCATGATTATGAAGATGAGCAAGAGCAGATTCTACTATTTTTTGCACAGTGCGTTCACCCTGCTTTTGGGTCTGCCATCCGCAAAAGCAAGTACCGTCATAAGCCAGGGTGAGTTTTATGGTACGCTTTCCCACTTAAGATTATGCCTCATTTTTTATGCTGTCTATTTCTTGTCCGATTTTGTAATAGAGATCTTTGGCTTTATCTAAAATTGTTGAAGGCTTTTCTTTGGAGGCTTTACCGATTCCAAATAATTTTGAAAAAAGTCGTCTAACATTTTCCAGTGATTTTATACGCTTTTCCTTATCTTTTTTAGGACCGTATGTATACTCAAGGATACCGGATATGTAAAGTATACCGTCGTAGCCGTAGTTTTTATCCGTATCGGGACCGTAATTTATTTTTGGTTTAAGAGCTTCCCCGCCCCTTTGATCCTTTTCTAAGGTGAGCCTATAGTAAAAACTTGCTTTGCGATAGAAAAGCTGCGACAGGTATTCATAGTTATCACTGGGGAATTTACGATGCAGCTCATTAAACAGCCAGGCTGCTCTCAGGGCACATAAACCGCGTTTAAAAGTAGGCAGATAATACTTGGGGAAAAAATCATAACAGGCAAGAGCAAAAAAGTAACTGGCAGCCCCCTCTTTTAAGCCTCTTGGCTCAGTAAATTCAAGTGTGGGGAAGATATATTCTATGCTTTTTTTCCTCGTTTGGGTAAGTTCTACCAGCTTATGAGTGACCTTGCTTTCGATTTTAGAGAAATCATCCGGGAAGGTGGCGTAATAACATTCCGGACATACTATTATAGGATAGATGAGCGGGTATATTTCGCCGAAATTTACTGAGGGCTCATAAATCCTGCGCAACTCGTCACTGAGTTCTCCTGCAATCAGCCTGCCGCCGCCTGTAAGCAGATCTTCACGATAAAAATCCTTACCGCACACCGGACAGTTAATGGTATTATTTGAAAAAAATGTGATTTTCTTTTTCTTTTCTTCTTTTTTTGCAGACCTCATTAACTACCTTCTATTATGACCATTGCCAGCGCATAGTCAACCTCATGATTAAGTGAAATAAATATGCTGCCTCCGCCTCTGTTTTTAAAAACTTGGGCTGCTTTCCCGTATAAACACATATGCGGACGCCCATGTTCATCATTCACAACAGCTATTTCCCTGAGAGAAAATCCTTTGAGCCCGGTACCCAAGGCCTTGCCAAATGCCTCTTTGGCAGCAAAGCGGGCAGCGAGTGAAACGATATTATGACGGCCCCTATTATGAAATATCGCTATCTCATCCGGGTGAAAAAAACGTGCATAAAGTTTTGCTTCCTTAATCCAAGATTCAAGTCTGGCTATTTTTACCATGTCGATCCCGATGCCTTTTATCATACTGTTTAGCGCCTCTACTTTGCTTCGAATTTAATTATAATAGTTTTGGGTTCGTAATTTATAATCGTCATTTTTTCGGGTACATTGGGCTCGGGAACAAAAACGTATTCTCCAGGTTCGGTTACTTCCCTGCAGTTGACAATTAATTGGATTTGATCGGAAATGAGGGTGTCGATATCAATTTGATTTCCCTTTAGCTCAACAGAACCTCGTGGAATAGCGCCCATAACCTGTAAAGCAAACGGTGTATTGGTCAATACAATAGGGATATTAGAAAATCTTTTATTTATCTGTTCCTGATTAATGGAAATTTGCAGAAGAACTTCTTTGTTTTCAAGGGGCCGCACGAAGCTGTTTCCTGTATTAATTTTCACAAAACTTCTTATCTCTGAAATACGTCCCGTAAGATCAATTTTTTCGGTTGTCACTTCCGTTATTTTCTGAACATGACTTCGCGGCCCCCTAATTGTTATAGTTCGAGGATCGATCTGATATTCGTATTTATATCCTTTAGGGGGACTTCCTACCAGATTTGGTAAAACGTTTACTTTCTTATCAATCTCTTGCTCTAATTGAATTGAAATTTGATTGGGATTGTATTCGAATTCGAACGTTCCAAGTTTAAGGTCTTCCGGTAGCAGTTTGACTACAATTTCAGCTTGTACCGCTCCTTCAGTTTTAATATTACTTACGTCAAAAAAAGCATAAAAATTGCTCTCTTCGACAGGTGTTCTATATTTTACACCCCGCAAGACTACATCGACTCTTTTTGGGTACTCATTGGCTATGGCGAAGCCAGGGGGCAGCTTTTTTTCTAATGGTATTGAAAACTGCTGCTGGGTATCTATTCTGTAAATAAAAAATATTATGACGGCGACCAAAAGAGAAATTATTTTGGCCGGCCAGTTGGTGAATATTCTTTTTCCAAAATTATTAGTCGTCACTACTCTGCTCCTCCTCATCTTCACTTATCTCGAATAATGATTTCAGTCTTTGCGTAATATCCGGTATGGAAAGGTCATAGATGAGTTGTGCGTCATAGGCCAAAGAAATAGCCCCGTTTTCTTCAGAAACCACAATCACAATAGCATCGGTTTCTTCAGCCAGACCGAGTGCCGCCCGATGACGGGTGCCGAAACTTTTCTTTATGTCTATCTGTTCGGATAAAGGCAGAAAACAGCCGGCAGCTACGATTTTATCTTCAGTCACGATAACCGCTCCATCATGCAGTGGCGATCCTTCAGTGAAAATAGTGAGTATTAAACTGGAGGAAAGATCGGAATTGAGCATAGTACCCGTTTCGATTACATTTTTTAAGCCTACATGACGGGAAACCACAATAATACTTCCCCTTTTGCGTAAAGAAAGCACTTCGATCGAATTAATAATTGATTCGAGATGATATCTCTGCACTACGGAGCTGAAACGGAACCAGTTCCCCTGACCGATTTTGGTAAAGATTTTCCGCAGTTCCGGCTGGAAAATGATGGCGATCGCAATAATAATCCCGGGAAAGAGCATGGCCATCAGTCCCAGTAAAGTGTTCAGCCTAAATATATAGGCTACAAAATATAAGAGTATGACAATAAATGTGCCTTTAATAAGCTGTACGGCCCGGGTTTGTACCAGAATTAAATAACCTCTATAAATGAGGAAGGCGATAATAACTATATCCAAAAGGGGTCTTATGTAATGCCAAAAGCTGTCAACTATCCATTCAAACACAATTTTTCCTTAATTTTGCTATTTATTCACTATTTTCAATTGCACGAATTACTTTCTTCATTTCCACGGCTTCTTTTACATCATGCACTCTCACAATATCGGCTCCGTTTAAAATCGCCACTGTGTTGGCGGTAATAGTACCAATGAGTCTTTGTTCTACCGGTTTATCCAGAAGCAAACCTATAAATGATTTGCGGGAAATACCAATAAGCACAGGATACCCTAATGCTTTTATTCTTTTAAGATGCTTTATAATAAGCAGATTGTCTTTTAATCTTTTTCCAAACCCGATGCCGGGATCAATAATAATACGCTCAGGGCTAATGCCGCAGGAAAGAGCATGCTGAATAAGCTCTTCCAGTTCGTGTGTGATCTCTAAGATTGTATCTTTATAGACAGGATTGTTTTGCATGGTTTTTGGATTGCCGCGTATATGCATGATAATTACGGGCACATCCTGTTGTGCGATAAAACAAGCAAAACTATCATCATCTCTTAATCCGGAAACGGAATTCACAATGTCCGCTCCTGCTTCGAGTGCGGCCCCGGCTACAGCCAGTTTCTGTGTATCAATTGATATCAAGATATTGTGGGTTTTTTTTAGCTCCTGAATCAGGGGAATTACTCTTACAGACTCCTGATCGGCAGTTACTGGATCCGAACCGGGTCGTGTGGATTCACCCCCGATGTCCAGAATGGCGGCACCTGCTGCTATCATTTCTGCTGCTCGCGCAAGTGCGCTTTCCAATGTTGCAGCCCTGCTGGCAGGATAAAAAGAATCCGGAGTAAGATTAAGGACTCCCATTATCAGAGGACCGCTTTTAAAATCCAATGTTTTACTACCCCACTTTATGTTGTGCTGAGGTGTAGTAGTGCTCCGGGGCATTTTCTCTCCTAATTTTAGATGATGGCTCAATGTTATCAGTACACTATGCCAGGTGTCAATAATTATTTTTTAAAACCCATTTTTGTGAGGATATCTTCCGCAGTCGCGATTTCATCCCAGACTGCTTTGTGATCTTTATAAATAATGCTTGTTTCATGTCCCTTACCCAATAACAGAACAGTATCGCCTTTTCGGGCTGTGCTCAGTGCTTTGATAACTGCTTGTTTGCGATCGGGAATAAAAAAAAGGTCGGTTCCCTGTGCAAGGTTTTTACATCCTCCGGCGATATCCTTGATAATGGTGAGGCTGTCTTCGCCACGCGGATCTTCATCTGTGAGAATTACAATATCGCAATATTCGGATGCGATTTTTCCTTGCAGAATTCTTTTGGCAGTATCCCGCTCTCCTGCTGAACCGAATACGCAAATGAGACGCCCCTTTGTCTCAGTTCGCATGAAGGGAAGAAGTCTGTTGTAAGCGGCAGGTGTGTGGGCGAAATCCACAATCACACGATAGGGCTGCCCCCTATCTATCGTATGCATCCTGCCTTTTACCCCTGTAAGCTGCGGAACAAAAGGGATTAATTCAGGGATGGAAATCCCTGTGGTATGTGAGACCGTTAAAAGTGCGGCCAGCAGATTTTCAATATTGAATGATCCGGCAATATTAAAGTGTACAGGATATGCCTTTTTAAAAACATGAACTACAAAGTCGCTGCCTTGTGTGGTTGGAATTATCTCAGAAGCGCTTATATCTGCTTTTTTTAAATTTAAGCCGTATGTATAGACAGGTGCATCTGTTACCTCTGAAAAATATTTCCAGTTTTGGTCGGCCATATTTAATACGGCGAAACGGGGTGTGGTAAGGGGGCTTTTCGAATGATAGTCTGATTTAGCCGGTGAGGTTCCGAGGGCCTTAAAAAGATTGGCTTTATCTCTGCGGTAGTTTTCCTTTGTGCCGTGAAAATCCAGATGCTCATGTGTGATGTTGGTAAATACACCGACATCAAAGTAAACATCTTTTAAGCGGGCTGTCTTTTGTGACAGACCATGAGATGTAGCTTCGATAACTGCGAAACGTTTTCCCGCTTTCAGCATGGAGTGTAAAAGATAGTGAATCTCCGGAGCTTCGGGTGTGGATTGGCGGTAGGGATTGTTTTCCACTTTAACTTTGGTTTGATAACTCGTAGTAGAGATGAATCCTGAAAGCTTTCCGGCCAGATCGTAAAGCTGGTGGATAAACCAGACCGTTGAACTTTTCCCGTCGGTTCCGGTAATGCCGATTGTGTAGAGGTGCTGCGAAGGATTGTCATAGAATTTCGCCGCCAGCTGAGAAAGGGCTGTCCGAGTATTGGGAGTAACTGCATATGCTAAAGGGTGTTCGCTAAGATAGTTCTCCTTTTGAACCACAAAGGCCAGAGCGCCTTTTGCCAGTGCATCCTTAACAAAGAGATGGCCGTCGGTGTGTTCCCCGCTTAGAGCCACAAAGAGAGCCCCGGGTGTAATTTCTCTGGAATCGTAGTTAATAGCAGAAATATGCGGATCCGAGTATATATTTTTTTTTAGAATTTCCAGTCCATCAATAATTCTTGAAAAACGCTTTTGCTTCACAATCCAATAGTAGCACAGCAATTCTCTTTTTGTACATTCTTTTCCTTATAAAAGGAACAAATTTAAAATTGCTTATAGCAACAGGTGTTGTTTTTTTTATCAATATTAATATAATAGAAAGACGATGTTTGTGGTTACAGTTGAAGATTCATTTTCCGCTGCCCATTATCTGGCCGGGCATAAGGGAAAATGTGAAAAATTACATGGGCATAATTATCGGGTGCGGGTTAGCGCAGCCGAACAAACACTTGATGACCAGAGTATGGTTATTGATTTCGGAATATTGAAGAATGAGTTAAAAAAAATTCTTGAAAAACTGGATCACAGTTTTTTAAACGAACATAAGGATTTTGCTGACGGCAAACCGACAGCGGAAAGAATAGCTTACCATATTTACTGTGGTCTTGAGAAAGCGCTTCCCGCCGTACGAATAACAAAGGTTATTGTGTTTGAAACAGAAAAGAACTCAGCTGTTTTTTATCCCGATTGAAAGGGAAGGAGTTCCTGCGATTTAGAAGCGGAATA
>Ga0307430_1001352_pt1 | contig 18232 bp, 19 predicted proteins | sample SalMarWE160130MG_FD_202159 | JGI IMG/M metagenome (GOLD analysis project Ga0307430, IMG submission 202159) | Salt marsh sediment microbial communities from the Plum Island Ecosystem LTER, Massachusetts, United States - WE1603-130 | ecosystem: Environmental > Aquatic > Marine > Intertidal zone >... | reverse complement strand
GAAATTACTGATTTTGGTATTGGTAATGGAATTTCTATAATTATTTTTGCTGGAATTATTGCCAGAATTCCTACTCAGCTCGTGCAAACTGCTAAACTTTTTCAAGTTGGAGAAATTGGTATTTTACCAATGGTAAGTTTAATCATAGTCTCTGTACTTGTTGTTGGAGGAGTTATTGCCATTCAAAAAGGACAGAGAAGGATACCGGTTCAGTATGCAAAAAGAGTTATAGGCCGTAGAATGTATGGTGGCCAAGGGACCCATATTCCCTTACGGGTAAATCAAGCTGGAGTTATTCCGATAATATTTGCCTCAGCAATATTACTTTTCCCAGCTACTATTGCACAATTTTTTCAAAATTTGCCTTTTATGAAAAGTATGTCTGATGCTCTTTCACCGGGACAGCCATTATATCTAATTTCGTATACTATATTAATTATACTGTTTACTTTCTTTTATACAGCAATTACCTTTAATCCTGCCAATATGGCGGACAATATGAAAAAATATGGTGGTTTTATCCCCGGAATAAGACCAGGGAAAAATACTACTGTATACATTGATCATATAATGACTCGTATTACATTAAGCGGTGCACTATTTTTGGCCTTAATTGCTATTCTACCCAATATTTTAATAAAAATTACTGGTATTACTACTTTCTATTTCGGAGGAACATCTTTGTTAATTATGGTCGGAGTAGCTTTAGAAACCGTCCAACAAATTGAATCACACATGTTAATGAGGCATTATGAAGGATTTATTAAGAAATAGTTTTTATAAACTAATAAGGTTCGTTAATTAGTTACTTGGTTAGCTAGTTAATTGGTTAATATAAATAGTAGCATTAACCTAGTGAACTATTTAACCAAAAAAACAGTTGTTTTTGAACTAAAAGTTGATTAAATGAATATAACCGATTTAAAAAGAAAGGGAAAGTTATGAGGTTGATATTGTTAGGTCCTCCAGGTGGAGGAAAAGGAACTGTAGCAAAAAGGCTGCAGGCAGAATTCAAAATTCCGATAATTTCAACAGGAGTAATCTTAAGAGAAGCAGTAGAGAAAAATAATAAGCTGGGTATAGAAGTTGAGAATATTATGAGAAAGGGAGGTTTAGTTCCTGACCATATTATTCTGGAAATAATAAAAGAAAGGATAAAGCAGGAAGATTGTAAAAATGGTTATATTTTCGATGGCTTTCCCCGAAATATTGAACAGGCAAATTCATTAGAGAAATTAAATAAAGAGCTCAATAAATATGTTGATTATGTATTTTATTTTGAGATACCTTTCTCTGAAATAATACAAAGGTTATCTAGCCGTAGAGTGTGTAAAAAGTGTAGCATTAATTATAATTTGTCATTTAATCCTCCAAAAAAAGATAATACCTGTGATCTTTGTGGCGGAGAGTTGTATCAACGAGAGGATGATAAAAAAGAGACCATAAAGAACAGATTGAAAGTATTTGATAAACAAACTGTACCTTTAAAAAAATATTACAAAGAAAAAAAATTATTGAAAGTGATAGATGCTAATTTAAGTGAAAATGCTTTTTTAACCATCAAGAAAGTGTTACGAGGAATGCATAAATAGATTGATGGTAATTTTAAAGTCTCCTGAAGAAATTAAATACATAAGAAAGAGTTGTAAATTAGCAGCAAGCACTTTAAATAAAATATTAGAAAATATAAAAGAGGGAATAACTACTTTAGAGTTAGAATAGCCATAACCGCAGTTAGTAACGAAATAATTACTAATCTTTAAATAAGTTGTAGTTGATAAATAGTTTGAATAAAAAGAATTCAGGCGGAGGAATAGTTGATGGTAAAAGAAAAGTGCATAGAAATGCAAGGCAAAGTAATTCAGTCCTTGCCAAATGCTACTTTTCGGGTTGAACTGGAAAATGGTTGCGAAATATTAGCCCACATTTCAGGTAAAATCAGGATGCATTTTATTAGAATATTACCTGGAGACAGAGTGAAAATTGAAATGTCACCTTATGATTTAACCCAAGGTAGAATTGTATATAGATTGTAATTTAGTATATTGTATATCGTATTTCGTATATCGTATCAGGCAGAGTATTTTTGTTATATGATTTTATGATATGCAACATAGGAGAATTGTCCTCAGAAAACGTTATTATTAGGAATTATATAGGAGTTTTTTTACGATATACTATATACGAAATACGATATACTATTTCATGGAGGAAGAAAAAAATGAAAGTAAGATCATCAGTTAAAAAAATGTGTGCAAAATGCAAAATAATAAAGAGAAAAGGTAAAATAAGAGTAATTTGTAGTAATCCAAAGCACAAACAGAGACAGGGGAAATAATTTTAAAGGAGGATATATTAAGATATGGCTAGAATAGCCGGAGTAGACTTACCTAGGAATAAGAGAATAGAATATGCTTTAACTTATATCTATGGAATCGGTATTACCAGCGCTCGTTCCATACTAAAGGAATCAAAAGTTAATTTGGATACCAGGGCAAATGATCTAACCGAAGAAGAGATAAATAAGATAAAGGGAATTATTGATAAAAATTATAAAGTAGAAGGAGAATGTAGAAGTGAAATTAGCACCTCTATAAAAAGGCTTATGGATATAGGTTCATATAGAGGTCTAAGACATCGGAAGGGATTGACGGTGAGGGGTCAAAGAACTAAAACTAATGCGAGAACCAGAAAAGGGCCCAAGAAAACAGTAGGAGCAAGAAAAAAGAAAAGTATATAATGTTTCAGATGCTGAAAGGAGAATTTAATTGGCTAATAAGAAAATAATAAAGAAAACTAAGAAGAAAATAAAAAAGAATATAGTTTTAGGGGTAGTTCACATCCAATCTACTTTTAACAATACTATAGTTACCATTTCAGATGGAGATGGAAATGTAATTGCTTGGTCTAGCGCGGGGACTATGGGTTATAAAGGAAGTAAAAAAAGTACATCTTTTGCTGCTCAAATGACCGCTGAAGCGGCGGCTAAAAAAGCCATGGATCAAGGATTAAAAGAAGTGGACGTATTAGTAAAAGGTCCTGGACCAGGGCGAGAAACAGCAATTAGATCTTTACAAGCAGTAGGTTTAAAAGTTAATGTGATTAAAGATGTTACCCCAATTCCACATAACGGTTGCAGACCCCCAAAACAAAGAAGGATATAAATTAGTCGTTAGTGAAAAACAGCGTTTAGCGCTTAGGTGCGGGTAAAAATTGTAAGAAAAATACAAAATGCAAATTAGTTGTTAGTTTTAAATATAAAATACACAAGATAAATTTGTTAGCTGGTTAATGGTTAATTGGTAAATGAATTATTAGTATTAAACTGGATAATTAGCTACCTATTAAACCAGTTAACCAATTTAGATTAAAATTTTCTATTATAAAGTTTTTAGAAAATAAGGAGGTTTTTATTATAGATGGCAAGATATACAGGAGCGGTATGTAAATTATGCCGCAGAGAAACGGTGAAATTATTTTTAAAAGGGGATAGGTGTTACTCTGATAAATGCCCAATAGAAAAAGGTGCTTCATTACCCGGTAAAGATGCAAAAAAGACAAGGATAAGAAAATTATCTACCTATGGTATAAGATTAAGAGAAAAACAGAAACTTAGAAAGTATTATGGATTACTGGAAAAGCAATTTAAAAATCTTTTTAAAAAAGCTGAAAAGAAAAAAGGTGTTACCGGAGAAAACTTCTTGGAATTACTAGAGAGGAGATTGGATAATATAGTTTACCGATTTGGTATAACTAAATCAAGAGCTCAATCTCGCCAATTGGTTTTGCATTCACATATATTGGTTAATGGAAAAAAAGTGAATATTCCCTCTTATCAGGTTGATATCAATGATGTGATTGAGATCAAAGAAAAGAGCGCAAATATCGAAAATATTAAAGAAATTAAAGAAGGGAAGATAGAGGTCAGTATTCCTTCTTGGTTAGAGTTTGATTTTAAGAATTTAAAAGGAAAGATAATAAAATTTCCTTCTAAAGAAGAATTAAATTTACCGGTAGAGGAAAAATTGGTAGTTGAGTATTATTCCCGTTAATATTTTTGGGTTTCCTATACCTAAAGAAGGAGAGTATTGAAGGTGATGAATATTAATAATATAAAAATTAAAGTGGAAGATTTATCAGATAATTATGGCAAGTTTATCATAGAACCATTAGAAAAAGGTTATGGTGTTACTTTAGGTAATTCTCTTAGAAGAACATTATTGTCTTCTATGTGGGGAGCAGCGGCAACTGCCATTAGGATTGAAGGAATTACCCACGAGTTTGATACTATTCCAGGAGTCAAAGAAGATGTAATTGAAATAATTTTAAATATTAAAGAATTAGTAGTTAAAATATTTGCCGAAGAACCACAGATTTTAAAATTAAAGGCAAAAGGTAAAAAAACATTAACTGCAGCAGATATAACCCCCAATATTAATGTAGAAATACTTAATCCTGATTTAAAGATAGCTACTTTAAATAGTAATGCCAAACTAGATATGGAGATAGTAATTGAAAAAGGGATGGGTTACTTGCTTGCTGAAAAAAATAAAAAATCGGATCAATCTGTAGATACTATATTTGTTGATTCCTTTTTTTCGCCTATTACGAAGGTACGCTATGATGTGGAAACCGCCAGTCTAAGTAAATTTTCTAACTACGATAAATTAACTTTGGAAATATTTACCAATAAAAGCATTTTACCTGATGAAGCTTTGAGTAAATCAGCAAATATATTGATTAAATATTTAAAAGTGTTTACTAAGTTTTCTCCCGAAGATGTTGAATTAGAGGGCGAACTTATTTCAAAAGAAGAAAAAGAAAAGAGTGAAAAGGAAAAAATCTTAAATAAAACTATTGAAGAACTAGATTTTTCAGTTCGCTCGTATAATTGCCTAAAAAAATCCAATGTAAATACATTGAAAGATTTAGTTAACTACTCTCCGATGGAGGTTATAAAGATAAAGAATTTAGGAAAGAAATCTTTGGATGAAATAAAAGAGAAAATAACTAAGTATGGATTTGTTTTAGGTGAAAAAATGCACCAGGAGGATTTTTAGAATGAGACACAAGAAATTAAGAGGAAAATTGGGTCGCACTAGTAGTCATAGAAGCTCTTTGTTGGCTAACTTATCTATTTCATTAATAACTCATAAAAAAATTGAGACCACATATAGTAAAGCAAAAGAAGTTAGAAAGTATATAGAAAAACTAGTAACAACAGCTAAAAATAATAATTTACAAGCTCAGAGAGAGGTGCAAAAAGCTATAAAAAATAAAAAAGCTTCTAAAGTGCTTTTTGAAGAAATTAGTCCAAAATTTCTGGAAAGAAATGGCGGTTACACCCGAATTGTAAAAACGGGATTTCGCAAAGGCGATGCCGCACCTTTAGCTGTAATTGAATTTGTAGAATAAATAAAGTAAAAAAGATAAAAGGTTAAAAAGTTTTATATCAGAAGTGATTATTTGATAGTTAAACTTTTTAACCTTTTGATTTTTGTAATATTGTATTATTAGGTATCGAGTAATGCTTGTAGCGTAGAGCGGGTAGCGTTTAGCATATAGTAGTAGTTTGGATTAATAAAATGCTTGCTCTAATTAAATTAAAAACTTAAAGCGAAAAACCATAATTCAAAGCTCAAAACTATTTATATAAACTATTGTTTTTAATGTAGGGTCGAATTTATTCGACCTGTGTTTTGCGCGAGTTTGATAAATCAAGCTCCCACACTAAATCTTTATACTTTCTATGGTTTTGCCGAACCTTTTATGGCTGTATGCGATACGCCACTATCTCCTATCCGCTGTAGGCTATACGCTAAAACACGAGATACGAATTTATAAGCTGAATTCTGTATTTCATCTCTTTACTTCTTTACTATATACTATATACTAAATACTATATACTATATTATAAGTGGTGAACATTTTGATTAAAATAAAAAATCTAAGTCACGTATACAATTATCATAAAAAAGATCAAATAAAAGCTTTGGATTCTATTAATTTAGAAATAAAGAATGGTGATTTTATTTCTATTATAGGTTCTAATGGATCGGGGAAATCTACTTTAGCCAAACATATGAATTGCTTGCTACTTCCTACTACTGGAGATATTTGGGTAGATAAAATGAATACCAAAGATAAGAGCAAAACATGGGAAATTAGACGAAAAGTTGGTATGGTATTTCAAAATCCAGACAATCAGATTATTGCAACTACAGTGGAAGATGATATAGCTTTTGGTCTAGAAAATATTGGAATAAAGACAAAACTTATGAGAGAACGAGTAATTTGGGCTTTAGAAGTTGTAGAAATGGAAGAGTATAAAAAAAGTGAACCTCATTTGCTTTCAGGTGGGCAAAAACAAAGAGTAGCAATTGCTGGAGCAATTGCTATGCACTCTTCTTATTTGGTTTTAGATGAACCTACGGCAATGCTTGATCCCCGGGGTCGAAAAGAGGTTATGGATATTGTCAAAAAGTTAAATAGAGAAGAGAATATTACCATAATTTATATTACTCACTTAATGGAGGAGGCGGCTGAGTTCAGCCAGGTAATCGCGTTAGATAAAGGGAAAATTGCTCTTGCGGGAAAACCTGAGGAGGTATTTACTCAAATAGAAGTGTTAAAACAATTAAGATTGGATGTTCCTCAAATAACCGAACTCGCTCTAAGATTAAATAAAAGAGGAATAAATATATCTCCTCATACATTGAAAGTTGAGGATATGGTGGAAAGTTTATGTTTATACATTTAGAAAATTTATGCTTTACCTATAGTTTGGGAATGCCCTTTGAAACGGAAGTATTAAAAAATATTAATTTAGAAATTAATAAAGATGAATTCATTGGACTAATCGGACATACTGGTTGCGGAAAAACGACTTTAATTCAGCATTTTAATGGTTTGCTTATACCAACTTCGGGTAAAATTTATGTCGAAGGAGTAGATTTAAATAAAAAAGGTGTTAATCTTAAGTTAATAAGACAAAAAATAGGTTTGGTGTTTCAATATCCCGAGAATCAATTGTTTGAAGAAACAATTGATCAAGAAGTAGCTTTTGGTCCAAGAAAATTAGGTTTACCAGAAGTAAAAATTGAAAAAAGAGTCAGAGAAGCCTTAAAAATGGTCGACCTTGATTATAATCTCTACGCAGAGCGTTCCCCTTTTTCTCTAAGCGGAGGGGAGATGCGTCGTGTTGCTCTGGCAAGCATACTTTCCATAAGACCAAAAATGTTGATTTTAGATGAACCTACCGCCAATCTTGATCCGAGGGGTAGAGATAATATATTATCTGAGATAAAAAAAATACATAATAATTTCGGGATGGGTGTGGTCTTAGTTTCACACAATATGGAAAAAGTTGCTGAAACAGTGGATCGTCTTTTAGTAATGCACCGAGGAGAGATAATTTTAGACGGTGCTCCCCAGGAAATTTTTGAGAAGCATGCCAATGATTTAGTGGAAGTGGGCTTAGGCCTTCCGCAGGTAACTGAGTGTATGCATAAATTAAAAGAAAAAGGAAAAGATGTGTATACCGGAGTATTAACTGTAGATGATGCTGAAAGAGTAATTTTAAAAAAAATAAAAAACGATAAAGAGATAAATGTTTAAAAAGTTTAATATATAAAATTATCAGGAAAATGGGGAAAAATGAGAATATTAAGGAATATTAGCTTTGGTCAATATATCCCAAGGGATTCTTTAATTCATAATTTGGATCCCAGAATAAAAATATTGAGTTGTTTGGCTATAATTATAAGCTTATTTCTGATAACAGAATATTTGGGATATTTCATTTTAGGAAGTTTTGTAATAATTAGTATTATTATTTCTAAGGTACACCCAAGATTTGTATTTAGGGGTCTGCGTCCCATATTATTTATCATTGTATTTACTTTGATAATCCATCTTTTTATGACTGAAGGAAAAGTAATTTATCAGTTAGGCTTTTTAAAAATAACCCAGGAGGGACTGATAAAAGGCCTGCTTATTTCTTTTCGATTATTTATCCTAATTTTAACTACCTCCCTGCTTACCTTGGCTACCTCTCCCATATCTTTAACTGATGGAATAGAAAGATTATTGTCTGTTTTTAAATTCGTGGGTATGCCCGCTCACGAAATAGCTATGATGATGACTATAGCGCTAAGATTTATTCCGACTTTATTGGAAGAGACAGAAAAAATAATGAAAGCTCAAATATCTCGAGGTGCAGACTTTGAAAGTGGAAATATTTTTAACCGAGCAAAAAATTTAATTCCTATTTTAATACCCTTGTTTGTTAATGCATTTCGACGTGCTGATGAATTAGCCATTGCTATGGAAGCTAAATGCTATAGGGGGGGAGAGGGCAGAACTCATTATAGGGAACTAAAAATTAAAAAAGCCGACATCTTAACTTTTATCTTAACCGCAGTTATTACCATTATGGTGAGCGTAATGTTTTAGATTCGTATCTCGTATGTCGTATATCGTATATCGTGAAGAGGGATAGCATTTAGCGTATAGCGGATAGTAAAAAATCGAAAAATCGAAAAATTAAAAACGCAAAACGCAAAACCATAGCCCAAAACTTAAAATTAAAGAAGTATTTTTAATTATTCTCTTAAATCTGCCATTGGAAAATGCATAATGGCTTAGTTTGCTAAAAGAAGCTAAGGAAATAGATAATAAACAAATAGAATATCTTTTAAACGAAACTAAGAAATTAGCAAAAATATTAGGTTCAAGTATATTAACGCTCAAAGGGAAAAATAAGTTTTGAGTTTTAAATTATGGTTTTTCGTTTTTAGCTTTAAGTTTTTAGCTTAACTAGGACGACCAATCATATTTCTATTCGCTAAATCATAAATATAATGAACTATATTAGAAAGTGGGTAAATGATTAACATAAAGCTTACCATAGAATATGAAGGAACTAAATATTATGGCTGGCAAAGACAAAAAAGTCTTTTAAGTATACAGGGAATTTTGGAAGAAAAAATATCTCAGATTACCCAAGAAAAAATAGTACTTAATGGTTCTGGAAGGACCGATGCGGGAGTACATGCACTGGGCCAAGTAGCAAATTTTAACACTAACAGCTCTATTCCTTTGCTGGAATTACCTTTTATTCTAAACCGCATGTTACCTTTAGATATCAGGATTAAAAAAGCAGAAAAGATAGATAATGATTTTCATGCCCGCTATAGTGCAGTTAGTAAAATTTATCATTATTATGTTTTAAATTCTAATCAAAATAATAACTACCTGTCTATTTTTCTAAGAAATTATGTATACTGTGTTTATAAGAATATAAATTTAGAAGAGATGAAAAAAGCCAGTAAATTTTTACAAGGAGAACATGATTTTAGATCTTTTGCCTGTTCGGGGAGTAGGATTGGAAATTGGAAAAGGAACATTAAAGATATAAGCATAATCAAGAAAGGAAATATATTTTGTTTTTGCCTTGAGGCAGATGCTTTTTTATATAAAATGGTTCGCACTATTGTTGGTACTCTCTTGGAAGTAGGTAAGGGGAAGATAAATTATTTGGAAATAAAGAAGATATTAAAAGCTAAAAATAGAAAAATGGCAGGTAAAACTGTCCCTGCCAAAGGATTATTTTTAATGAAAGTAAATTATTAATTGACCAATTAGCTGATTAACCAATTTACCAATTGAATAGTCGCTAGTCGTCAGTATATAGTTAGTGTATAGCGTACAGCGGGTAGCGTATAGGTGAGGGGAACAATTGCGGGAAAAAATACGAATGCTAAAGATGCGAAAACATCCCCCATTCTTCCCCATGGACAGGCGTCTCGCCTATCTATGAGAAAGGGGCGTATGGCGCGCGGCGGCCGCGCGCGACTTTGAGCTTTCTATAAATTTGCAACTTGTAACTCGAAACCTGCAACCTGCAACTTATTGCTAATTACACATTACTTATTACTGTATTTTATTCATTGAATACTATTCACTATTCACTAAAAACTAATTTTAAATACTAATTTTAGCTTGACATCAGGACTTGATTATATTACAATTTATTATGTTATTTTTTATTAAATGAAAAGCGTTTTAAGGGAAATGGATAATTAATATTTTTTTAAGATAAATCATATATGAAGTTATTAGGCAGGGAGGAACAAAGTGAAAACCTACAGTGCAAAAGCAGAAGATATTGATAGAAAATGGTATCTAATTGACGCAGAAGGAGAAATATTAGGAAGATTGGCTACCCAGATAGCTACAATATTAAGAGGAAAGAATAAACCAACCTATACTCCATCTATGGATGTAGGTGATTATGTAGTGGTTATAAATGCTGAAAAGATAAAAGTAACTGGAAATAAACTCAAAGGAAAAATATACAGGTATCATACCTCTTATCCGGGAGGCTTAAAAAGCGTTGTTCTGGAAACATTATTAAAGAGAAAACCGGAATTAGTAGTGAAAAAAGCGGTCCAAGGCATGATTCCTCATACAAAATTAGGTAGAGCAATGATTAAAAAGTTAAAGATTTACAAGGGGAATGAACACCCCCATCAAGCTCAAAAATTAGAAAAAATTAACTAAGCACGAAGAAGGAGGTTAAATACTTGTCACAGACAAAAAGTTATGGTACCGGAAGAAGAAAATCCTCAATTGCCAGAGTGTGGTTAGTCCCTGGTAAAGGTAGTATAAAAATTAACAAAAGAACATTAGATAATTATTTCGGACGAGAATCTTTATCGACCGTAGTAGAGAAACCTTTAGAATTGGTAAATAAAAAGAATGAATTAGATGTTTTTGCTAAAGTAGAAGGAGGAGGCATTACTGGCCAAGCAGGGGCGTTACAACATGGAATTGCTAGAGCCCTTCTACAATACGATCCTACTTTGCGCACAATCTTAAAAAAAGAAGGTTTATTAACTCGAGATGCAAGGATGAAAGAAAGAAAAAAATATGGTCAAAAAGGCGCTCGGGCCAGATTCCAATTTTCTAAGAGATAATTTTTTTTACATCGCTGAAAAGAGAAAGGTTAGCCAAGTAGTAAGGCGCCTTTCTCTTTTTTTTTAGTTTTTTATCTGAAAACTACATAAACTTTATTTTTGGTTTAATTTAATTGTATAGAAATTTCCTTTTTCCCTAAACCCTAATTTGTATCTCGTGCAAACTAGCGTATAGCGTTTAGCGTAGAGCGCATAGTTTGAAAAGAGAGGATCAGATTAGAATTAATCGGGTAAATTGCAGATTATTAAATTAAATTTAATTGGTAAATTGGTCAATAGGGCAATTAGTAAATTATAAGCACTTGTATCTTGCTAATCCAAAACTGTACGCTAATTAAATACTAATGACTAATTTATTTTTATAATTATTTTCTTTTTTAAAGGAAAGAAACAATGAAAAAAAATCCTCGATTAGATATTTATTTAGACAGGATAAAAAGTAATTCAGAAAATATTAAAGCCCTTTGTTTAAAACACGGAATTAAAGTAGTTGGAATAACTAAAGGATGTTGCGCTATTACAAAAGTAAGTCAAGCCATGATAGACGGGGGGATAAATATTTTAGGCGATTCTCGAATTGAGAATCTTAAAGGATTAAAGAAAGCTGAGCTTAAAGTAGAAACGATGTTAATAAGGATCCCTATGTTAAGTGAAGTGGATAGAGTTTTAGATTGGACAGATGTAAGTTTAAACTCAGAAATTTCGGTGATTAAATTATTATCACAGAAAGCTTTAAAGAGAAAAATCATCCATAGAATAATTCTAATGATAGACTTAGGGGACCTAAGAGAAGGAATTATGCCAGATGATGTTTTACAAACAGTAGGAGAAGTTAGAAAATTATCAGGAGTAAAATTAATAGGCATTGCTGCAAATTTTTGCTGTATCAGCGGAGTAATGCCTACCCTGGAAAATCTAACCAAACTTGTTGAATTAACGGAAGAAATCGAAAATAATTTTCATATAAATTTGGAAGTAATTTCAGGCGGCAATACCAGTGTTTTAAAATTAGTTGAAGATGACATTATTCCTAATAGAATAAATCAGTTAAGGATAGGAGTAGGTATTCTCCTTGGCCAGGATGATGTAAGATTGCGTAATATAGCAGGTACTTATCAAGATACTTTTATTTTGACTGCAGAAGTTATAGAAGTGCAAGAAAAGCCATCTTTGCCACAAGGGGAGATTGGGCGTGATGCTTTTGGGGAGATACCTGTTTTTCGAGATTTAGGAATAAGAAAAAGAGCCATTTTAGCAATAGGGAAACAGGACATCTATCTCAATAGTTTAATTCCTCTGAAAGAAGGAATAAAAATAGTAGGTGCAAGTAGTGACCATTTAATTATTGATATTACTAATTTTAAAGAAGAATTAAAAGTAGGTGCTGAAGTAAGGTTTAGATTAAATTATCCTGCATTGCTTTCTGCCACCACTTCAAAATATGTAAAAAAATATTTCTATAAAAGGAAGGAGAAAAAATAATGGCTATAGATATGAAAGGAAAAAATTTAGTATCAATTAATGATTTGAGCAGGGAAGAGGTTACTCAAATATTAGAAACTGCTGAGATTATAAAATTGAGGTACTATTCTAATGAAGAACAACCTCTTTTAAAGGGAAAAGTTTTAGGAATGATTTTTCAAAAACCTTCTTTAAGGACCAGGGTATCTTTTGAAACAGGGATGATTCAATTAGGTGGGCAAGCAATTTATTTAGGCCCCAATGATATAAAATTAGGGCAAAGAGAAGCAACTAAAGATATTGCTAAAGTGTTATCTCGTTACGTAAGCGGAATTATGGCTCGAACTTTCAGCCATGAAATAATGTTAGAATTAGCCAAGTATTCATCAGTTCCAGTTATCAACGGATTATCTGAACTTTTGCATCCCTGTCAAGTTTTAGGTGATCTGTTAACTATTAAAGAAAAGAAGGGTAGATTGTCTAATCTTAAATTAGCCTATATAGGTGATGGTAACAATGTGGCACATTCTTTATTATTTGGAGCAGTTAAGGTAGGTATGGACATTGTTTTAGCTATCCCTCCCGCTTACGAGCCAAAATCAGAGATTGTAGATATAGCAAAAGAGGACGCCAAAAGAATAAACAGCAAAATAGAAATTATCCACGATCCGAAAGAAGCTGTAGATGGAGCTGACGTTATCTATACCGATGTCTGGACCAGCATGGGGTTTGAAAAAGAGAGTGAAATTAGAAAAGATGTGTTTAAAACCTATCAAATAAATCAAGATTTAATAAATAAAGCGAAAGATGATGTAATAGTATTACATTGCCTACCGGCTCATCGTGGTGAAGAGATAACTGATGAAGTTATAGATGGTCCTCATTCTGTAGTAATTGACCAAGCAGAAAATAGATTACATGCTCAGAAAGGCATCTTAGCTTTACTCTTATAAATATAAGATTTGATTAAAGAACAAAATAATTTTATAATTAGTAGTAAGGAAAATATTTTTCTTGATCAGATAAACACAAGATATTCTAATCACTGATTATTTTTTAAATAACAATTAGTAAAACAGCAGAAGGATTGTCTTAAAAATAATTAAATTGTATAGAAATTTCCTTTTTTCCGTAAGCCCTAATTCGTATCTCGTGCAAACTAGCGTATAGCATTTAGCGTAGGGCGTATACATTTGCCTATATAGAGTTAGTTGGTTACTTGGTAAGTTAGTTAATAAATCAGTACAAACCAGTTAACTAATTAACTGTATAAACGGTCAACCATCTAACAAATATTGATTAGTAATAAGTATGGTTTTGATTTATCAAACCTGTTTAAGTTCGAATAAATTCGATATTACGAAATTGTAAAATACATAACAAGACAAGCATTTTGTCTATGATACTATGCGCTATATAGGTTTTGAGTTTTGAATTATGGTTTTGCGTTTTTAGCTTTAAGTTTTTAGCTGTATAATGATAACGGAAACCTGAAAATTGTATTTAAAACTAACGACTAATTTAAAAAAGGAGAATCAAGTGCCAATCTCTTTCAGCCTTTTAGATATTATAGACATATTAATCATTGCTTTTATCTCCTACCACATAATTCTTTTAATCAAAGATACCCCGGCAGTACAATTAATCAAAGGATTAGTTATTCTTTTTATTGTATCCTTTATTGCTGATCAGCTCGGCCTTAGGACTATCAATTGGCTTCTAAAAGGGGCCATGGCCATGATGGTTGTAGCCCTGCCTATAATATTTCAACCAGAAATAAGAAGAGGATTATTGAAGATGGGGAAAAGAGGATTTTTTATAAATACTTCTTTTTTACACAAGGAAGTTGATAAAAAGATTGAACAACTAATAAATGGATTGGTTATGGTAATGCCCATGCTTTCTAGCAAACACAAAGGAGGTTTGGTGGTTTTAGAGAGAGAGGTTGGGTTAAAGGATATTTTAGAGACAGGCATTACTTTGAATAGTGAATTTTCTCCCGAATTATTATATTCAATATTTATGCCCGACTCCCCTTTACACGATGGAGCTGTCATTATTAAAGGGGATAAGATAGCAGCGGCGAATTGTATTTTACCGTTAAGCGAGAGAATGGACATTAGTAAATCTTTAGGTACTCGACATAGGGCAGCTTTAGGGTTAAGTGAGCAGACAGATGCTTTAATAATTGTAGTATCAGAAGAAACAGGAAATATATCCATCGCATTAGATGGAAAGATTACCCGACCTATGGAGCCTCAGGGGTTAAAAAAGATGTTAACACATCTATACCAACCTAAAACAATCTCTGAATTTGGTTTTTGGCCGACAGAGGATGAAAAAAAATGAAAGAATTTAAAAATTGGTTTTTAAAAAATATCGATATTAAATTACTTTCTTTATTTTTAGCGATTATTCTGTGGTTATATATAGCAGGTGGGGAGAACCCCATGGTAGAGAATTTTATCGATATATCTCTTACTCAAACTAATCTCAGCGAAGACTTAGCGATAAAAGAGTTTCCCACAAGTGTAAGTGTAGGAATCAAAGGGCCTAAAAATATAATAAATAATATTTCTCCTAATCAAATTAGCGGGATAGTAGATTTTTCTGAAATTAACAAAGAAGGCCTATTTAAATTAGAGGTAGAAGTCGCTGCCCCTAAAAGAACACAAATCACCAGAATTATTCCTTCAGAAATAAAAGTAGAAGTCGAAAGAATTTTGACTAAAGAGGTAGAAGTTGAATATAGTTTAATAGGAATTCCTGAAAAGGGTTTCTCTTTAGCTGACGAACCCCAATTTAATCCTCCTAAGGTTAAGATAATTGGTGCTCAGAGTGTATTAGAAAGTGTAAAGCAGACAATTTGTGCTATTGATATTTCTGGAATAAAAGAAGATCTAAATAAAAAAATAAATGTAAGAGCAGTTGGTGTAAATGGAAATGACATTACAGAAGTAAAAATCGAACCCGATATAGTCGAAGTATCAATTTCTCTGACACGTGGGTATCCAGAGAAACAATTAGCGGTAAAGCCAAAAATAGTCGGAAAGCCAGCTCCAGGTTGTTATATCTCTGAAATATTATCTAGTCCAGATGAAATAAAGATTTTTGGTAACTATTCTAAAATAAATAGTATTGAGTTTTTGGAAACCATTCCCATCGATGTAACCGGAATTACTAAAACATTATCGGTAAAAGTTCCTCCTACTTTAGATGAAGGATTGAATATAGCGGAGGGTGAGGTTGAACTAATAGAGGTATCCATACAAGTTAAGGAAGCTATAATTGAGAGAATTATAAAAAGTATTCCAGTTTTACCCCAAAATATATCTCCCTTTGTATCTTGTGAAATTAGACCAGAGGTAGTAGATATAACTGTTGAAGGAAAAAATATTCTAGTTGACAAATTAGAAGCACAAGACATAAAAGCTTTTGTGATGTTTACGGATAATTTTAGAGTAGAGCAGAAGGTGAAAGTTCAAGTAGATCTTCCTGAGGGAATTTCTTTAATTAAAGTTGAACCGGAAGAAGTAGCAGTGTTGATTAATAAATAGGATTTATAATTCACCAATTTGCCAATTATCCGATTTACCAATTGGTGTATTGGGGAATTGGATAATTGGTCAATTAATAAAGAGGTAATATATGAAGAAATTATTTGGAACTGATGGGATAAGAGGGATTGCCAACAGGGAGCCCATAACTGCAGAGGTGATCTTTCATATAGGAAGAGCCGGAGCATATTTATTCAAAGATGAGGCCGACCCTAAGATATTAATCGGTAGAGATACGAGAATTTCGGGGGATATGTTAGAAGCTGCTTTAATAGCAGGAATATGTTCAATGGGTGTAAATGTTTTAAGAGCGGGAATAATACCTACCCCCGTGGTGGCTTACCTAACCAGAATTTATAATGCTAATTGCGGTGTAGTGATTTCTGCTTCTCATAATCCCTTTGATCACAATGGCATCAAATATATCAGAGGGAATGGTTTTAAGTTTTCTGATTCAGAAGAAGAAGAGATAGAGAAAATATATTTTGAAAATCATTCAAAAGATGAATGGCCTACTAAAAAAAATATTGGCAGAGTAGAAGGATTACCTGAAGGAGAAGAAAAATATAATGATTACATTAAAAATACCCTTCCCCCAAAATTTACCCTTAAGGGATACAAAATTGTTTTAGATTGTGCTAATGGTGCTTCTTTCATGATTGCCCCCAGTGTTTTTACAGAATTAGGAGCCGAGATAATTACCATACACGATAAACCTAACGGTATTAATATAAATTATAATTGTGGTTCGGTACACCCTGCTTCTTTGAGAAAAGAAGTTTTAAGGCAAAAAGCAGATTTAGGTTTTTCTTACGATGGAGATGCAGACAGGGTTATCGCCGTAGATGAAAAGGGAAAGATTGTAGATGGAGATCAAATAATGGCAATTTGTGCTTTAAATCTTATCAAGAAGACTCAGTTGCCTAACAAAACAGTAGTAACTACCTTAATGAGTAATATTGGCTTTGATAGGGCTATAGAAAAAGCAGGAGGAAAAGTTATTAGAACTAATATCGGTGACCGTTACGTATTGGAAATGATGAAGAAAGTTAAGACAGTATTGGGAGGGGAACAATCAGGACATATTATTTTTTCGCAATATAGTACTACCGGGGATGGATTATTAACTTCTCTACAACTTATGAAGATTCTTCGGGAAGAAGAAAAATCCCTATCTGATCTGGCCTCAGTAATGGAAAAATATCCTCAGATTATTTTGAATTATGAGATTAAAGATGAAGAACAATTCTTTAAAAATCTTTGCATAAAAAAATTTATTGAAGAAAGAAAAAAGGAACTTGACGGAAAAGGTAGAATTTTTGTTCGAGCTTCTGGTACCGAACCGTTAATTAGGATATTATTAGAAGGAGAAGATGAGGATAAATTAGAGAGAATGTCTCAGGATTTAAGAAAGGTAATTGAAAAAGAAGATATATAATTGTAAAGCGTAGAGCGTACAGCGTTTAGCGTATAGGATAATTAACATATAGTATATAAGTATATAGTATATTTTAATTGTATCTTCTTCTGACTTCTTAAATCATAATTATGGTTTTTCGCTTTTAGCTCTAAGTTATAGTATGATTAAGATAAACATCTTGCTAATCCAAAACTATACGCTATACTATATACTAACTAACGACTAAATAGACTGGTAGACTGGTAGACTGGTAGATTAAAGGGAGGTGATAAAGAAATATAAATTAATAAAAATTGAATACAAGCGCCAGAGCTTACTTAATCTAAAGGGCTAAGTGTTTTTGATAAGGTAAGTTGACGAGGAAGGAGTTTATCGAAAATTCGGCGGATGCTCCTGGGTTGGCCAAATCCTTAGAAAACCTGTAAAACTTGTGAGTAATTGCAGGGACAGATAGGTTTTTATGGTCAGGATCTATTTAGGGATTCCTGAAAATCTTCTTTCAGAATAATAAATGACAGATAATTTTTTTCTATTTTACATCAGTATTAGAATATTTTATGATTATTACCCTATTATTTTCCTTGATGGATTAATAATGGGGTTTTTGTTTTTAAAAAATAAATATTAAATTTAAGAAAGGATTAAAAAATGTGTGGAATAATTGGATATATTGGTCAAAAAGAAGCGATACCAATTTTGTTAAATGGATTAAAGAAGTTAGAGTATAGGGGATACGATTCTGCAGGTATAGCTGTATTTAAAGATAATAAAATTAGAATAGTAAAATGTAAAGGAAAGGTAGCCGAATTAGAATA